>Ga0255336_101673_pt1 | contig 14368 bp, 15 predicted proteins | sample MeOH1_35cm_T3_17_FD_189102 | JGI IMG/M metagenome (GOLD analysis project Ga0255336, IMG submission 189102) | Sandy soil microbial communities from University of British Columbia, Vancouver, Canada - MeOH1_35cm_T3_179 | ecosystem: Engineered > Artificial ecosystem > Sand microcosm > Unclassified ...
AGCATCATTCGTGAGGATAAGAGCTCCGTCCAGGTTTTATTGCGCGCGCTGTCATTGCTTGAAATTCTCGCAGAGGATGATAAGGGATACAGATTAATAGACTTGGCGGAACGAACGGGCCTGCCTGCATCAACAGTGCATCGAATACTGACGACGTTGGAGCAAAAGCGCTTTGTCTGCTTTCAGCGTGAAAGGGCGCTATGGTATATCGGCGCTCAGTGTTTTTCGGTAGGTGCAGTGTTCGGAGGGCGTCGCCAGTTAACCGAACTTGCGACACCGTCGATGCGGCGCCTGCGTGACGTCAGCGGGGAAACGGTGCAGTTGGGTTGTGTTGACGAACAAGACATGTTGTTGCTTCTCCAGGTGCAGAGTCGCGAAGTAATGCATGCGGCGTCACGTCCTGGAGATCGCTCGCCGCTTGCGTGCACAGCAATGGGCAAAGCAGTCCTCGCTGCAATGCCGGATTCGGAAATATCGGCTTTCGTCCAGCATGGGGGATTGCAACGGCTCACCCCCCAATCGATCGCTCGCTCGACAGCGCTCCATTCTGAATTGGAGGAAGTGCGGCGCGTGGGGTATGCCATAGATAACGAGGAGACGTGGTTGGGCGTACGGTGCGTCGCTGCAGCTATTCTGGATGAACTGTCGATGCCTGTGGCGGCGCTCGCCGTCGTTGGTTCGACGCTGCGCGTGACGATGCAGCGCATGGAAGAACTAGGCCGCAACGCAATACTGGCAGCGCGAGAAATTTCAGTAGCCTTCGGTGGCCGACCTGACTGCGCGGTGCTCCCTCACAGAGGGTCTGCTCACGCTGTACCGCGTCCACGCACGTGATTCGACTTCAAGGACGCTCTTTGAGTGACGATGATGGTCGCCGAGCCCCTTGAATTGCCGATCGATCAGGCGAGCGCTTTGGTCGCTAGCCTCGTGAAATCGGATCATGTTATCCACTTGAAAGGTTCGGGCGGCGTTGTCACATAAAAGCGTCGAGCGCTCAGTAGTTCGATGGACTGATGCGCCCCGTATAAACTGGCTTAGCTCCGATGAGGGTACTGTCACGTTGCTGGGATGTTGCCGGAAATGCAGCGACAATTGCGGGTATGAAACGAACTGCTCTCCAACACAGCGCACCTGCCAACGACGCTATCTCCTATGCCGGCTACCGATTTCCGCCCGACGTGATGAGTTATGCGGTGTGGCTGTACTACCGTTTTCCGTTGAGCCTTCGTATGGTTGAGGAGTTGCTGACAGCTCGCGGCATTGACCTTACCTACGAGACGGTGCGACGCTGGTCGGTGAAGTTCGGCCTGGGTATCGCCCGGCGCATCCGCTCTACCGCGCTGGGCCGAGGCGATAAGTGGCACCTCGATGAGGTGGTCGTGACGATCAACGGCAAGAAGCACTGGCTGTGGCGCGCGGTGGACCAGTACGGTGCGGTGCTCGACGTACTGGTGGAGAGCCGCCGCGACAGGCACGCGGCCAGGCGGCTCATGCGCAAGCTGCTCAGGAAGCATGGTCGCGCTCCCCGTGTGTTGATCACCGACAAGCTCAAGAGCTACGCCGCGGCAAACAGGGATCTTGGGCTGAACGTGGAACACCGGCAGCACAAAGGACTGAACAACTGGGCGGAGAACTCGCACCAGCCAACGCGGGTGCGCGAGAAGGTGATGCGCCGCTTCAAATCAACGCGCCACCTGCAGCGATTCACGTCGGTCCACGACCAGGTGGCAAACCTGTTCATGCACTGCCGCTACAACGCGAACGCGCAAGACAAGCGGCAGGCGCGCACGCAGGCTTTTGAAGCGTGGGAAACCGTGACCGGCAACTCAATGCTGGATCGCCTTGCCGAATAAATCAGGAATACTGATGTTACACGTCTTCACTCGCTCGACCATCAACAATGTGACAGTACCTCAACCTGACGTGTGGCCGCGCCAGGCGCCCGCATCCGTTGTCTCTTCGCTACCCACGCCCGACAAACGGCATCTTGCTAGCCATAATGGTCATGAACTGCACGTTCGCATCGAGTGGCAAATCGGCCATATAAAGGACCGCACCGGCCACGTGCTCGACATCCATCAGCGGTTCGACGGCAATTTCACCATTGGCCTGTGGCACGCCCTTTGCCATGCGTGCCGCCAGGTCGGTGAGAGCGTTGCCGATGTCGATCTGTCCGCAGGCGATGTCGTACTTGCGTCCATCGAGTGATGTCGATTTGGTCAGGCCGGTGATCGCGTGCTTGGTGGCCGTATAGGCGATACTGTTCGGACGCGGCGCGTGCGCGGAGATCGAGCCGTTGTTGATGATACGTCCGCCGCGCGGCAGTTGCGTTTTCATCAACGCGACGGCAGCGCGCGTGCAGAGGAAGGCACCGGTCAGATTCGTGTCCACGACGGCGCGCCAATCGTCCAGACTGAGTTCATCGATATCGACGGCCGGTGCGCCGCGGCCGGCATTGTTGAAGAGAAGATCGAGGCGGTTGTAGCGTTGTCGTATCGCGTCGAAGAGGGCGGCGACGCTAGCGGCGTCGGTGACGTCGGTGGGAACAGCAAGTGCCTCGTGGCCGAGTTGCTGCGCCTCGTCGGCTAGCGCCTCGAGGGGTGCTTTGCTTCGCCCAGCGAGCACCACACGGTAGCCGTGCCGAAACAGCTTGCGAGCGGTGGCGCGTCCGATACCGCTACCTGCACCAGTGATCAATGCGATCTTGCCGGGTTCTGAACTCATGAGAAAAAACTCCATGTATCAATACGATGCACATACGATCAACACGCAATACGGTAATCGCGAGTTCTATCGCAATGGTGAAAGGCTGGTTGAGAAAATCTATTTCATCTGGAAACGCTGGGCAGCGTATGGCGTGCCCAGTCCAGTCCAGTCCATTCACAACAATAGGTAGCGATTAGTTGCTGGCGATTTCGTGGCTGGACAGCAATTCGATTGCCCTGCACAGAGCCGAGTGGTCAAGCTGGCTCATGCCGTTCGCGGCGCAAGCGTTCATTAGTTCCTGCGCGGACGCGGTATGAGGCAAGGAAACGCCAAGCGACTTGGCGCCCTGCAAGGCGAGGTTGAGGTCCTTCTGGTGCAGCTCGATGCGGAAGCCCGGATCAAACGTGCGCTTGATCATCCGCTCGCCATGCACTTCGAGGATCCGCGACGCCGCGAAACCGCCCATTAGTGCCTGGCGCACTTTCACCGGATCCGCGCCAGCCTTCGATGCAAACAGCAACGCTTCTGACACCGCCTGAATGTTCAGGGCGACGATGATCTGATTCGCCACCTTGGTGGTCTGGCCATCGCCGTTTCCTCCGACGAGCGTGATGTTCTTGCCCATCAGTTCAAACAAAGGCTTGACCTTGTCGAACACCGCCTGCGGGCCGCCGACCATAATAGTTAGCGACGCGGCCTTCGCACCTACTTCGCCACCCGATACCGGAGCATCGAGGTACTGGCATCCGAGTTCGTTGATCTTCCTGGCGAATTCCTTCGTCGCAATCGGAGAAATCGAACTCATGTCGACGACGATCTGGTTCGCGCGGAGTCCGCTTGCTACGCCGTTTTCCCCAAACAGCACTGACTCCACGTGTGGGGTATCGGGCACCATCAAGATAACAATGTCGGCTTGCTGTGCCACCGCATTGCCGGACTGGCAGAGCGTCGCGCCTTTCTCGATCAAGCCAGCTGGCGCCGGGTTCCGATCGTGCACAAATAGTTGATGGCCGCCTTGCTGCAGATTGGCGGCCATCGGCGCACCCATCAAACCCAGACCGATGAATCCAATTTTTGCCATGACTTCCTCTTCAATGAGTTTTTCTTAAATCGTTGACGGCAGCGACAAGCTGTTACGCCGCGGAGCGCAATACTTCGGGGTTGATACAGGTCTGCGGCTTCTCGCCTGCCAGTACGCTGAAGACGTTGTCCGTTGCGATCTTGCCCATCGCAAGGCGTGTCTCGATCGTCGCGGAAGCGATGTGCGGTACGACAAGCACGTTATCGAGGCGGCTCAATCCTGGTTCGAGTTCGGGTTCGCGCTCGAACACGTCGAGCCCGGCCCCCCAAATTACCTTGTCGCGCAGCGCGGCAACCAGTGCTTTTTCATCGACTAGCGGACCGCGGGCCGCATTGATCAGGATGGCTGTCCGCTTCATCTTCGCAAGCTCAGCCGCACCGATGTAATGTTGCGTTTCCGGCAGAAGCGGCAGGTGCAACGACAGATAATCCGACTCTCGCAGGAGCGTTTCCTTGTCGACGAATGTCGCGCCGACCTGACGTTCGATTTCGGGATTGCGCTGTGCATCGGTGTAGATCACCTTCATGTCGAAGGCGGCCGCCTTGCGCGCGAATTTCGATCCGATCCGCCCTATGCCTGCGACACCCAGAGTCTTGTTGTCGACGTCCTGACCGATAAAAGCCATCGGCGCCCACCCCTGCCACTTATCCTCACGCACGAAGCGTTCGGACTCAGAGATGCGCCGTGCTGTCGCAAGCAATAGCGCCCATGCATGTGTTGCCGTGGCGTCGTCAAGCACACCCGGCGTATTGGTCATGATCACGCCGCGTTGGGTCGCCGCGTGCAGGTCGAAGTTATTGAAACCAACAGCGTAATTCGCGAAGATCTTGCATTGCGGGCCGGCGGCATCGAGCACTTCGCCGTCAATTGTGTCAGTCAGTAGGGTGATCACGGCGTCCCGACCTTGCACCGCTTTGAGCAGTTCATCACGCGTGAGTGCCCGATCATGCGGATTGACGTCGACGTCGTGGAACTGCCGCAGATCGTCGATTGTCTGTTGCGGGATCATGCGTGTCACATATACGTTAAACCGTTTCATCGATTGCTCTCTTGTTAAAGCACGATACAACACTGAAAAAGGATTACCCGCGCACACATCATGGCGCGTCGCACTGCAAGCGGCATGGAGTACCGAAGCGGGCAAGTTCGTCGGCGACAGCCTGATCCTCGGCCGGCGTGAGGCCACTGACACCGATCGCCCCGATCACGTCACCCTGCGTGTCGCTTAGCACCGCGCCGCCGGGCAACGCAGTCAACAACGGATCGCAGAAGTAGCTGATTGGAATTTCCTCGCGGCGCAGCCGCGCAAGGAATTCCTCCGTTGTCACACCCATGCGGGTAGACGTGTAGGCCTTCTGGTGCGCTAACTGGATGCTGCGCACGGGAGCATCGTCCATCCGGAAAAATCCAACGAGAAAGCCGTGGCTATCACACACGGAGATGCACACCGGCTCGCCAAACTGCTGACGCACTTTATCGACCGCGCGTGCGAGCAGTGCCTGCGCCAACTGAAGGTTCAAATTGCTCAATAGGTTCACCTATCCTTGGTGCGTTGATGATCTGGTCGGAGATGAATGGTCAAAGTCCATCCCGTAACTCTGCCGCCCGTCGCTCAGGACGGTGGCCGACGCCCCGTGGATTGGGCCGGCCGCTCGAAGGCGCCGGCGGCGAATCCATTCAGCCCGCCGGCGATTCGGCGCTCGACTGTACGCTCGACCCGCAGCCGCACCCCGCTCCATGCTGATGCGTGTAAATCGCACGTTCGTTGACTTGGCGTTCGGCACTCCCCGACGACGACATAAAGGCCAGCGCAGGCATGGCCAGCATGCGCTGCGCGATAGCGCTACACGTGGGGCAAGTACAGGTCGCGTCGCGTTCAGCGACCGGACGCATGACGGAGAACGTGCCACAGGTTTCACAACGATAGGGATAAATCGGCATCGCCTTTCTTTCCTCGTTCTTCGAAATCAAAAGTTCTACAACAGACTGGCGCAAGCCAGTTCCTCGGGCCGTAACCGTGCAAGAAATAGACGGTGCTCACAGCACAATTGCCTGTGGCGGGCCGGCCGTGCCCGAGCGCAACGACGCTGACGGAGCCAAGTTCGCAAGCCGAGGAAGATGCCCGGTACGCTGGGTATGAAGACTGAGTCAAGATTAATCCCTGACACGGCACAATGACCATGAACTGCACGATCAGCGGCGCGTGCTTGCTGAAGAAATCGCGCAGTTCCGCGGCGAGGTAGTTGAGCTCCGCCGGCGACGATTTGCGCGATCACCGACAGCATCGTCACCAAGGAGTCAGGTCTCGATGCCTTGCGGCGGTGCTGGTCAGCCTCGCACAGAATCCGCGGCGTGACACCGTTTCATCAACGCTTGGGCAAGTACTTTTTGTCGACCTTGCAGATATAGGTGTATTTCGGATTCACCATCTGGGTACAGCGCGCTTCCGCGATCTGGCCGAGCAGCATGTATGCTTCGGCACCAGGGATGCCGTAGCCCTCTTCCAGCCAATAGACCATTTCCTCGAACGCGATGCGCAGCGCATCGTCGAGTGGCCGCGCGCAGCCGACGGTACAGATGTGCGTCGGGGTCTCGATGCGTGGCCAGGTCATGCGGCTCGGCGCGCGGACGAGGTCGACCTTGAGCTTCAGGTGGCCACGAATTTCGATCGCCCCCATGCCGTTGCACTCGGCGTCGCCCTGCAGCGCGTGCACGTCACCGAAATACAGGTACGCGCCTTCATGGAACACTGGAAACATGATGCGATTGCCGTTCGTGACTTCCTGGATGTCCAGGTTGCCACCGTGGGTACCGTTGTCGACGGTGAGCGTGCCGCCCGCCACCGGGGCCACGCCGATCACGCCGATCATCGGCTTGGCTTCCAGCTTGAGCGAGTCGCTCCAGTGAACAATGCCATTTTCCACGACGACGTTGCGATTCTGGATGCCGAATTCCTTCTTACGGACCCAATCCGGAAAAATGCCGATGCCAGGCCACAGGGCGGTATAACCAAGGCCGTGCACGCCAACTTCGAGGACGTCGATCACGACCATATCGCCAGGCTTCGCGCCGCGTAGGCGCACAGGCCCGGTGGCCGGATTGACGAACGGGAGCTTCACTTTCGACTCGTCCAGCTTTTCGTCGAGCTGCGTAATCAGGTGGCCGCCGATGTTCAATTCGGTCTCGACCTCGAAGGTTTCGCCAGGCGAGACTTCGGCGATGAAACCGTCGGTAGCCGTCAGTGCGTACTTCAGGTCATCCTTGCGGATGATCTGGTGATGTGTGGATAGCGTGCTCATAGAATGCTGCCTACTCCTTCAGGGGTTGCTAAGTGCCACTCGCCGGCAACGTCGCGGCGTATGGCTTAAATCAATCGAACTTGTGCCAGGGCATGAGGAAGCGCTCGAGCCGGCCGACGAGGAACGACAGGAAGAGTGCGAGCGCGATGGTTACCACCACGCCGGCGAATACTTTGGGAATGATGTACAGGCTGCCCGCCTTGAAGATTGCATGGCCGAGCCCGTCGTCCGACGACATGAATTCGCCCACAATGGCACCAATCAACGCAAAGCCGACCGTGAGCCTGAAGCCCGCGAAGATGTCGCGCAGTGAGGCAGGGACCACCAGCTTGCGGAAAGTTTGCCGCTTGGTCGCGCCGAGCGTGCGCATCTGATTGATCTGATCGTCATCGACGCTGGTTGCTCCCTTGTACGCGGTGACCAGCGCCACCACCACGACGGACAGCGTCGACATTGCGAGTTTCGACGCGAGCCCGGTACCGAACCAGATGATGACGATAGGCGCGAGCGCGACGATCGGAATCGAACCTAGCGCAACGATGAACGGCTGCATGACCTTCGAGACGAAGCGCGAATACCATAGCAGCAAGCCGAGCACGGTGCCGATGACATTGCCGAACAGAAAGCCGAGCAGCGTTTCCATGCCAGTCACGCCGGCGTCGTGCACGAGACTGCCATCCTGCTGCATTTTTACCAGGTAACTCCAGATCTGGCTGGGCGAACCGAACAGGAAGGCAAGCGCCTGACTCGACGTCGCAACTTGCCACAATGCGAGCAGTGCAGCGAGTAGCGCGAGTTGGCAGGCGGCCACGACGAACTTGCCACGCCAGCGGCGCAGCAGCCTGCGCCATTTGAGGGATGCCGGGGCATACGGGGGTGCCGGGGAGTGGGTTTCTTGCACGCGGGTTCCTTTTCAACGTTCGCCCATGCGCACGTCAAGCTGAGACCAGATCTCGCGTACGTGGGCGGTGAAGCCCGCAGCGTCGCGGGCGGCCATCATGTCGTTGCGGTCGCATTCCAAGTGGATCTCGTGGATCGCCTTGATGCTCGACGGACGGTGGGTGAGGACGATCACACGGTCCGACAATGAGACCGCCTCCTCGACGTCGTGTGTGATCAGCAGTACGGAGCGACCCTGGCCTCTGACCAGCCGGGCCATGTCGCTTTCCAGCACCAGTTTCGTCTGGAAATCGAGCGCGGCGAACGGCTCGTCGAGCAGCATCACTTCGGGGTCGGTCACCAGCGTGCGCGCGAGCGCAACGCGCGCACGCATGCCGCCCGATAAAGCCGACGGGTAATAGTTGTAGTACGGTGCGAGTCCGACCTTGCCGAGCATCGCATGCGCCTTTTTCTCGCGATGCGCGCGCGACATGCCGGTCAGTTCGAGGCCAAGCGTGACGTTGGCCAACACGTTGCGCCATGGCATCAGCATGTCCTTCTGCAACATGTAGCCGATGCCCTTGGGGACGTCCTCCAGCGCTTGGCCGTGCCACAGCACCGCGCCGCGCGTCGGCTGCGTAAGACCGCTCATCAGGTTCAGCAGCGTGGTCTTGCCACAACCGGATGGGCCCACCAAGCTGACAATTTCCCCCGCTCGCAGGCTGAAGGAGATGTCACCAATGACCTGATTCAACTCGCCTTCATCCTCGCCATACGATTTGCCGACGCCCCGCGCAACCAGCGGGGCGAGTGGGCGCACCGTCCCTCCCGCCTGCGCCGCAGACGCTACTGCGCCCGCCACGTTCATTTGGACCCCGCCACGGTTACGTCCGCGCCCGCCACGGCGGTCTTGACCGCCTTGTTGGAAAAGGTGTTATCGATCACGTCGCTATAGGACAGCGTCCCTCCTACGTTGCCCAGGTACTTCTGCATCGATATCAGCTTGTCCCACTGTTGCCGGTCGACCGGCAGCGTCTGCGCCGGGATCTTATACTGCAACTCCATGTCGATTGCCTTGTTCACCACGTCCGCCGGCAGGTCCGGGAACTCCGCACGGGCAACCTCCTTCGCGTAGTCGGGCTTGGCATACGTAAGACGTGCGGCTTCTTCTAACGCGTTCGTGAGCGACTGCACGACCTCGGGATGCGCCTTGACATACTCGGGCAGCACCATGATCCCCGTATTGCAGAACGGACCCATATAGCTCGAGAAGTCGAATACCACTTTCGCCCCTTGCGCCATCGCAGCCGCCACCATCGGCTGCTGCGCAAACGCGATGTCGGCGCGACCCGCGAGCATGGCACCGATTTCCGTGCCTGGAGTGACTTCGACGATCTTCGCGTCCGTGCCGACTTTCAGGCCATTGTCCTGCAGCAGTTTCTTCGTGACGCTGTACTCGGTATTCGGATCAGGCGACGTGACCAGGGTCAGGCCTTTGAAAGCCTTGGGATCGGTGATGCGCGCCACGGTCTTCGATACGCCAAAGTAATGTGCACGCTGCACCAGCGTCCCGACGACCATGCCCGGTCCGCCGCGCTCACGAGACATCTCCACCATGGTCGGATCGCCGACGGCGAACTGCGCGGTCTTGCCGAGCACCGCGGCGAAAGCCTGCGTGTCCCCACCGGCCGCGCTCAGGTGCACCGTCAGCCCGTACTTCTCGAACAGCTTTGCGTGCTGTGCAACGTAAAGGTCGATGTAACCGAGGTTATGTACAGCCTCGGAAAATTCGATGGGTTGCAGCGGCGCCGCTGTAGCGGGGTGAGCGAACCCTATAGCGCAGGTGCTGAGCGTGGCGAGTAAAACACGCCCAAGCCGAGGCACAGCACCGGTGACAGAGCCCGAACCGACTGCTGAAAATGTACGTCTTTTCATTGCATTAACTCCGACAGTAATAAGATCGCAAAACAAAAAAAGATTCGGCATCAGACGCGCTGATGTCGGACTCTTTGGCCAGTGTTATCCAAGACACCTTGGTCTCGGACAACCGAAGTGCTGTTTGATGCGCGCCGCGCACGGAAACGTTCAGCATAGCTTATTAAGAAACGGCTATGCCAGTTTGTGCAACAGCGTACGTGCGAGGTTCTTCGATCCTTGCGAACCCCAATTAAAGTTGGATCGTTCACAATGCACGCAAAGCAAAAAAAAGCCACGTGAACGACCTGCGCAAGCGCCGGGTGCACAGCACCTCGCGTTCTCCTTGTCACAGCACAGCAATGGTGGAACGTTGCGCAGGCAACCTGCATTCGATACTTTTTTTGGCACTACAATATTTGAGTACCTCGCTTATTAAATTAGTATTCCTAACATACTGATTTTTCTGACGAACGACCTACAATTTGACAATACCGGCCAACTCTCGCAGCGCGTCACCCTCTCAGTGTTCATTCATTCGATCTACGGCATTTTGAAGTGGGCGACCAGTAAGGTGTTGCTGCAAATTGACGAAAAGCAATCGCATCGTTTTGGTCGTAAGTGGTAGGGTCATTCACACCTACATGTGGTCGATCATCAGGTTCGGGCACGACCAAAACTCTGACAATGAGGGCAACGGCTCTTGCGGCCGCACGTCCGAGCTTTCATGCCGGGCGTGCGGCCATGCTGCCTGCCCCATGCCACCAAGCACGATGACCAAAAGCGATTTTCCTCGAATGAGCGGTGTGAAAACCTGCTCCCATTGCGCCGGCCGCTGGTGCCACATTTTTTCCGAGAGGCGCGCGTTGAGTGCAAGCTACGACATAATCGTGAATTCGCGCGCCTTCTCTACGTGTACCTCGCTGTTGTTGACTAGCCGGACGTTCGATGGCAGCCAGTTCAACTGGCATGACGTTTTCCACTGGACGTGCATCTTTCTGTTCCATCTGTTGAGTGGTCCGCGCCATAACCTTCTTGATTGACGGCGTGCGCCGCGAGAGAGGCCAATCGCGTTGCGAGCCGTGCTCATTTCGTCAGTCTGTCGTAAATCCACTGCGCACTCGAAAGCAGGCGATGGTCCTCGCCCCAGCGGCCGATCAGCTGCAGTCCCACTGGGAGCCCGTTGCTGCCACGCGTGAACGGCAAATGCACGCAGGGCAGTCCTAGCAAAGTCCAGGCGCGGCAAAACAGCGGATCACCGGTTGCGTCGATGCCAACTGGCGCTTCGCCCGCAGCACTGGGCGCGAGCAGCACGTCAAACCGATCGAACAGGGCGTCAATGCGATGTCTTGCGCCTTTGGTGCGCACGAGGTTGGCCGCGTGTGTGCCACCGGAAATCACGCTGCCGCTGTCCAGTTGAGCCTGCAATTGAAGGCTAAGCTGATCCCGGTGATGCAGCCGCTCAACGCTTAGCGCACGGTACATTTCGAATGCCATGACTTCCTTTTGCAACGCTACCAGATCTGGAACATCGTCCGGCAGCGCGACGTCTGCGAGCGCTGGTGCCACATGCGTAAGTGCGGCAGTCGCCGTGTCCCACGCACGTTGCGTGTCCGCTTCCGTATATGCCCACTCAGGCGTCCGACACAGGCCAATGCGTGGCGCTGCTGATTCTTCCGGACTGGTACTGAGCCGCGCGTCGCCGGTGAGCACAGCGCCGAGCAGCGCTACGTCACGCACGCAACGTCCAAATCCTCCTGGCGTGTCGAGCGTCTCCGACAGGCTCTTGATTCCAGCACGGGGAACGCGCCCCGAACTCGGCTTATAGCCGACTACGCCGCAATATGCGGCGGGACGGATGACCGAGCCGGCCGTCTGAGTACCCAGCGCCAGCGGCAGCATGCTGTCAGCAACCGCCGCTGCGGAGCCACTCGAAGATCCACCGGGCGTGCGCGTCAAGTCATTCGGGTTACGGGTGGCCCCGGGATAGAAATAGGCGAATTCGGTCGTCACGGTCTTTCCCATTACCAAAGCGCCAGCCTCGCGGCACAGAGCGACGGAGGCCGCGTCAGCCTTCGGGCGGTGCGCGTCGTAGACCGGCGAGCCGTAGCTGGTGGGGAAATCGATGGTGTCGAACATGTCCTTGACGCCGATTGGCAGCCCATGCAGTAGCCCACGCACGGGGCCCCTATCGAGGGCGTTTGCCTGCATTAGCGCATGAGCGCGATCGAGATGCGCAAAGGCGTGCACTTCGTCGTCGCGTTCCGTAATCCGGTCAAGGCACGCATGCAGCAGATCAACCGCGCGAAGATCGCGTTTCGCAATAAGGCGTGCAGCTTGCCATGCGTCCAGTTCATTGAGTTTCGAAGAGTTCATGTTTCGAGTTCCCGCACGCTTGCCTGCGATAGTCGGTGAAACATGGCGAGGAAAGCCGCGGATTGTCCTTGGCTACTTTCTGATAAGCAGTACAGATAGATCATTCGAACGTTACCGACTCTGCGTACGCAGTGCCGATGGTTGCCACGCAACCAGGCGAAGCAACATGGCGGCGAGAGCGCGGCTCGAGCAGATATGGCCTTTGCAAACTTGGTCATCTTCGGAGCCTGAAAGGTTGGCAAAAGTCGAGGTAGCGGGTTCACGCACGAACGGACAGCTAGTTGAAAACACCTGCAGCAAAGACGGCACGAAGGCAGCACATTGGTGCACTCTGGGATCCCGCTTGCCGAGAAAAAAGTATTGAGTATCAAAATTGAATGGTCCAATATATTGCACAGACATATTTGATACGCGGGACATATCAATGACCGACATACGCCAACTACGGCAGTTCGTCGCCGTTGCGGAGGAACTACATTTTCGACGTGCAGCCGAGCGGCTGCATATGACGCAACCTCCGCTTACGCAGGCAATGCACAGCCTCGAAGCGTCTCTTGAGGTGGCGTTGTTCGATCGCACCAGGAAACGGGTGACTTTGACGCCGGGCGGCGAAGCACTTCTTGCTTATGCACGGCACCTGATTCGCGCTTCAGATGAACTGCCGAAGATCGTCAAAGCGGCCGCGGAAGGACAGACTGGCCGTCTGCGCGTAGCCTTCGTCTCAACGGTGGCCTATGGCAGGATGCCCGGCTGGGTCAGTAGTTTCCGGCACGCGAATCGGGACGTTCTGCTGGAGCTTCGCGAGGCAACGCTCGATGTGCAACTCGAGGCGCTTGGCGCAGACCAGGTGGATGCTGGTTTTATCCTGCACGCTCTGGGCGCGGCGCCGGTCGGACTTTCGGCGCTGACTTTGCTGGTCGAGCCGTTTCTCGTTGCGCTTCCAGTCAATCACCGGCTTGCGAACCGCGATCCACTATCGTTCACAGACATCGCGTCGGACCCAGTTGTTATCTTTCCCCGCCAAATCATGCCGTCACTCTTCGATGCACTGTTGTCCTACTACCACCTGAAGGGGATCACCCCTCATATCGCGCAGGAGGCTATCGAGATGCAGACTATCGTGAGCCTCGTTGCGGCGGGGATGGGCATTGCATGGGTGCCTCAGGTCTTCGCGCGTTTCGCCCGCCCTGGCGTGGCGTACCGGCAGGTGGAAGATATGCCGGTTTCGATCGAAACGAGTCTGATCTGGAATAGCTGCGAGACTCCAATTGTCGACCGGTTCGTAAGCCACATTAAAAGTGCTCCTAATTTCTTGCCCCCTATCTTCGATCCGATCGTCTAGTTGAGTGATAATTCCGGCATGTCCTTAGCCTAATTGCTAATGGTTCTGATAATCATATAGCCAGCCTCCTTCCGGTCGAGTAGCAACGGCCGGGGTAGAGTCGAGGGTTGTGGTGCAAATAGCGCAGGTGATCGAGGAGACCACCTTCCTTAGCAATCTTAATGATCTGAAAGAACCGTCATCCAAATCGAGGGCGCAGAAGTATCTTTGAGATGCGCTGCCGTGAGATCGAACTGACCTTTGCGAAATGAAGTGCCTCTCATCGGTCCGGCCCGCGTCATCCTGGGTCGTTATGGAAACGTCGAAAGCCCGGTACCCGCGCCCCCAGGCATCAACTACCTGCTCGTGCAGCTTTCGGCTGGAGAGCAGTGGCAGTACACGCCGCCGGCCGGCCACACCGTCGCCTGGCTAAGTGTTCAACGCGGCGCACTACGCATCGCCGACGAAGCCATCTCCAACGAGCTTGTCGTGTTTGGCGAGTCCGACGACGTTTTGGCATTCACTGCCGACGAAGATTCGGAGTTCGTCCTCGGCTCCGCGGTCGCACATCCGCACAATCTCGTGCTTGGCTATTACTCGGTTCATGCGTCATCAGAGGCGTTGCGTGCGGGGGAAGCCAGGATCAAGGAGATTGGGGCACAACTGCGTCGCCGCGGCCGCATCGGGTAATCCCCCAAAAGCGGTTTCGGCAGGATGCGAAGACTCTATCGGGAATACCTCATGCAAAACGTCAATGTTGGTAGCGCGGCCATTCCGGCCATCGGTTTTGGT
>Ga0255336_101674_pt1 | contig 14362 bp, 8 predicted proteins | sample MeOH1_35cm_T3_17_FD_189102 | JGI IMG/M metagenome (GOLD analysis project Ga0255336, IMG submission 189102) | Sandy soil microbial communities from University of British Columbia, Vancouver, Canada - MeOH1_35cm_T3_179 | ecosystem: Engineered > Artificial ecosystem > Sand microcosm > Unclassified ...
CAAATTCCTGTCTGAGGCTCATGGTGTCTCTTGCGTTCCAGGGCATGGTCGGGACCGGGCGTTTTCGTACCCGGAAGTGTCAACCATGTCCTCGCACACCTGTCAGCTATGTCCCCGGTCTGTACACGGCCGGCAAAGAGAAGTAGGTGCCGCCCCGCACAGGGGCAACGCTAATAGACCACTAACAAATCAAGGAAGGGCCAACAAATCAAGCAAAGGCCAACAAATCAACAACCACAACCATCAAACCCCGCCGAGCAGGCCAAAACCAAACCCCACCCGCAGCGCCGCTTATAATCGAACATTCTCCGCATCCACCAGCCGATCAACAAATGAGCGACACCCCGAGCGATACCACCTCCACGCTTGCCAAAAGCTTCGAGCCCCACACGATCGAAGCCCACTGGGGCCCCGAATGGGAAAAGCGCGCCTACGCCGCGCCCTCCTTCGACGCGAACAAAAAAGACTTTTCGATCCAGTTGCCGCCGCCGAACGTCACCGGCACGCTGCACATGGGCCATGCGTTCAACCAGACGATCATGGACGGCCTCACCCGCTACCACCGCATGCTCGGCGAGAACACGCTGTGGGTGCCCGGCACCGATCACGCGGGCATCGCCACGCAAATCGTCGTCGAACGGCAACTGGACGCTCAAGGCGTCTCGCGTCACGACCTCGGCCGCGAAAAATTCACCGAGCGCGTGTGGGCATGGAAGCAGGAATCCGGCTCGACCATCACGAATCAGGTGCGGCGTCTCGGCGCTTCCATCGACTGGTCGCGCGAATACTTCACGATGGACGACAAGATGTCGGCCGCCGTGCGCGACGTGTTCGTGCGCCTGTACGAACAGGGCCTGATCTATCGCGGCAAGCGCCTCGTGAACTGGGACCCGGTGCTGCTCACCGCCGTCTCCGACCTCGAAGTGGTCAGCGAGGAAGAGAACGGCCACCTGTGGCACATCCAGTATCCGCTCACCGACGGCTCGGGCCATCTGACGGTCGCCACCACGCGTCCGGAAACCATGCTCGGCGACACTGCGGTGATGGTGCATCCCGAAGACGAACGCTACGCGCAGTTGATCGGCAAGACGGTCACGCTGCCGCTTTCGGGCCGCGAAGTGCCGATCATCGCCGACGATTACGTGGACCGCGAATTCGGCACCGGCGTCGTGAAAGTCACGCCGGCGCACGATTTCAACGACTACCAGGTCGGCCTGCGCCACAAGCTGCCGCAAATCGAAATCCTCACGCTCGACGCGAAGATCAACGAGAACGCGCCGGAAAGATATCGCGGCATGGACCGCTTCGAGGCTCGCAAGCTCGTGGTGGCCGATCTCGAAGCGCTCGGCGCGCTCGAATTGGTCAAGCCGCACAAGCTGATGGTGCCGCGCGGCGACCGCACGGGCGTCGTGATCGAGCCGATGCTCACGGACCAATGGTTCGTCGCGATGAGCAAGCCGGCGCCGGAAGGCACCTTCAATCCCGGCAAGTCGATCGCGGAAACCGCGCTGGACGTGGTTCGCAGCGGCGAAATCAAATTCGTGCCGGAGAACTGGACCAGCACTTACTACCAGTGGCTGGAAAACATCCAGGACTGGTGCATCTCGCGTCAGCTCTGGTGGGGTCATCAGATTCCGGCGTGGTACGGTGAAAACGGCGAAATCTTCGTCGCGAAGACCGAGGAAGGCGCCCGCGAAAAGGCGGCGGAAGCCGGCTACACCGGCCCGTTGCGGCGCGATGAAGACGTGCTCGACACGTGGTTCTCGTCGGCGCTGGTGCCGTTCTCGTCGCTCGGCTGGCCCGCCGAGACGAAGGAGTTGAAGCACTTCATGCCGTCGTCGGTGCTCGTTACCGGTTTCGACATCATCTTCTTCTGGGTCGCGCGCATGGTCATGATGACCACGCATTTCACCGGGCGCGTGCCGTTCGAGACGGTCTACGTGCACGGTCTCGTGCGCGACGCCGAAGGCCAGAAAATGTCGAAGAGCAAGGGCAACACGCTCGACCCGATCGATATCGTCGACGGCATCGGCCTCGACGCGCTGGTCGCCAAACGCACCACCGGCCTGATGAATCCGAGGCAGGCCGCGTCGATCGAAAAGAAAACCCGCAAGGAATTCCCCGCGGGCATTCCGGCATTCGGCACCGACGCGCTGCGCTTCACGATGGCGTCGATGGCCACGCTCGGGCGCAACGTCAATTTCGATCTGGCACGCTGCGAGGGCTACCGCAACTTCTGCAACAAGCTGTGGAATGCCACCCGCTTCGTGCTGATGAACTGCGAAGGCCACGATTGCGGCTTCGGCAAGCCGGCGCAGTGCGGCGAATGCGGTCCGGAGGGCCACCTGAATTTCTCGGCGGCCGACCGCTGGATCGTCTCGCGCCTGCAACGCGTGGAAGCGGAAGTCGCGAAGGGTTTCGCCGACTATCGTTTCGACAATGTGGCCAACGCCCTATACAAGTTCGTATGGGATGAATACTGTGACTGGTACCTCGAACTCGCCAAGGTTCAGATCCAGACGGGTCAGCCGAACCAGCAGCGCGCCACGCGCCGCACGCTGCTGCGCGTGCTCGAGACGGTGTTGCGCCTCGCGCATCCGGTGATTCCGTTCATCACCGAGGCGTTGTGGCAGAAAGTCGCGCCGTTGGCCGGCCGTTACCCCGAAGGCAAAGCCGAGGGTGAAGCGTCGATCATGGTGCAGCCTTACCCCGTTGCGGAGCCATCGAAGATCGACGAAGACGCCGAGCAATGGGCGGCCGACCTGAAGGCCGTGATCGATGCGTGCCGGAACCTGCGCGGCGAAATGAATCTGTCGCCGGCGGTCAAGGTGCCGTTGCTCGCGACCGGCAACGCGGAGCGTCTGCGCACGTTTGCGCCGTACGCCCAGGCGTTGGCTCGCTTATCGGAAGTGCAGATCATCGCCGACGAGGCAGCGCTCGATGCACAAGCGGATGGCGCGCCAATTGCTATCGTAGGCAGTGACAAGCTGGTGCTGAAGGTGGAGATCGACGTGGCCGTCGAGCGCGAGCGCTTGTCCAGGGAGATCGCGCGGTTGAGCACGGAAATCGTCAAGTGCAACGCCAAATTGCAGAACGAGAGCTTCGTGGCGAAGGCGCCGCCGGCAGTCGTCGAGCAGGAGCAAAAAAGGCTGGCGGAATTCGAAGCCACGGTCGGCAAGCTGAAAGCGCAGTTCGCGCGCTTGCCGGCCTGATCGAGGCTCGTGCCCGCCCCTCGTGCGGCGGGTACGGACTCATAGCAAACCAGAGGACTAGGGTAATCACATGCTAAAAGTTACAAAGGCGGTATTTCCGGTGGCAGGTCTCGGCACCCGGTTCCTCCCTGCCACGAAGGCGAGCCCGAAAGAGATGCTGCCGATCGTCGACAAGCCGCTGATCCAATACGCGGTGGAAGAGGCGATGGCGGCCGGCATCACCGAAATGATCTTCGTGACGGGCCGCAGCAAGCGCGCGATCGAGGACCATTTCGATAAGTCGTATGAAATCGAGGCCGAACTGCAGGCGCGCGGCAAGGACAAGCTGCTCGAACTGGTGCGCAGCATCAAGCCGAGCCACGTCGACTGTTTCTACGTGCGCCAGCCGGAAGCGTTGGGCCTCGGCCACGCGGTGCTGTGCGCGGAAAAGCTGGTGGGCGACAACCCCTTCGCCGTGATTCTCGCGGACGATTTGCTGTACGGCACGCCGCCCGTGATGACGCAAATGATCGAGGTGTTCGACCACTATCACAGCTCGGTGATCGGCGTCGAAGAGATTCCCGCGCAGGAAACCAAGTCGTACGGCATTGTCGACGGCAAGGAGTGGGAAGACTCGATCATCAAGATGTCGGGCATCGTCGAAAAGCCGGAGCCGAACGTGGCGCCGTCGAATCTCGGCGTGGTGGGCCGCTACGTGCTCAAGCCGCGGATTTTCGATCACATCCGCGCGCTCAAGCCGGGCGCCGGCGGCGAATTGCAGCTGACGGACGCGATTCAGTCGCTGCTCGCCGACGAGCAGGTGCTGGCGTACAAGTATCACGGCACGCGTTTCGACTGCGGCAGCAAGCTGGGTTATCTGAAGGCGACGGTGGAGTTCGCGCTGCGTCACCCGGAAGTAGCCGCCGATTTCGAGGAATATCTGCGCACGCGTTCGCCGGTGCTCGAAGGCTGAACGCGCAGTTGCGTTCCCGGCGCCCGGTTATTTATTGGTCTTGCCGGGCATGAAAAAGGCGCTGTGACCCGCATTCGCGGGCACAGCGCCTTTTGTTTTGGGTGCGAGCGTTCGGGAGCGCGCGTGAATCAGCGGCGCTTCATCAGAAACGTGAAGACCTTGTCGTGCGCTGAGCTTTCGACGATTTCATTGCCGGTTTGCTTCGCGAACGCGGCGAAATCGCGCTGCGAGCCGGGATCGGTGGCCAGCACCTTGAGAATCTGGCCGCTTTCCATGTCGGCGAGCGCCTTCTTGGCGCGCAAGATGGGCAGCGGGCACATCAGCCCGCGCGCATCGACTTCCTTGTGGATCTGAATTTGCATCGACGATGACCTTCGGGATGGGGGCGCCGGTTGCGGCGCCGGGCAGAGGGTCAAATTCTACCGCAGGGAGTTGTTTGGTGTTTTGGCCTGCTCGGCGGGTTTGGTTTGGTTGGTCTTAGTGGTCTATTAGCGTTGCCCCTGTGCGGGGCGGCACCTACTTTCTTTGCCGCCGTGTACAGACCGGAGACATGGCTGACAGGTGTGCGAGGACATGGTTGACACGTCCGGGTACGAAAACGCCCGGTCCCGACCATGCCCTGGAACGCAAGAGACACCATGAGCCTCAGACAGGAATTTGTTCATCTGGCCAGTCAGCGCACGCTCACGGTCACCGAACTGTGCGAGCGCTTTAACATCAGGCAGACCGGCTACAAATGGCTCAAACGTGGCGAGGACGCGCTGGCGGATCGGCAAGGACGAGGCGAGGCCGACGGCGGCCCCCACGGCGCAAAAAATTACCGCTGTCTTCCCTGGCAGACCCATCCGCGACGCACGCAGTGCGGAGTGGGAGCTGATGACGGCCTGGTCACTGACGCTGGCTGTGCGAGGGATCATCCGTTTATCGCACCACTGCGCCCTCCAAGCCAGGAGACCCGCTTGAAAGCTGGCGGTGTGAGCCGCTTTCTTTGCCTACTTTCTTTGCGGCGGCAAAGAAGGTAGGTGCCGCCCCGCACAGGGGCAACACTAATAGACCACTAACAAATCAAGAACAGGCCAAAAAGCAAGACCAACCAAACCAAAACCCCGCCGAGCAGGCCAAAAATCCCACTCCCCGCAGGGGCATATAATGACGAACGAACCGCCGTCCCTCCAGAAAAATGCCCGATCTGCTAGCCAACCTAAACCCCGAACAACACGCCGCCGTCACGCTCCCCAATGAGCCGGCGCTCATTCTCGCCGGCGCGGGCAGCGGCAAGACCCGCGTTCTGATCACCCGCATCGCGTGGCTCATCCAGCATGGGCTGGCCTCGCCCGCCACGATCCTGGCGGTGACCTTCACCAACAAGGCCGCGCGCGAAATGATGTCGCGTCTCTCGGCGCTCCTGCCGATCGACACGCGCGGCATGTGGATCGGTACCTTCCACGGCCTGTGCAACCGCATGCTGCGCGCGCATCATCGCGACGCAGGTCTGCCGGCCACGTTCCAGATTCTCGACACCGCCGACCAGCTCTCCGCGATCAAGCGTCTGATGAAGGGCCTCAACATCGACGACGAAAAGTACCCGGCGAAAAATCTCCAGTACTTCATCAACAACGCGAAGGAACAAGGCCTGCGCCCGAAGGACGTCGACGCCACCGACAACTTCAACCGCAAGTTCGTCGAACTGTACGAAGCCTACGACCAGCAGTGCCAGCGCGAAGGCGTGGTCGATTTTCCGGAACTGCTGCTGCGCTGTCATGAACTGCTCGCGCACAATCCGCCGCTGCGCGCCCACTATCAGGCGCGCTTCAGGCACATTCTGGTGGACGAGTTCCAGGACACCAACAAGCTGCAATACGCGTGGCTGAAGCTGCTGGCGGGCCAGGCCAACTCGATCTTCGCGGTGGGCGACGACGACCAGTCGATCTACGCGTTCCGCGGCGCGAACGTCGGCAACATGCGCGACTTCGAGCACGAGTTCAACGTGCGGCATCTCATCAAGCTGGAGCAGAACTACCGCTCGCACGGCCATATTCTCGACGCCGCCAATCAGTTGATCGCCAACAACTCGCGGCGGCTGGGCAAGAATCTGCGCACGGACGCCGGCCACGGCGAACCGGTGCGCGTGTACGAATCCGCCACCGACACGCAGGAAGCCGGCTGGATCGTCGAGGAAATCAAGGCGCTGATCAGCACCGGCACGTCGCGCAGCGAGATCGCGATCCTGTACCGCAGCAACGCGCAGTCGCGCACGATCGAACACACGCTGGTGAACGCGGGCATCGCGTATCGCGTGTACGGCGGCTTGCGCTTTTTCGAGCGCCAGGAAGTCAAGCACGCGCTGGCCTATCTGCGCCTGATCGACAATCCGAACGACGACACCGCGTTCGCGCGCGTCGTCAATTTCCCGACGCGCGGCATCGGCGCGCGCTCGATCGAACAACTCGCGGACGCGGCGCGCCTGTACAACTGCTCGATGGCCGCGGCGATTCCGTATGTCGCGGGCAAGGCGGGTTCGAGCCTCGCGGCGTTCGCCAATCTGATCGGCAGGATGCGCGCGGAAACGCAGCAGATGAGCTTGCCGGAAACCGTCGAGCACGTGGTCCGCACGAGCGGTCTCGCGGAGTTCTATCAGAACGAACGCGAAGGCCAGGACCGGCTGGAAAACTTGCAGGAACTGCTCAACGCGGCCGCCGCGTTCGTCAGCGAGGAAGGCTACGGCATGGATACGCCGGCGCGCTCGATTCCGCTGCGCCCCGGCGCGACCGCCGCGCCCGAACTGGCCGTCGCCACCGACGATCCGAATACGGTCGTGTTCGACGCGCCCGGCATCGCCGACCCGGCGCAAAACCCGGACACGATGACGCCGCTCGCCGGTTTCCTGTCGCACGCGTCGCTCGAAGCGGGCGACAACCAGGCGCAGGCCGGCCAGGAAGCGGTGCAACTGATGACGGTGCATGCGGCCAAGGGTCTGGAGTTCACGGCGGTGTTCATCACCGGTCTGGAAGAGGGCCTGTTTCCGCACGAGAACAGCGCGATGGAGTCGGACGGTCTGGAGGAAGAGCGGCGCTTGATGTACGTGGCGATCACGCGGGCGAAGGAGCGGCTGTATCTGTCGTTCGCGCAAAGCCGGATGCTGCACGGCCAGACGCGCTACAACATCCGTTCGCGTTTCTTCGACGAATTGCCGCAGGAAACGCTCAAGTGGCTCACGCCGAAAGTGGAGGCGGGCGCGCGCTGGGGCGGCCGGTCCGACAACGCCGGTTACGGGCGCGACTGGTTCGCGCGGCCGGGTTATACGGGCGCGGCGTCGTCCACGCCCGCGCCGCTGCCGGCCTTCGCCAACGAACAGCGCGCGGCGGAAACGGGTTTTCGCGTCGGTCAGCAGGTGTTCCACACCAAGTTCGGCGAAGGCACGATCACCGCGCTCGAAGGCGGCGGCACCGACGCGAAGGCGCAGGTCAAATTCAAGCGGCACGGCGAGAAGTGGCTGGCGCTCGCCGTCGCCAAATTGCAGGCGGTCGAATGAGCGCGGCTGGCGCTGCTGGGGCGGCGGGCGGTGTCGATCCCGATCGCGGCGGCGCGAGCGCGTCGCATCGTCCGCTCGGCATTCTCGCCGCCTTGCCGCAGGAACTCGGCGATCTGATCGAGGCGATGCGGGCCGAATCCAGTCTGCGCACCATCACGCATGGTCAGCGTGACTATCACCTCGGCACCGTTCACGGTGCGCCGTGCGTGGTGACGCTGGCGCGCGTCGGCAAGGTCGCGGCCGCGGCGACGGTCAGCGCGCTGATCCATGCGTTCGACGTCGAGGCCGTCGTGTTCACGGGCGTCGCGGGCGGCGTGGGCAGCGAGGTGCGGATCGGCGATATCGTCGTCGCCAATGCGCTGCTGCAACACGATCTCGACGCGTCGCCGCTGTTTCCGCGTTTTGAAGTGCCGCTGTTGGGCGTGTCGCGTTTTGCCGCCGATGCGGCGCTTGCCGATCAACTGGCCGCCGCGTGCGAGCGTTTCGTGGCCGAAGCGGGCGCGGCGTCCGCGGCGCGGTTTGGCACGCGCGAGCCGCGCGTGCATCGCGGGCTGATTATCAGCGGCGATCAGTTCATTGCCAGCGCGGTGGGCGTCGAAGCCTTGCGCGCGGCCTTGCCGGACGCGCTTGCCGTCGAGATGGAAGGCGCGGCGATCGCGCAGGTGTGTCACGAGTACGGTGTGCCGTGCGCCGTCGTGCGCACGATCTCGGACACCGCCGACGATCACGCGCCGGAGTCGTTCGTGTCGTTTCTCACCGAGATCGCCGGAGCTTATTCGAATGCGATTCTGGCGCGGTTTCTGGCGGCGCGTAGCGGGGGTTGACTCGCCGCGGGTTGGGTCGTCGGTTACGTCCGATCGGGTTCCCCCAGCGCGTCGCGCACCTGCTGCAACGCCGCCGGATCTTCGATAGTCGGCAAATCGCCCGGCTCGCGTCCCTCGGCCAGCGCCGCGATCGCGCGGCGCAGCAGCTTGCCCGAGCGGGTCTTCGGCAGCATCGACACCACCACCACCCGCGCCGGCCGCGCAATCGCGCCGAGCTGGCGATCGACCGTCGCGATGAGTTCGGCTTCCAGCTTCGTGCGCGCCTTGTCGTTCGCGTGGGCTTGCGCGTCGCGCAGCACCACGAAGGCCAGCGCCGCCTGACCCTTCAACGCGTCCGTCACGCCGACCACCGCGACTTCCGCAACCGCCGCGTGGCTCGACAACGCTTCCTCGATTTCGCGCGTGCCGAGCCGGTGGCCGGCGACGTTGATCACGTCGTCGGTGCGGCCGAGGATCGTCACGTAACCGTCCTCGTCCTGAATGCCCCAGTCGAAGGTCGAGTACACCTGCTGATTCGGAACGCTCGACCAGTAGGTGCTCACGAAGCGCTTGTCGTCGCCCCATACGGTCGACATGCAGCCGGGCGGCAGCGGATAGCCCAGCGTGAGCACGCCCTTTTCGCCGGGCGCGCAAGGCTCGCCGGTCAGTTCATTGCGCAACTTCAGATCGAAGCCCGCCGACGGCACGCCCGGCGAACCGAGCCTGGTCGGCAGCGCCTCGACGCCGCGCGGAATCGCCAATATCGGCCAGCCGGTTTCGGTCTGCCAGTAGTTGTCGATCACCGGCTTGCCGAGCGCATCGGCGATCCATGCGGCAGTCGGTTCGTCGAGCGGCTCGCCCGCGAGGAACAGCGTGCGCAGGCTCGACAGATCGGCTTTCCTCAACAGCGCCGGGTCCTGCTTTTTCAGCACGCGCAACGCGGTCGGCGCGGTGAACATCAGATTGATCTTGTGCTGTTCGACGAGGCGCCACCAGATGCCGCCGTCAGGACGAATCGGCGTGCCTTCGTACATCACGGTGGTCAGGCCCGCGAGCAACGGCGCGTAGACGATGTAGCTATGGCCGACCACCCAGCCCACGTCCGACGCGGTGAACATCGTGTCGCCGGGCCGGCCCTCGAAGATATGTTCCATCGATGCCGCCAGCGCCACCGCATAGCCGCCCACGTCGCGTTGCACGCCCTTCGGCTTGCCGGTCGTGCCCGACGTGTAGAGCACATACGAAGGCTCGTTCGATTCGAGCCATTCGCACGGCACGTGGGCGTCGAAGAACTTCCCGCGCAGCGGTTCGTAGGCAACCAGATAGTTCGCGTTCAGGCGCTCGGGCGCGAGTTGCCGGTCGATCAGCAGCACGTGCGGGGTCTTGTGGGCCGCGCGCGCGAGCGCTTCGTCCACCAGCGGCGTGTAGTCGATCACCTTGCCGCCGCGCGCGCCGGCGTCGGCGGTGACGATCAGCACGGGTTTCGCATCGTCGATGCGGGCGGCGAGATTCGGCGCCGCGAAGCCGCCGAACACCACCGAGTGAATCGCGCCCAGCCGCGCGCAGGCGAGCATCGCGAAGAGCGCTTCGGGAATCATCGGCAGATAGAGCAGCACTACATCGCCGCGCTTCACGCCGAGCGAGCGCATGACCGCCGCCATCCGGTTGATTTCCGCGTGGAGCTCGGCGTAGGTGTAGCGCCGCTCGATGCCGGTTTCCGTCGATACATAAATCAGCGCGTTCTGCTGCGCGCGCTCGGCGAGATGCCGGTCCACCGCGTTATGGCACAGGTTCGTGCGCCCGCCGACGAACCAGCGCGCGAACGGCGGATTCGAGCGGTCGAGCACGCTGTCGAACGGCGTCTCCCAGTGAATCCGCCGCGCTTCGTCGCGCCAGAATGCCTCGGGGTTCTCGATCGAACGGCGGTGGAAGTCGCGGTAGGTGGTCATCTGCGGCGATCCTTCTGCTGCGTGAATGGACGGACGTCGAGTCGGCATGCGGCCGTATTGACGAATGTGGCGCGGCGCGAGTGCAAGCGTGTGTCCACGCAAGCATAGGGTACGCCCGGCACGGCGGACAACGCGGGTTCACCATGAGCGAGACGCGGGCCATGATGATTGCGTCGAACCGAGCCGCGAGCCGCGAGCCGCGAGCCGTGAGCATCGAGCACCGAGCACCGAGCACCGAGCCCCGAGCACCGAGCACCGAGCACCGAGCACCGAGCACCGAGCACCGAGCACCAAGACGAGCACCGAAACGACCCGCCGCGCCACCCGCCAGCACCAAAGAAAAAGGCGCCGCAGCGCCTTTTTCCTCATGCAACTCCCGAAAACAAACGCTCACGCCTTCGCGCGCTTGCCTTCGACGTCCGGCAGAAACACCGTCAGCACGCCGATCAGCGGCAGGAACGAGCACACCTTGTACACGTAGGTGATGCTGGTGGCATCGGCTAATTGCCCGAGCACCGCCGCGCCGATCCCGCCCATGCCGAACGCGAAACCGAAGAACAGCCCCGCGACCATGCCCACCTTGCCGGGGATCAACTCCTGCGCGTAGACCAGAATCGCCGAGAACGCCGAGGCCAGCACCACGCCGATGATCACCGTCAACACGCCGGTCCAGAACAGGTTCGCGTACGGCAGCAGCAGCGTGAACGGCGCGACGCCGAGAATCGACACCCAGATCACGTACTTGCGGCCGATCCGGTCGCCGATCGGCCCGCCGATCACCGTGCCCGCCGCGACCGCCGCGAGGAATACGAACAGATGGACCTGCGCGGCCTGCACCGGCAAATGGAACTTGTCGATCAGATAAAAGGTGAAGTAGCTGTTGATGCTGGCGAGATAGAAGTACTTCGAGAACACCAGCAGGACCAGCACGCCCATCGCGAACATGACCTTGTTGCGCGACAGCGTGGCGTGAGCGGTCTGGCCGCGCGCCTTCTTCACCGACGGATGCTGCTTGTACCAGCGGCCGATCTGCGTCAGCACCACGATCGCGACGAGCGCGGCGACCGAGAACCACGCGATGCTGCGCTGCCCGTGCGGAATCACGATCAACGCGGCGAGCAGCGGCCCGAGCGACGAACCCGCGTTGCCGCCCACCTGGAACAGCGACTGCGCGAGACCATGACGGCCACCCGAAGCCATGCGCGCCACCCGCGACGATTCCGGATGGAACACCGACGAACCGCAGCCGACCAGCGCCGCCGCCACCAGCAGCACGCCGAAATTGGGCGCGACCGACATCAGCAGCAGGCCCGCGAGCGTGAAACCCATGCCGACCGGCAGCGAGTACGGCTTCGGATGCTTGTCGGTATAGATGCCGACGAGCGGTTGCAGCAGCGACGCGGTGATCTGGTAAGTCAGCGTAATCAGGCCGATCTGCCCGAACGACAGCGCAAAGTTGTCTTTCAGCATCGGGTAGATCGCGAGGATCAACGACTGGATCATGTCGTTGAGCAGATGCGAAAAACTGATCGCGCCCAGCACGGAATACACCGTGCGTTGCACTTTGGCGGGCGCTTGCGCGCCGGCGAGGGCGCTTTTGTCGAGGCTCGTTTCCATACGTGAGTTCAGAAAAGAAAGGGTGGCGGCCGCGTTGCAACGCCGCGATGCCTGGGAGCGGGGCGTCGCGGCATATCGACGCGGCCTTCGGCGTTGCGAGCTAATTGCCGAAGTTTAATGTGGCTTGAGTGAATTGTAAGGACAAGCTTTGTCGAGAATCGGACATGCGCAACCCTAAAGAGCATCGAAAAAGGCGCCCAGACGCGAGCGGGTCGCACCGCCGCGGTGCTCGCCGCAGATCGGCTGCCATGACCGTTCGGGTGTGGCAAGTGGCCGGATAAATGCGCCTGGAGTGCGCTTGGAGCGATTTTTGGCCGTGTATAAAACGGTCGCGGACGCGCCGCTCATCTGACCGGCGCGCCAAAACCGGGCGGCACGCAAGCGGCTTTTTCTCGACGCGACGCTAAAGATCGCGGAGGTTGATGCCGTAGACCCGGAGAGATAAGCAGCAATGAAGCAGCCCTGCCGGAATCGACCTTTCCGGCAGTCCGAACTCGTGGGGACGGGAAAATATGAAAGTCATTTCGCCAGGCGGCCAGACGGGCGCGGGGTTCGTACCGGATGCACAAGCGGCTGGCAAGTCGCCGTCGCGTGGACAGGGCGGCCGCTCGCGCGCCGTGCGGTTCAAGGGCTTGCCGGTGAGGATAATGCTGCGCCTCGCGTTCGCGGTGCTGCTAGTCGGCACGCTGCTGATCGGCGTATTCTCGCTCACGCAGATCAGCCGCCTGAATGCCTCCACGCAATCGATCTACGACCAGGGCCACGTCGCCAGCCGCGCGGCTGAGGAAGCGCGCGGCTACATGCTGCGCGCGAGCCGCGCGCAAAAAACGCTGCTGACCGCGACCACCGCGAAGGAGCGCGACGAACTGGGCGCCGACATCGACAAGGGCCTCGCCGGCCTCGGCGCGCAACTGGGCACGCTGCAGCAGTACGTCGATTCATCCGACGCGAAGGCGGTCGATCAGCAGAAGAAATTCGCCGCCGCCGTCACGACATGGAGCGGCCACCTGCGCGACTTCGTGACGCTCGTGAAGGCGCAGCCGCTCGATCTGTCGCAGATGAACTGGCAGGTCGGCACGCAGGACGTTTCGCTGCTGGTCGAGACCGGCAAGCTCGAAAAGCTCGTCGACGAACTCGTCGCGCAGCGCGGCACGGCCGCGAAGGCGACCATCGACGCGTCGGGCTTCATCTATCACTCGTCGTTCGTGATGATCGCGGTGATGACGCTCGGCCTGATCGTGCTGGCGTTCGGCATCAGCGAATGGGTGGTGCGGCGCCTTGCCCGTCAACTCGGCGGCGAACCCGCGTATGCGAAGGAAATCGCCAGCCGGATCGCGGCGGGCGATCTGACGAACCGGATCGCGCTCGGCCGCAACGACAGGTCGAGCATGTTGTACGCGCTGCACGACATGCAAGGCGGTCTCGCGACGACGGTTTCCGACATTGCCGCGAGCGCGGACGCGATTGCGACCGCCTCGGGCGAGATTTCGATGGGCAATCAGGACCTCTCGCAACGTACCGAACAGCAGGCGATGGCGCTCGAGCGCACCGCGAGCAGCATGGAGCAGTTGACGTCGACCGTGCGTCAGAACGCCGACAACGCGAAGCAGGCGAGCACGCTCGCCAACAACGCGTCGGAGATCGCGGAGAAGGGCGGCGAGGTGGTGAGCCGCGTGGTCGCGACGATGAACGAGATCAACGACAGCGCGCGCAGTATCGGCGACATCATCGGCGTGATCGAGGGCATTGCGTTCCAGACCAACATTCTGGCCTTGAACGCGGCGGTCGAGGCGGCGCGGGCGGGCGAGGAAGGGCGCGGGTTTTCGGTGGTCGCCGCGGAAGTGCGCAACCTGGCGCAGCGCAGCGCGGCGGCCGCGAAGGAGATCAAGGGGTTGATCGGTGCTTCCATCGAGCGGGTGAGCAATGGCTCGACCCTGGCGCAGGACGCCGGGCAGACGATGGACGAAGTCGTCAAGGCCGTGAAGCGGGTTACGGACATCATGGGCGAGATTTCGGCGGCGTCGTCGGAGCAGAGCGCCGGGATCGAGGAGATCAACCTCGCGGTGACGCAGATGGATTCGGGCACGCAGCAGAATGCCGCGCTCGTTGAACAGGCGACGGCCGCTGCGCGGTCGCTGGATGATCAGGCGCGGGGGTTGAAGGAGATGGTGGGGAAGTTTAGGTTGTGATTGTGTTTTTGGGTTTTTTGCCTGCGCGGCGCTGTTGGTGGTGGTTGTTGCTTTGTTGGCCTTTGCTTGATTTGTTAGTGGTCTATTGGCGTTGCCCCTGTGCGGGGC
>Ga0255336_101675_pt1 | contig 14358 bp, 12 predicted proteins | sample MeOH1_35cm_T3_17_FD_189102 | JGI IMG/M metagenome (GOLD analysis project Ga0255336, IMG submission 189102) | Sandy soil microbial communities from University of British Columbia, Vancouver, Canada - MeOH1_35cm_T3_179 | ecosystem: Engineered > Artificial ecosystem > Sand microcosm > Unclassified ...
GCTTGGACGGATTTTATTGTGTTTCCTAAGTTTTTGGGCTTCAGCGGGACGACGGAGCGTCCCGCTATGCAACTCCTGTTTGCGTTCTTGCATAATAAAAGCTGTCCCGAGACTTTGTCGACACTCTAGAAAACCCCGTCAGGGGTTTTCTACGACAGGGCGCTTTACTCTTTATTGGTTCATTTCGCCCGCAGGGCGCTTTATTGGTTCATTGCGCCCACCCGCGCGCTTTCTGCCAGCCGTTTCTTCATGGTCTTTTCCACGGCGTTCAGGATATTCTCATAACCGGTGCAGCGGCACAGGTGCCCGGCGAGGAGCTTTCTTAACTCGTCGCGCGTGTATTCCTTCCCGGTCTCGAGGATCTCCACCGCCGTCATTAAGAAACCCGGCGTGCAGAAGCCGCACTGCACGGCGGCCTCGTCGATGAACGCCTGCTGAATATCCGAAAGCTCGCCGTTGGGGCCAAGGAGGCTCTCCAGCGTGCGGATGTTCTTGCCGTCCGCCCAGACGGCGAGGTAGATGCAGGAGTTGAAGCACTCCCCGTCGATAATGACGTTGCACGCGCCGCACTCCCCCACCTCGCAGCCCTTCTTGACGCTGGTGAGACGGTAGTCGTTGCGCAGCATGTCGGTCAGGGACGCGCGCGCGTCCACCATGGTTTCCCGTTCTTTTCCGTTGATGGTGCAGCGCACCAGCTGCATCTGTTTCATAGTTTCCCTCCCGCGAGCTCGATGGCACGCGCGAACGCGCGCTTGGTGAGCTCCTCCACCAATTGCAGGCGCAGCTCCTTGCTGGCGCGCCAGCTCGTCCTGGGGTTGACGTCCGAGAGCGCCGCCTTGCCCGCCGCCTCCACGGTCTCCAAGGAAACGGGCCTGCCGTTCGCTTCCGCCTCGGCCGAGGGCGCGCGCGCGGGCACGGGGCCCGCCACGCCGTAGGCGACGCGCATGCGCTCCACCGTTTTTTTATCCGCCGAAAGCCGCACGTTCACCGAGCAGCCCAGCGTCGCGATGTCCATGGCGTTGCGCATGGCGTACTTGATGTAGTGGCCGTGGCAGTTTTCGTAACTCTCCTTAGGGATCAGGATGGCCGTCAAAAGCTCGGCCGGCCGCAGCGCGACCTTGCCGGCCTTGACGTAGAACTCCCGGATGGGCAGCCGCCGCACGCCGTCGGGGCCGGTCATTTCCATCACGGCGTCCCAGGCGACCAAAGTGGAGCCCGAATCGGCGCTCGTGACGCCGTTGCAGGTATTGCCGCCGATGGTGCCGATGTTGCGCACCTGCGGGCCGCCCACCTCGTCGACCGCCTCGCCCAGCACGTTAAAATACTTCTGGATAAGCGGATCGCGCGTGATGTGCGTAAAGCTGGTGACCGGGAGGATCCGAAGCGTCCCGTCCCCGTCCATTTTGACGCCGCGCAGCTCGTCAAGCTTCTGGATGCTCACCAGCGTGCAGCCGGCGAGCTTGCCGTCGCGGATCTCGATAAGCACGTCGCTGCCGCCGGCGATGATCTTCGCCTCGGGGTGCTGCACTAAAAGCTCCACGGCGTGCGCGACCGATTTTGCTTCATAGATGGCTTCGATATCGTACATATTTCTCTCCGTCCTTCCCGCTTACTGGATGAGTCCCGCTTCCTTGAACGCCGGGAAAAGCGTATGCGGGTTGAGCGGCAGCCGGTTCACAGCCACGCCCGTCGCGTGGAGAATCGCGTTGCGGATGGCGGGCGCCGCCGATATCGCGGGCGGTTCGCCCAGGGCCTTGGTGCCGTAAGCGCTCGTCGGCTCGTAGTTTTCCACAAACTGCCCTTCCAGATGCGGATGGTCCATGGTCGTGGAAAGCTTATAATCGAGCAGGTTGGGGTTTAAGGGCTTCCCCGTCTTTTCGTCGAAGAGCATCTGCTCGGAAAGCCCGTAGCCGATGGACATGCTCATGCCGCCGTGCACCTGCGCCAGGGCGAGCTGGGGGTTGATGAGCCGGCCGCAGTCGTGGACGTTGATCACGTCCAGAAGCTTCACCTTGCCGAGCGGGATATCCACCTCCACCTCCGCAAAGGAGCAGCCGAAGCTGTAGGCGTTGGACTTGCACTGGCAGGTGCTCTCGGCCGTAAGGTGCTCGGCATGCACGGTGCTGTAGAGCACCTCGGTGGAGAGCTCGCCAAGGGTGCAGAGCACCTTGTTGTTATTGGGCTTATGGACGATGTTGCCGTCCAGGATATCCAGATCGTTTTTCTGGAAACGGTACATCTCGTGCGCGTGGGAAAGGATCTTGTCCTTGAGCAGCTCCGCCGTCTGCCGGACGGCCATGCCGCCGACATACGTCTGCCGGGAGCCGTAAGCGCCCGTGCCGAAGGGCGTGATATCCGTATCCTGGGTGCTGACGACGTGCACCTGCTCGAAGGGGATGCCCAGGGTTTCCGACGTCATCTGTGCGAATACGGTATCGGCCCCCTGGCCGATTTCCGTCTCGGCAAGCTGGATCTGCACCGAACCGTCCTGGTTCAATACCATGCGGCAGGAGGAGGCCTCCAGAGAGATCGGCCATACCGCCGTGTTGTACCAGAAGATGGCCATGCCGACGCCGCGGCGGACGGGGCCGGTCTGGTTCTCGTAAAGCTTGCGTTTTTCGTCCCAATGGATGTATTCCTTGCCCTTTTCCATGCACTGGCCGAAGCTGTCGCACCAGTTCACGTTCTTGGAGAAGGAATCGACATAGCCCACCGGCATCACGTTGAGCTTGCGGAATTCGACCGGGTCCATACCCACGGCGCGCGCGGTGTCCTCCGCGTGGCTTTCCACCGCGAACATGGCCTGCGGGATGCCGTAGGCGCGCATGGCGCCGGCGGCGGGCCGGTTGGTGTAAACGGTATAGCCCTCCGCCTTTTTGGCCTTCTCGTCGTTATAGAGCTGCTTGAAGGCCGACATTCCCTTTGCGCAGATACCGTGCCCGTGCGAGGCGTACGCGCCCTGGTTGGAGTACATCTCGGCGCTGCGGGCGACGATCCTCCCGTCGGGGCGCACATAGGAAGTCAGGTGGGACTTGATGGCGTGGCGGACGCGCGTGGCGAAGAAAGTCTCCTCGCGGGAAAGCTCCAGCTTCACGGTCCTGCCGCCCACGGCCTTGCAGAGGAAGGCGTTGAGGGGTTCGTAGAGCGCGTCCTGCTTGTTGCCAAACCCGCCGCCGATATAGGGCTTGATGATGCGCACCTGCCCCCAGGGAATGCCGAGCGCCTGCCCCACCACGCGCCGCACGATGTGCGGGATCTGGGTGGAGGAAACGACGGTGATCCTCCCGCCCTCCATATACGCGTAGGAAACGGGCGGCTCGATATGGCAATGCTGCACGGTCGCCGTTTCGTACCAGCCCTCCACTTTAATGAGGCCGGGCTCCTTGATGGCTTCGTCGAAATCGCCTTCCTGCAGGGAGGTATGGGCGAGGATGTTGTTTTTGTATTCCTCGTGCAGCTGCGGCGCGCCGTCCTTCATGGCCTCGATGGGGTCGAGCACGAAAGGGTACTCCTCGTACTCCACCTTGATGGCGCGAAGCGCGCGCGAAGCCGCCACCTCGTCCTCCGCCACGACCGCCGCGATGTCGTCCCCGTAGAGGCGTACGCGCCGGTTGAGGAGCAGCCGGTCGGCCACGTCCTGATGGGCGGGATCGGTGGACCAGGGGTGGCCCGCCGTGGGGAAGGGCAGGTTGGGCACGTCGAAGCAGGTGACGATCTTTACGACGCCGGGGAGCTTTTCCGCCTCGCTGACGTCCATTTTGGTGACAAGCCCGTTTGCGATGGTGGAATGCAGCACCTTCGCTATTAGCGCGCCGCGCTCCACCAGATCGTCGGTGTATTTTGCGCGGCCGGTTACTTTATCGAAAGCGTCCACGCGGGGCACGCTCTTTCCTACGCTCATGCGAGACCTCCAAACTTACAGTTTTTATGTAGTCCTATTTATTTTTATTATAACATTCCCGGCAGCAAAAGCCCATAAGGGGCGCTATCCTATTTTATATATAACACGGGCGGAAGGTTCGTAACGGCGCTGCTTTGCGGGCTCCTTTCCGGCCATAACGGGAGGAAATACCGCCGCGCGGCGCCGGCGCGGCTGTTTTTTGCGCCCGAAACGGGGTATACTGTAAGCGAACCCATCTTCAGGGAGGCCGCTATGGAAGAATTACCGAAAATCGGCTGCGTGCTGATGGCCGCGGGCAATTCCCGGCGCTTCGGCAGCAACAAGCTTTCCGTCAAGCTCGACGGCCTGACGCTCGCCGAGCACGCGATGAACGTTATCCCCTCGGGGCCGTTCTACCGGGTGGCGGTGGTGACGCAGTACCCCGAGATCGCCGAACTGGCGAAGAGCCGCGGCTTTCTCCTGCGCATCAACCGCGAGCCCGGGCTGGGGCTTTCGCACACCATCCAACTGGGCATCCAGGCCCTTGACGAAGCGGACGCGCTGCTGTTTCTGGTGGCCGATCAGCCCATGCTGCGGCAGGAAACCATCCTGGGCGAGCTCGCGCTCTATCTGCAGCACCCGGATCACATCGTGACGGTGGGGTACAACGGCCGGCGCGGCAACCCCTGCGTATTCCCCAGGGAGTTCTTCCCGGCGCTCATGGAGCTTACGGGCGACACCGGCGGCGTGGAAGTCATCAAATCCCACGAGGACAGGCTCCTCTTTTACAACGTGGAGGACGAGCGCGAGCTCATCGACGTGGATATGGAGCATACGCTCACCGATCTGATGAGGACGCCTTGAATCACCGGGCATGTGTAATGAACAATGAATAATGGACAATGAACAATTGTTGCGGAAAGCCCTGACGGGCTTTCTTTTATTATAAAGGTACGGCCATGGCAGCGGAGATTCGTTCTGTTCCGTTCAGGAAAACCCCGCAGGGGTTTTTACCCGCATTGTTCATTGTTCATTATTCACTGTTCATTTCTTGCGGCTGTAAGGCGTTCCCGCGAGCGGCAGCTTCGTCTGAAACACGCCGTCCCGGTTGAAATACGCGAGCGCGACCGCGGGCGGCGTGGGGATGGAGCAGATTTCGCCGATGCCCTTTGCGCCGTGGGCGAGGCCGCCGCGGCATGTCTCGATGATGCGGGTCTCGACGGGCGGGGTCTTATCGGCCTTGAAGAGGCCCAGCGTGCCGAACTTCGCCGTGGGCTTGCCGTTCTCGAGAGGGAAATCCTCGGTGAGCGCGTAGCCGAGGCTCATCACGACGCCGCCCTCCACCTGCCCCTCGACAGCGCGGGGATTGATGGCGCGGCCGACGTCGTGCGCGGCGACGACGCGGGCGATATACCCGTTTTCGTCCAGCTCCACCAGGTGCGTCGCGTAGCCGTAGGCGATGTGGCTGACGGGGTTTTCCTTATCGGCGCCGATGCGGTCGGTGGCGCCGGTGTATTCTCCGAAAAAGGAGCGGCCCTCCAGCGCCTCCAGGGAACCCGCTTCCTCCAGCGCCTCCCGGAGCTGCGCGGCGGCGCGCACCACGGCCTCGCCGGTAAAGAGCGTCTGGCGGGAGGCGGTGGTGTTGCCCGAATCGGGCGCGAGCGAGGTATCCGGGGCTTCATAGACCACGCGGTCGGGCGTCAGGCCCGTGGTCTCGCAGAAGAGCTGCACCTGCACGGTGCCCATGCCCTGGCCGATGCAGGCGGCGCTGGAGTAAAGGTGCGCCCGGCCGCCCTCGACTGCGATGCGGCTGCGGCCCGTATCCGGGATGCCCACCCCCAGGCCGCTGTTCTTGATGGCGCAGGCGATGCCGCAGGCGGGGTTTTTCTCATAAATTTCGCGCACAGCGTCGAGCGTCTCCGCCAATGCGGTGGTTTCGTCCGCAATCTGGCCGTTGGGGAGCACCTGTCCGGGGCGGATGGCGTTGCGGTAGCGGATCTCAAAGGGGGAGAGGCCCGCGAGCGCGGCGAGCTGGTTCAGGTTCTGCTCCGTCGCGAAGCAGCTCTGCGTCACGCCGAACCCGCGGAACGCGCCGGCGGGCGGGTTATTGGTGTACATCGCCCTGCCCAGGATATCCACGTTCTGATAGTTGTAGGGGCCGGCCGCATGGGTGCAGGCGCGCTGCAGCACGGGGCCGCCCAGCGAGGCGTAGGCGCCGGTATCCGATATGATGACCGCCTTCATGGCGGTGAGATAGCCGTTTTCGTCGCAGGCGGTGGTGAAATCCATCTCCATCGCGTGGCGTTTGGGATGCACCAGGATGCTTTCCTGGCGGGCAAGCTTCACCTTGACGGGGCGGTGTGTATGGTAGGCGAGCAGCGACGCGTGGTGCTGCACGCTCATATCCTCCTTGCCGCCGAAGCCGCCGCCCACCATCGCGGCGGTGACGCGCACCTTTTCCCGCGGGAGCGCGAGCATATCCGCGCACTCGTGCTGCGTCTGGTAGATGCCCTGGTCCCCGCTGATGATGCGCATGCCATCCCCCTCGGGCCAGGCGACCGCGCACTCGGGCTCCAGAAAGGCGTGCTCGGTAAAGGGAACGCTGTAGTGGTTGGTCACCACGTATTTGCTCCCCGCGATTACGCCGTCCGCGTCGCCGCGCCTGACGCGCTGCTCAAAAAGAAGGTTGCCCGCAGGATGCAGCAGCGGCGCGTCCTCCCGCATGGACTCCTGCGGGGAAAGCACGGGGGGAAGCTCCTCGTATTCCACTTCGACCAGGGCGAGCGCCTTTTCCAGCGTTTCCCGGTCCTCCGCCGCGGCGAGCGCCACGGCGTCCCCGAGGTAATGCGTGATCTCCCCCACCGGGACGAGCACGTCCCAGTCCTTTTTGAGGTGGCCGATCTTTCGTTCGCCGGGGATGTCGGCCGCGGTCAGCACCGCCGCCACGCCCGGCAGCGCCGCGGCCTTTTCGGTATGGATGGCGAGCACACGCGCGCGCGGGTAGGCGCTGCGCTTGGCGCCGCCGTAGAGCATACCGTCCATGTACACGTCGTCCGCATACCGCGCAACGCCGAGGGTCTTATCCGCCGCGTCCACGCGGTGCATGCTTTCCCCGGCAAGGCCCGAGGACGCCGCCGCCGGAACCGGCGCTCCGGTGCGGAACAGTTCGGCGGCAAGGAGGACGGCTTCTTCTATTTTTTTATAGCCGGTGCAGCGGCAGACGTTGTTCTTAAGGGCTTCCTTGACTTCCCCCCGCGCGGGCGAGAGGTTCCTGTCCAGCAGGCCCTTGGCGCTGATGACCATGCCCGGCGTGCAGAAGCCGCACTGCACCGCGCCCGCTTCGGCGAACGCGTAGGCGTAGACTTCGCGCTCCCGGGGGGAAAGGCCCTCCACGGTCACGATACGCTTGCCCTCCAGCTTGTCCGTTTTCAAAACGCACGCCTTCGTCGGTTTGCCGTCCGCGAGCACCATGCAGGTGCCGCACGCGCCCTCGGTGCATCCGTCCTTCACGGAGGTCAGCCGCAGCTCGTCGCGCAGGAAATAGAGCAGCCTTGTCGGCTTCTCAACCGTATACGCCGTTCCGTTCACAAAAAAAACGGACATATCGGAACTCCTTTGCGCCGGCCCTATGCAATTCGCTCTAAAACAAGGGTCTTCCGGCGGTGAATGGTGGGATCGGGAAAGCTTTTGTGTCGCCTTTGCCCTATTATTTCACAGTTTTTGCGCGCTTGCAACCCGCGCGGCGGGCACCTGAAACCGCCGCAGAACGGTCAAAAACGGCTAAAACACGAACATTCCATATCCGAAAAACAGGCAATAGCCCGAATATTCCCTGCGTCCCTCCGGTTTACCCCGCGCGAGAATAACGCGAAGCGGCGCGCGCTCTTTATGCGCGCCGGCCGCCGGATACATACCGGCCATGGATGTTCGCGTTTTCATAAAAAATATTTTTTTGATATGAAGAAAAATTTTTTATATATTCTGAGGTTCCATGTCAGACCTGAAGCTGCCGCACCAGGCCGTAGGCCAGATCCTCCGCCAGTTGCAGCGCGTGGTCCTCCAGCTCGTCATAAAGCTGGATCTCCCTTTCGTAATCCCCGGAGAACATCGCCATGATCTCCTGCTCGGTCAGGTTCGCCAAATCGTAGAAGGCGACCTGCAGGCTGGCCTGGTCCCAGTAGTGGTTGCGCTCGGAGAGAAACGCCACGAACTGGTCCAGTACCGCGTAGAGCGCAGTGTGCAGGTTTCCCGCCTGCTGCATGTCGTTGGCCTTGTACGCCTCGACAAGGCTGAGAATGGTACGGTAATAGGTCGATAACAGTATCTGCGCCCTGGTCCCGACCTCATCGCCGTAGAACTGCCGGAAAATGTTTCCGAAATCGTCGGCGGTCCTCAGAAACCGCGCGGTCACGGCCGCCCGGTCGGGCAGGTCGAAGACGATGCTCACGATCGCCGCCCTGGTCCAGCGGGTCTGGTCGGCAAACAAACTGCGCATGGTGTTCACCGCCGTCAGCAGGTTGACCAGCGTACCGGAATACTCCTGCGATCTGGGTGGCATCGACATGGTCTTCCCCCTCCTATCCCTCCAATATATGCCGCGGCCTCCCGCATTAGCCCAAGAAGCGGCTGTACGGGATGCGGCAAATCGGCTATACTGAAAGCATTCCGGGACCTTAAGGAGGATACGCATGGAGGCGGGCAAAGTGTGCGCCGTGACCGGCGGCGCGAACGGCATCGGCCGCGCGATGGTGGAGGCTTTTCACGGCGGCGGCGCGTATGTTGCCTTTATGGATACCGACGGGCGGGCGGGGCGGCAGCTTGTACGCCGGCTGGGAGAAGAGCGGCTGCTGTTTTTCCACGGGGACGCGGCGGAGGAAACCGCGCTCAGGGGCTTTGCAGAGGCGCTGCTTCTTAGGTTCCGCCGGGCGGATTATCTTGTGAACAACGCCTGCGTTTCGCGGCGGGGCATCCTTTCGGGCTGCTCCTATGCGGACTTCGATTATGTGCTGCGTCTGGGCGTGGCGGCGCCCTATTATCTGACGATGCTGCTGCTGGATTCCTTCGCGCCGGGTGCGGCAATCGTCAACATCGCCTCCAGCCGCGCGTTCCAATCCCAGGCCGACACCGAGAGCTACACCGCCGCCAAGGGCGGCATTCTCTCCCTCACCCACGCGCTGGCGGTGAGCCTCGCGGGCCGGGTGCGCGTAAACGCCGTCTGCCCCGGCTGGATCGAAACCGCGGCCTATCACGGCGACGGCGGCCCGGTCGCCCATTCCCCGGCGGACGACGCGCAGCAGCCCGCGGGCCGCGTAGGGGAGCCGAAGGATATTGTGGATGCGGTGGACTTCCTGCTGGGCGGCGGCGCGGGCTTTATCACGGGCGCCGCGCTTACCGTGGACGGCGGCATGACCCGCCGCATGATCTACCACGGCGACGAAGGCTGGACGTACCGGCCCGGGAGCGAATCATAAGGTGCGATGGATGCGGGGGGCCCGCCCCCCGCGCCCCCCGGAGTACGAGAGAGCCTCAAGCAGCTTACAGCCTTCCTGGCGGGATGCTCCGCCATCCCGCCGAAACCGAAAAACTCAGGAAACACAATATAATCCGTCAAAACCGGCGACATGCGCGCCGGTTTTGACTCCCTGCGCAGCCGCCGCCCGGAAATCGCCGCAGCGATTTTAGGCGGCTGTGAGAAGATCCCGCTGCAATGCTACAGGCATTGCGGCGACCTGCCCGCCGATGAAGTCCGCAGGACTTTATCAGCGGCACGCAAAAGGCTGCCCGGCCGGGCAGCCCCTTTGCGTGATTGAGGAGGGTTAGTCTATGTTAATCTTCCTCGCCCCGGCGGTATAGCCCGCCTTCTTGGGAAGGGAGAGTTCCAGCACGCCGTCCCTGTAGGACGCCTTGATTTTGTCCGTATCGATGCCGGATACGTCAAAGTTCCGGCAATAGGAGCCGTACACGCGCTCCCGGCGGACAAAATCCTCCTCGGTCTCCTCCTTGCTCTCGTCGTGCTCGACGCGAACCGTGAGATCGTCGCCGTTGATGTCGATGTGGATATCCTCCTTGTTGGCGCCGGGAAGATCCGCCTTCAACAGGTACTTGTCCCCCTTATCCAGAATATCGGTACGGAAGGTGCCCCATCCGAAATTCGGCCAGCCCCCAAAGAAGGCTTTTTCAAAGTCGTCGAAATAGTTGGAAATACCCCTCGTGTTGTCCCTGCGGTACGGAGTCAGACCACGCATACAAAAACCTCCTTCAAAGTTTTGTTGATGTTCGGGGCGGCGGGCTCTGCGTCCAGCTGCCTCTTTTGATTACGGTATTATCATAACCCGGCATTGTAACAAAAATTTGAAGGAATCTTTGTAAAAAATGAAATTTTAGCACTTTTGCCCTTGGAGTGCTAACGGCGTTTCCGATTGCCGCACCCGCGCGGATGGTCTATACTATTGGCAGAAACGCAGGAGAAGGGGGAAACGCGCAATGTGCGACACGCTTGGATTTTTTGCGGAGGGCGGCGCTTATTTCGGCAAGAACAGCGACCGCAGCCCCAACGAGCCGCAGGTGACGGAGTTTTACCCGGCGCGATCGTATGACGCGCCCGGCGCGCTGCGCGCGAGCAACGTCGAGCTGCCGCAGGCAAAGGAAACGCATGCGCTGCTGCTCTCCCGCCCGGTATGGCTGTGGGGCGGCGAAATGGGCGTGAACGACTGCGGCGTGTGCATCGGAAACGAAGCGGTGTTCACAAAGGGCCCCTACGCGAAGACGGGGCTGTTGGGCATGGACCTGCTGCGGCTGGGGCTGGAGCGCGGGGAAAGCGCGAAAGCGGCGATTTCCGTTATGCTGGAGCTTCTGGAGCGCTGCGGTCAGGGCGGCAACTGCGGGTTCGACCACCCGTTCTATTACGACAACGCCTTCCTCATCATGGACCGCGCCGAGCTTTACGTGCTGGAAACGGCGGGGCGGGAGTGGGTCTATAAGGCGTATCCCCGCGCAAGCATCTCCAACCGGCTCGGCATCCATACGGAAGGCGACGCGTACAGCGGCGGGGCGGCGACGGATTTCGCAAAAGCCCATACCGACCCGGTATATACCTTCTTTTCGGGCTCGCGGGAGCGGCGAGGCAGCACCCTCTGTGCGCTGAAAGCGGCGGCGGGCGTCCCCGATCTGTTCCGCGCGCTGCGCGCCCATGCGGACGGCGTGAAGAACCCGCTCGCCGAGGGCAGCGTCAAGAGCCCCTGTATGCATGCGGGGCGCATGGTGGGCGACCATACCACGGCGAGCATGGTTGCGGAACTGGAGCCGAGCGGACGCGTCACGGTATGGCTGACGGGCGGTTCCACGCCCTGCATCTCTCTATTTAAGCCCTACGCGTTCGGCAACCCGCCCGCGCCGCCCGTGTTCGGGCCGGGGGACGCGAACGGGGAAGCCTGCTGGCGCGCGCGGGAGGCGTTCCACCGCGCGGCGCTATGCCGCCGATTGCCCGGAGAATATTTTGCCGAACGGGACGCGCTGGAGGCGGATTGGCTCGCAATCGCAAAAGACGCTTCCGCCGCACAGATGGCGGCGCTTAGCGCGCGGGCGGCGGAACAGGAGCGGGCGTTCTATGAAAAATGGCTGCCGCTGCTCCCCGAACGCAAGTACGGGAGCCCGGCCTTCCGCCGGTATTGGGCCCGGAAGAACAAAGCGTTTACGGGAGCGTGAGCATGCAGGCGCCTGAGATCGACCGGCTGATCCGTTCCCGCCGGAGGACGGTGGGCCTTTCCATTACACCGGAGGGGGCGCTTGTGGTGCGCGCGCCGCTGCGGATGCCGGAGGTTTCCATCCGCGCCGTCGTGGCCGAAAAGGCGGATTGGATCCTTCGCAAGCAGGCTTTGGCGCGCCGCCGTGGCGCGCCGCCGGTACACGCGTACCGGGAAGGTGAGCTTTTCCTTTATTTGGGCGAGCCCTACGCGTTCCATTTTGATGCGGGGAGCCCCGGCGTCCGGCTGACAAGCAGCATCGGCCCGTCCGGAACAGCGGGGACGCTGACGCTGCCCCCCTGCCCGCCGGAGGAAGCGAAAAAGCGGCTTGCCGCCTGGTACCAAAAAGAGGCGCGGCAGGTGTTCCTTGCCCGCGTCGCGGCGTACGGGCCCAAGCTGGGCGTCGCGCCCGCGGCGGTGCGGCTTTCCTCGGCGAAAGGCCGCTGGGGCTCCTGCAGCAGAACGGGCGTCAACCTTGTTTGGCGCCTCGTCATGGCCCCGCCCGCCGTTATCGATTACGTGGTGGCGCACGAGCTGGCGCACATGCTGCATCCCGATCACTCGGCGGCTTTCTGGAAAGAGGTGGAGCGCGTCTTCCCCGGCTGGAAAGCGCAGCGCAAGTGGCTTAGGGACAACGGCGCGCAGCTGATCCTATAGAAGACGGAGGAAATACGCGTGAAAAGCTATCGCAAGGAGCTGCACTTTCTTTTGCCGACGCGGCGCGGCATCGTGAACATCACCCCCGACGTGGAGCAGTGCGTCAGGGAAAGCGGGGTCAAAGAGGGCCTCGCGCTCGTCAACGCGATGAACATCACCTCGAGCGTGTTCATCAACGATGACGAAAGCGGCCTGCACAGCGATTATGAACGGTGGCTGGAAAAGCTTGCGCCCGAGAAGCCCTATTCCCAGTACGCGCACAACGGCTTTGAGGACAACGCCGACGCGCACCTCAAGCGCACCGTCATGGGCCGCGAGGCGGTGGTGGCGATCACGGACGGGAAGCTGGATTTCGGCACATGGGAACAGCTCTTCTATTTTGAGTTCGACGGCAAACGCGACAAACGGGTGCTGGTGAAGATCATCGGGGAGTAAATTAGATCGGCAGCTTCTGCTGCCAGATGAGCGACTCCATATAGAGCGTCATGCAGGTTTCGGCGTCCATGCCGATCTCGTCGAGCCGGGGGCCGAGCTCGTCCCAGCACGCGCCCTCCAGCGATTCCACGATACGGACGTAGGGGCTGAGCGGCGTTTCAACGCCCAGGAGGGTATCCCGCACGTTCTCGGTAAGCGGGAGGCTTGCGACCACCTTTTCCATATCGTCGTTGAGAAGCATGTCGATCACCGAGAACAGGCCGACAAACAGGCCGTCCGCCGCGAGATCGGGCTTATTCTGCGCGCTGCACAGCAGGGAAATGAGCTTGCCCCGGATGACGGAGTGCTTGATAAGCTCCGTATTCTCCCCCGATTGCAGGCTGCGCAGAAACAGCACGTTGATCCAGCCGCTCATTTCCTCCAGGCCGATCTGCGCCAGCGCCTGCCGGATATTCTTGACGGGCCTGCCCGACGCGAAATACGCCGAGTTGGCCAGCTTCAGCAGCTTGAAGGAAAGCCCTGGGTCCTGCTCGAAGATCTCGGCGATCGCCCGCATATCCGGATCGGGCTTCTGAATCTCCTGCAGAATCATCGAGACGTTGGATTTGAAGGTGTCGATCTCCCTCGCGTTGATCATGACGGGCCTGCTGAAGTAATATCCCTGGAAAAGCTGGAAACCCATCGCCTGCGCGTTCAAGAAATCTTCCCTGGTTTCCACCTTCTCGGCGAGGAACTGGACGCGGCCCCGGTATTTTGCAAAAAAGCGCCGTATCTCAGGTGTGAGCGCAAGCGGCAGGACGACCTTGACGATATCCGCCATATCGACCAGGATCTGCGTCAGCGGGTTCTTCAGATCGAACTCGAAATCGTCGAGCGCCAGCACGTACCCGCGCGCCTTGAGCGCCCTGCATGCCGCAAGGAGCTCCCTGGACATGCTCACGGTTTCCAGGATCTCCACGACGACCTTGTCCGGGGGAAGCAGCCCCGGAACGTTATGCAGCAGCAGCTCTTCCGAAAAATTGATGAAGCCCCGCGTGTTCTCGATCAGCTCGTTGAAACCGATGACGAGGAAAGAGTTGCTGATGACCTCCACGGTCGTGCGGTTTTCGTCCGTGCCCTCATAATAGTTGTGCTGGGGATTTTTGCGGTAGAGCAATTCATACCCGTAGAGCTGCCGCCGGCTGTTGAAGATGGGCTGGCGCGCCACAAACACATCCATTTGCGTAATCCCTTTTTCTTTTCTGTTCTTCTTGAATTTCCCTTATGCCGGGTGGATTCGCTTTGTTTTTTAATAAACAAGTTTTCTGCGGGCAAAGCGGATCGATTCGACATATTTTGATTATTTTTTCCAAAATATTTTCCAGCTCTATCCATACGTGCCTCCCGCCGCCCCGGCCCCACGGAACTTGGCCGCCGCTTTTTTCGGATATTCCTTGACAGACGGGAGGGCAATGGCTATAATAAATTTCGCGGCTTTGCAAGAAACCCCTGCGCCCATAGCTCAGCTGGATAGAGTGTTTGACTACGAATCAAAAGGTCACAGGTTCGAACCCTGTTGGGCGCGCCACAAAAAGCCCCAAGCCGTCTTAGGTTTGGGGCTTTGCCATATAATCGCATAGCATATCGGCTATGCTTTTGGCAACT
>Ga0255336_101676_pt1 | contig 14354 bp, 20 predicted proteins | sample MeOH1_35cm_T3_17_FD_189102 | JGI IMG/M metagenome (GOLD analysis project Ga0255336, IMG submission 189102) | Sandy soil microbial communities from University of British Columbia, Vancouver, Canada - MeOH1_35cm_T3_179 | ecosystem: Engineered > Artificial ecosystem > Sand microcosm > Unclassified ...
CAGTACCGATTCAACCGTCGCTTCGACCTCCGTAGCATTCTCAAACGCCTCGTGCGCGCTGCCGCTACGACACCGCCATGGCCGGAGCCGGCCCTTCGGGCGGCTGAGGTAGATGGCTAATCAGGTTATTTTTTGACAGTTCCTAATGTCAGCTGTCGCTGACGACGTAACAGATTCAACAATGCCACTACTCAGCACTCTCGTAAATCAGGGTAAATTCGAGGCCGCGTTTGATTCCACGCGCCAGGCCAGCCTTCCACCTACCGGAAATGGAATGGACGCCTCCATCCCGCGCGAGGTGGAAGCGATGAACAGACCCACATACTCGCGGACCGACCGAATCAATACGGTCGGAATGGAAGATCATTGACGTCTTCAGAGCCAACCGGAGGAGGTCCATCATGAACCTACAGCCGTAGGAGTTGACATCGCCAAAAGCGTGTTTCAGGTGCACTGGGTCGACCCGTACACAGGTGAAGTCGTCAACAAGGCAGTTAAGCGAGACAAATTTCTTGAATACTTCGCGAATCGTGCGCCCTGCATGATCGGTATCGAAGCGTGTGGCGGTGCGCAGCATTGGGCACGGCAACTGACAAAGATGGGTCATCTGGTGAAGCTGATGCCGCCGAAGTGAGGTTGCCCGCGAATTTCGGATCCCTTAACTGAGCGGAGATTATGCCACCCGTTGGTTCTGGGTGGCGTACCAGTCCTGCTCGAATTGCATCGGGCTGACGTAGCCCAACGTCGAGTGCAAGCGCGAATGATTGTAGAAGCTCAACCAGTCGATTACCTCGTCCATTGCTTCGCGACGCGTTGCAAAGCGCTGGCCAAGGATGCGCGCTCGCTTGAGCGATCCCCACAAGCTCTCGGTCGGCGCGTTGACCCAACAATTTCCTCGACGGCTCATCGAGCTGCGCACCGCGATGGCTAAGAAAGAGCGGCTGGCCGGAGTGATCGCCGCCGTCGGCCATCTGGCGACGATTGCGAGCACGATCGCTGTGCACGTAGACGTACAGCCGCTCATAAAAACCGCGCGGCAGGTGCAACACACCCTTGACACCGCCCTTCGTGTCGATGCCCGTACCCGGCCCGCAGGCGAGACGGATGTCGTCGCCGTGAAACTCGCCCGGCTTGCGCATCACGTGTTTCGCGCGCACGGTTAGTACCGTCTGGATGCGAGCGCCCGTCAACAGTGCGAACAGATGAACGAGCGTCATCTCGGTGTTGCCGAGAGCGGCTAACGATTCAAGCAGCACCGACTGCTCGGAAGAGGCGAGCGGGCGCAGGCGACCGCCGTCCTGAATGCGATCGTCCCACGGGTCTTCTACGCGCCGACCGCTGATCGACAGGTCGGTGGTCTTGACCTCAATCACTCGGCCGAAGCCCTTCTGGTCCCTGAACTCGATGAAACGGCCAGATTCGACCCACGGCGCGTTCGCGGGCCTGAAGCCTGCTTCGGCCACGAGCCAGCGATAGAAGCGCACCACGGCGCCCATACGACGCCTGGCAACACCCGCAGACAGTTCGCCTGCCTGCACGGCCAGCCTGATCGAGGCGCTGTAGCGGTAGGTCGGACGTTGCCGCTTGTTCACGGGGAACGTCAGCCAGTCGACGCCCTCGTCATCCAGATAACGACAGAACGCCACCAGGTCGTCTGCGATGCTGGCGAACGTCAGCATGTTGGCCGACGACTTCGACTCCATCATATCGATGAGCCAGAGGTTCGCCTCAGCCCACGGCGCACCGTTAGCAAGCCGGACAACAGGAAACAGCGGGAAGGCGCCTGCGATCCACTGCGGGCGGGCGTCGCGCCGCGTGCCGGTGTCGGGGTCTGCGAGCGGGACTGTGTGATAGATGGTGCCCCCCTCGGGGGTGGTGATACTGACCGGCGTCGCGCCGGGAGTGTCGCGGTCAACGACCTCGGTCAGCGGCAGTTGCCGGATGGTCGTTCGTCTTGCTGTCATCGTCCAGATCCTCTGCTGTGTTTGTGCGGGTGTCCGCTTTAACACAGCCTGCGAGTATCAGGAGATCGTTCTTCACTTGCGCATATTCCCTGGAAGCTGCCGGCCAACCTACGCTGATCCGCGTTCCCACCATACGTCGCGCGCTCCGCCACCTCAATTGAGGGGCGTCGCTGATGGACCGCATACGAACAACCAGATCGAGCGTCGATGTTGTGGAGCGTCGTCGAATTCGGTGCTGAAATGGGCGAAGTCGACCTGTGCCTGTTCGCCGGCGGCTGTCTCAAACCTTACTTCGAAGCCGCGTTCGGTGACGTAAGCCACGAACGGTCAACACCCCAATCGGCAAGTGCTTGATCATTGTGTTCGCCGGCGTACGGGGCTGGCATACTGATTTCTGCAGTAGTGCGGCTAAAGCGCGGTGCCGGTGCTGGTTGGGTCACGCCGCCGCGCTCGATAAATGTATTGCGCGCTACATTGTGTGGATGGTGGCGCGCCTCATCCAGACTGAGCACTGGCGCAAAGCAAGCATCAGTGCCTTCCATTACCGCACACCATTCGTCACGGGTCTTGGTACGGAATCTTGTGGCAAGCTTTTGTTTCAATGTTGGCCAAGCTGCGGCATCGAGCTGGCGACTGAATTCCGGGTCATCAATCTCAAGCTTTTCGATTAAGAGTGAATAGAACTGAGGCTCGATAGCACCGACTGAAATCCATTTACCGTCCGCGCACTGATAGGTATCGTAAAAATGGGCGCCGCCGTCTAGCAAATTGGTTTGCCGTTCGTTACTCCACAGCCCCATCGCCTTGAATTCATACACGATCGATGCCATCAACGCCGCACCATCAGTAATCGCGGCATCAACCACTTGTCCGCGCCCTGACTGTTGAGCTTCCAGCAGAGCACTCACAATCCCGAATGCTAGCATCATGGCGCCGCCACCTATATCCCCGATCATTGCGGGCGGTGCCACTGGCCCGCCGTCAGCACGCCCAATGGTATGCAATGCGCCGCTAATCGCGATGTAATTGATATCGTGACCGGCGGCCTGATTAAGCGGACCGTCCTGCCCCCAGCCGGTAATACGGCCGTACACTAGACGTGGATTGCGCACGTGGCAAACATCGGGGCCAATGCCTAAGCGCTCCATTACGCCAGGTCGAAAGCCCTCAATCAAGGCGTCGGCTGAATCGATCAATCCCAGGAATGTCGCCACACCCTCTGCGGACTTGAGATCGAGTGCCACCGAACGGCGGCCCCGGTTGAGAATACTGTTGCGGCCTGGTCTCATGAATCCAACTTCACGGTCCTCGCCAACCGCATCCAGGCGATCGATACGCAAGACTTCTGCACCCATGTCAGCTAGCATCATTGCACAAAATGGTCCGGGGCCGATGCCCGCGACTTCGACGATCTTTAATCCTTGTAATGGCCCGGCCATCGTATACTCCTATTATTCCGTGGAAACAGCCACTACCCTACGGATAGTGGATCACTGACTTTGCACTTTCGTGTTTTAAAATCCGTTACCGTCGCACTTCCGGGTTCGGTTCGTTCAGAAAGGCACCAACAAAATCGGCCGCCAAGGCCTGCAGTTGCTCGGGTGTCGGATTGCGTACCCAATGTACCGTCCAGTTGAGAGCGCCTACCGTCATTCTGCGAAATAGCGCAATGTCGGCCGCAATCAAGCCTTCATTCTTCACTTTTGCCAGCACCTGTAGCCAAGTATCTCGATAACTCTGACTAAGTGCCTCCAGCGGTGCGCGTTTTTCAGGTGATATCTGGCGCCATTCACGCAACCATACTTTATGCGCGTAGCCGTACTCCGAGTGCAAGCCTTCCAAATGACCCAGTACCAGAGCGTATAATTGTTCGCGTGCGCTGCGTGCTCCCTCCAGTTTTTTTGTCACTACTTCCAAACCTTGGAGCATGCCGCCCTCCATTACTGCAAACAGCACATCTTCCTTGGTGGCGAAATGATAAAAAAAACTGCCGGACGTCATGCCAACCGCATCCGCGATATCGCGCACACTGGCCCCCTGATAGCCTTTTTCCTCGAACAGCTTGCCGGCCGCGCGGATTAATTCCCAATAACGGGCTGGCGGCTGGCGCTCCGTTTGGCCGGTAGACGGGCCGCTTCCTTGTCGATTAGCAGTACCATTTTTCTTTGCCACTTAATTGCCTCATTTTTGATTTGAATGTTGTTGCGGTTATTTTGAATCGTAGAAAGATATTGTATATGTGCGATCATCGCAGCTCATATTGATTTTCCTACGACACAATAATAATTTCCTGGAAAATGCTGCTTGCTTATCCGACATTCGCCCTGCAAAAATATCATTTTATTTTTGCAGAGATTTACCTGAAATACAATGCGACGTCGCCGAGCGCGCCGAAAGACGCTTTAAACATTTGATTACGCTGTGCGCGATAACCGCGTGTTAAGCCGCCGGTTAAGACAATATTTCCTGCATTGAGTTGCGCTCCATCACGATTGAGTCTGTTGGCAAGCCAGGCAACGGCAATCAACGGACCACCCATTGCTATTACTGCCCCTCCCCTGGTCGAGCAGCTTGCCGTCAGCCCAAAATTCAACCTGAATGCGCCGAAAGTCGCCAACGCTGCTTATTGCGTGCGGCGCGCCGAGTACATAGCGCGCACTGGAACTGTTGTCGACAATATTGTCGACTGCTTTGAATACATACTCGCGATAGCGGGTATCGCAGATTTCCAGCGCCGGCATGCAGACGCCGCCTGCGAGCAGCACCGATTGCCGATCATGCCCACCACCGGCCAGCTGTCGATCGAGCCGAACCGCCATTTCTGGCTCGACTAACGGATGGATCAGTGAATCGAACGCGACTTCGCCACTGTCCTGGGCCACGCCGATGTCTTCGCTCAGCACACCATAATTTGGCTCATCAATGTTCATTTGTTGGCGCATTGCTGCACTGGTGTAGCCGAGCTTGTATCCGACGGTTGCGCGACCTCGCAGTTTCATTTTTTGTCGAGCGATCTCATATGCATCGGTTTCATTGAGATCCGGATAGCGGAAAGAAAGGGTGTCGATCGGCAGCAGCCCACACTCCGCCTGCCAAAGCGCGCGCGCGAGCTGGTCGATCGTGCTGGTAAGTAGCGACATGGGTCTTTGAAGGAAATTACTGTAAATCGCGGCTTCCGCGAAAAAGTCGCCGACGAGCCGATTAAACCGTGCAGCATGCTCGATCTGGGTCCAATGCCCGCACTGCCCGAAAACGTGCAACTGTGACTTCGCGATCAGCTCGAACAATCGGTAGGAATTCGCCAGTGGAATCACCTTGTCTTCGCGGCCATGAATGATCAGCGTTTGATGCGACAGTGCCCCGATGCCGGCTTCCGGGCTAGCCAATCCATCCACAGAACGCTGGCCCGGTGCGGGGAACATTTGCGAGAACGCTTCCTGAAAGCCGGGGCGAATGCTTGCTTCATAACGCATGCGCGCCAGCTCATCATTGACCAGCGTGCGGTCGTAAGCAAAGATATCGAGCATGCTGCGCATGGTTTCCAACGATGGCGTATAACCCCAAACCCGGTCTAGCCCTTCCGTGATTGAAAATAATATTCTGCGTTGTGCAGGATGATATCCGCTAGTGAACGGTCGCCGCAAAGCAGCTCTTTGGACAGGGGCGGGCGGTCATATGGCAGTGCCAGCTCTTCATTGATCAATGTGATGGGCCGATCAAAACCTCGTCGTCGACGCAGCCCGTTTGCCGCACTTACGCCAGCCAGGCCGGCGCCGACTATCACCACCCCGGCATTCATGTCGTCGATCATGACTGTTTTTTTCCCTGATCAATCAGACGTTGTAGTTTCATGCTGGCCCAATGTTTCTCGTTACGCGGCTCACATACCCAGGTAGGCTTGACGCACCTGTTCGTTGTGCATCAACTGGCGGCCCTTACCACTCAACACAATCCGGCCGGTTTCCATGACATACGCCCAATCTGCCAACGGCAATGCCTCATAGGCGTTTTGCTTCACCAGCAAGATGGTCACGCCTTGTTGGCGCAGCTTGGCAATAATCGCAAACACTTCCTCCACCATCAAAGGCGCCAAGCCCATGGACGGTTCGTCGAGCAGCAGCAAACGTGGATGGCTTATATGAGCGCGTGCAATCGCCAGCATCTGCTGCTGCCAACAAATCTGTTCCCCGTATTGGCGGTAAAACGTTTATTCTTGCCGGATTCATTGCGCGTCCGACTTTTGACGAAGACAGACCAACTGCCCAGCGTTATCTCCTTGGTCCAGCCGTACAAAAATACGGTCGTTTTCAATTACGATCGGGTACGTTGCGACCGGTTTGGTACACGGCAACGCCGTCGCTTCGCCGGTACGAATATCGAATGTGCCACTATGGAAAGGACACTCCACCTGGCCGTCCTCGATATCGCCTTCGGATAAAGAGGCAGCGCCGTGCGTACAGGTATCGTCAATGGCAAAGAACTCGTCGCCAAGACGAAATACTGCGATCGGCGGGCGACCCGCGACATCGACGCGGGTACCACACTCGGGCTTGACGTCGTCGGTATGCAGCAGAAATGTCAGCTCAGCTTGGTTCGCCACGCCCGCCTCCGCCAGTTTCATTTTCGTCAAGGAGCGCCTGGCCAAGGTTGTAGTAGCGGCCATGCAGTTCGGCGATCTGCCGCCCTTCCTGATCGATCACGCGCACCAGCGTCACACCGGTGGTCTTGCCCGCGTACGTTACCTCCGAATGCGCGTACAGTCGGTCGCCCTGTTTGGCCGGCCGCACGTAATCGATATGGCAATTCAGTCCCACCGCCACGTTGTTGCGTGCGCTGGCTGCATACGCAAAGGCGGTGTCAGCTAGCGTAAAAATATAGCCGCCGTGGCATATGTCATAGGCATTGAGCATTGCTTCGGCAACTGTCATCGACAGTACGATGCGACCAGGCCCGCTCGATTCGATTGCGATTCCCAGCCCATCCGACACCCGGTCATTCGATCGCATCTTGGCGATACAGCGCTCAGCAACTTCCACTGCGCCTTTGGATTGATCGCCTGCATATGCTGCTTGGCCTGCCTTATCCGTTGTGTTCGACTTCACTCGATCTCCGTATTCCATGGCACTAAGCCTTTTTCGTTACTTAACCACTTTCTAATTTCCGCTTTCTTGACCTTGGCATTAGCGGTCTTGGGCAACTCATCGACGAATACTACATGCTTGGGTGTCTCTGGCTTGCTTAACTTGCCTTCGCAAAAACCGATGATATCTTCCAAGCTGGTGCTCTTGTGCGTCGGCCTTTTGTTGATAACCGCGACCACGGCCTCGCCCCATTCCGGATGCGGAACGCCAACCACAGCCACTTCCAAAACCGCCGGGTGCTCGACTATTACCGCCTCGACAGTGGTTGGAAATACATTCACGGCACCGGTGATAATCATGAATTTTTGCCGATCCAGCAGATACACATAGCCACGTTCATCCATGCTCCCGATATCGTTGGTACGTAGCCAGCCATCCTTTAACGCTTCAGCCGTCTCCTTCGGCAGATTCATATACCCCTTCATCAGAGTAGTGCTACGCAGCCAGATTTCGCCCTTGGTGTTTGGTGGTAGTGGCCGGCCTTCATCATCACGGATCGAGCACTCGAAATGAATGCCGACGCGGCCGACCGACTTTAGCAAATCCGGTTCGGATTCCAGTGCCAGCTTGTGATCGCCTTCCGTCAAATAAGTGATCCAGCCACCGGTCGATTCTGTCAAGGCATAGGTCTGAATCATTTCGACCTTGAATGCTTCCCGAGCGTCTCGGATCAGCTTTGGGGTCGCCGGCGAGGAGCCATACATCAGCAGCCGTAGAGAGGAAAGATCGTATTTAGCGTTTTGTTGTTCGATAATAGCCCGTTGCACCATGGTCGGCACAAGCAACCCGACGGTTACGCGGAAGCGCTCGACATCTCTCAAAAAGGCATCAATTTTGAACGAGCCGTCGGGGATGATCGTAGTCATGGCGTTGCCAAGTCCATAGCAATTCATGATGATCACTACCCAAGCGGATGCAGCTGGCATATACCAAACGTCATCCGGAGCGAAGCCAAATGAAATCAAGGAATGGATCACGCAGTCAGCGCCGCCTTGCTGCGTTAGCATTACGCCTTTCGGTACACCTGTGGTGCCGGAGGTATAGCTGCAAAACAGCAAGTCGTCAGGTGCGAGTTCTGGCCACTCCGGTGTACCGCTTGCTTCGCTTAACAGCGTCTCATAATCAAGCGGAAAGTCATGCTCACCGTTATAGCCAATTATGGTAATGCCAATTGCCTTGATTTCACTCCGATGGTCGGCGACCATGGTTTTCAGGCGAGCATCGACCAATAGCACGCGTGTTTTGCTGTCTTTCAGAACGTGCAGTACTTCCGGCCAGGCGTATTGCGTATTGATACCGACCCGCACCGCCCCGATTGCCATGCATGCGTAGAAATGCTCGTAGACTTCGATTGATTCAAGCGACATGATCGAGACGGTTGTCCCCTTGCCATGACCCATTTTTTGTAAGGCCCTGGCAAATCGATCTGAGCGCTCGTCCATCTGTTTCCAGGTGGCGGTGCGGCTGCCGCAGTAGTACGCGACTTTCGTGGGATAATTGTTGGCGCAGCGTTTGATCATCTCGCGTAGATACAGCATGATTTTCTCGTCTCCTAATATTTGTAAATTTTCTGCGGCTTACTGACTGAAAGGGTGGAAGATCAGTCCTTTCGAATCAAATCGCGCACTCACTGCCATCCCTACTTCTGGCTCGTCATCGCCGACATGCGCCAAGCGCGCCAGTAGTTGCGGACCTTCTGCCAATTCCACCAGGGCGACCGTATATGGAATCGGAAAATCTTCAGCGTATTGACGATGAAATTCGACATACGAAATCACCTTCCCGGTACCTTTTGCGCGCTGCCATTGCACAGTGGAGCCTGTAACCTTCCGCCAGCTGCGTGCATGCAAGCCGAGCGCCTTGCCTGTTTTCGTGTCAACGGGAATGCGCAATTCGTTGTTGCCGACAAAAGCCAGGAACTCTTTGTCGTATTCGTCGTATAGGGTTTGCATGGAACAGCTTCCCTTTCAATGTAGCGCCGCGTGCGGGCTAAGCAGAACGCAGCTGTGATAGTCGAGGCAGCCACCCGAACCCGTAACCAATAGCAAATCATTGTTTACCACTTGACGTTCTCCACCAGCGCCTCGAACCTGAATCACGCCTTCGGAAAGAGGGGTTACGCCCTGCAAATAAAATCCGGATAAGTGGCCCCCGCCTGTGTTTACGGGCAATGTGCCTCCGGGCGCTGTGTGGCCATCAGCCACGTATGAGCCGGCCTCGCCGGGCTTGCAAAGGCCGTACTCTTCCAGTGCAAGAATGCCGACGTAGGAAAATGCATCGTAGAACTGACAGGCAGTCACATCTGCTGCGACAACGCCCGCACTTTTGTACGCCATCCTGGCTGCTTGTTGAGCTCCAGAGCCGAGTTCGTCATCGTCACCATGCAAGCCACTACGGCCACGGTGACCTTGGCCCATTCCGTGGATATAAACTGGTGCGTGCGGCCCATTGACAGCGCACCTTACACTTGTAACAATGATCGCGACTGCGCCATTCACTGGGTAGCAGCAATCCAGTATGCGAAATGGCGCGACTATCATTGGTGAAGCGAGGTAATCACCGATACTAAGAGGCTTCCTTAAAAATGCCTGCGGATTTAAAGCAGCCCATTTGCGACAGCTGACCGCATACGCACCCAACTGATGTTGGGTCGTGCCGTACCGTGCCATATGCTTGCGCGCAGCCAGCGCGTAGGCCGCCGACGCCCCTAAAAAGCCCTGCTGACGCTCCCAGCCTTCCACACCAGTTAATGGCATCGCAATAGCAAAGCTATCGCCACCACCACTTGCCTTAACAGGTGTATCGGAGAAAACACAGACCACGCTTTTGGCCATGCCCTGACGAATCGCCATTGCTGCATACTGGACCATCTGTACTGCGGAAGACCCTTCTGAGTCGATGGCCGCAAGCAAGCCAAGATTGCGCAATTGTAGGTCGTTCTGCAAGCGTAGCGGCACTTCGTCCGGGTCTGCGATTGGGCTGCGATTGATTAACAGACCATCGATGTCCGTCTTTTTCAATCCGGCGTCGGCGATTGCAGCCTCTACTGCCGCAGCAGCTAACTCCCGTGAGGTACCGATTGGCTTACGCGACAGTTCGCTGAAACCAAGGCCTGCAATTGCAGCAATAGGTTTATGTCTCATGGCGCTTGAGATAAAGTCAAATGTGGTGTTTGGGAAGTTCGGTCTGATCAGGCGGCAAGCGGTTGCTAGGCCGGTGGGCTGTCTGTCACCGGTAGTCCGTCTTTGAAAGGAACGCCTTCGAGCAGTGAGGCGACTTTTTCGGGCGCACGAATACGCCGCCACGATTTTTCCGCCGACTCAATCAGCTTGAATGCGAGCCCGAGAAAGGTCGGACGGGAAACGCAGTTGCGCGTGCGAGTTGTTCGATGCCGAACTGTGGCGAAGGTCGACTCAATGGGATTGGTCGTCCGCAAGTGCTGCCAGTGTTCCGCAGGAAAGTCATAGAACGCGAGCAACCCATCACTGTCTTTTGTGAGTTTCTCCGTCGCCTTCGGATACCTTGCCGAATAAGCATCAGTAAAGCGGTTGAAGGCCGCCAGCGCTTCCTCGCGTGTGGCGGCTTGCCAGATCTGCTGCAGGCCAGCTTTGGCTCGACCATGCTGCGATTTGGGCAAAGCGCTGAGTATATTTCCAGTCTTGTGAAACCAGCAGCGCTGGTGTCGAGCCTTTGGGAACACTTCGGCCAATGCTGCCCACAGCCCCATTGCCCCATCGCCGGCCGCGAGCGGCGGACCGCTTTGCAGGCCTCGCGCTTTCAGATCCAGAAAGAGCGCGCACCAGGCGTCCTTGGACTCGCGGAAGCCGTCGCCAATCGCCACACGTTCTTTCGTTCCGTCCGGTTTCACGCCGATGATGACCAGCAGGCACTGGCCATCCGAATCGTCACTGCGCAGCCCCGTGTTGATCCCATCGGCCCACTGAGCCTTCAGACGGCTGACCACGTTGGGCGAAAGGCCTTTGGCCTCTTCACCCAGCAGCACGCTCAGCGCCTCGCTCATGTTGCCGGTCGAGACGCCGCGTAGATACAGCCAGGGCAACGCCGCCGACACGCGGGGTGACTTACTAATGTAGGGCGGCACGATGTTCGAATTGAACTTCATGCCCGAGCCCGAGCGATCGCGGACCTTCGGCACCCGTACGGTGACCGGACGATTGCCGTCACGACCTCGCGCTCCGGCAGGTAGCCATTGCGAATCACGGCGCGCCTGCCGTCGAGTGTCTTCACGTTATCGTAGCGTTCGAGCAATGTCGTCAACTCCGCCTCAATCGCTTGCTGGATAATCTGCCGCGCGCCTTGCTGAATCAAATCGTCAAGGCCGCTGGGCCGCGCTTCCGATTTACCTGCGCCTGTTTCTTCTGTAACCTTCTTCATTGGTGGTGGATCCCGGTTTGGCTGGTTGTCACTCTAGACACCTTAAAATCCCTACCTCACGAACACCACTTTCGACCATAACTCCATGCGCTTGGCGGTCTCGGTTAGATAATGAATGCTAGACTAGGGATTGCTTCGTCACCATGTACAAGCATCACTTTTTTGAAAAACATCTTTAGTTCATTGTTTTTCCAACGCAGATGGTGTTCGATCCGCCCAGGCCAGATTTCGACAGTGCGCGTGGATGACATGCGCAGTTCATAGAGAACGAAGTTAGAAAACACTTGGTATTCGTTATCGCCTTTGCGCTCAACCTCGATGTTCGATACAACGCGTCGCATTCTGGACACGGGTAATTGAGAATGGCGTTCGCCTGTATTAAGTTGAGCAATACGCGTGCGCAGGCGTGAGCGATTATCGGCAGTAATCGACAGATGTTTGCTCATATCGAAATCACCCTCGCCGCGAGGTACCCAATAAATCATGTCGTCGTCGACCAATTGCTCCCATTCGGTGTAGCGCGACTCATCTGCGAACCGCGCGTCCCGATAGATGAATGCGCAAATGGCAACATACTCCTCAGCACTGATGGCTGCGACGTTTGGGGCGGGGGATTGGGTGTTTTCTAGCGGTGCTGCGGTGCTCATCTTTGTCTCCGAAATACTTTCTTGGTTATCTATCGCGGCGCATAGCTATCAATAGGCTACGAGTTTAATGGGAACAGGCAGGTTCTTCGCTTTTTTGTGATTTCATCGGCAATTCTTTTTGCATAACCTTCTTGTAATGCCTCCAAAAACCTCGATTGGTACATTCATCGGTGACATGACCGGTAATGACGCCGTCTGCACCGACCACGTCGCGATTCATGCCCCGTGAGACATCAAGCCAGTCAGCCTGATCGCGCATCGCAATCTGTTGGCGCTCCGAGATCACGCTGTCATCCGCCAGTAGAAAGGCTGAAGGGCCAAGGGCTGCTTCTGACTGGCGCAAGATTCGCTGGTTGACTTCGTCAGGCACACCTTCCAAAAGCATTGGCGTGTGCCACTGGATGCACTGGTGTGCATTGACCGGTTCGAAAATGACTATGTTCATTTCGCCGAGGAATAGATTCGGGAAAATTGCAGCATGGGGCGGACCATCTCTCAAAATCCGATCGCCTTTTTCCTCTCCATAGCTGTTCTTGAGCTGTTGCACATATTCTGGATAGCGGTCTCTCTTGACGCCGAGCCATTCGAAATATTCCTTGTACGATGGCGAGAAAAATAGTTCGGTATGGCCGTTGCCCCAATCCTTGGTTTCCGAAACCAGGCTTTCCTCGGTGGCGATTGCAGCAGCGTTATAGTGGGAGTCGATGACGCGGGCAAAAGATGAATGGACGTAATTCACGTGATAGCCGTCGGTATCATTTTCAGGAAGCATTTTCCAGTTCGCGTCGAACCGCTGCTTAACCCATCCAGCGGTCAGTTTGATCCGACCGACCGGTGACATATCACAAGCACGATCAATCAATACTTTGGCCTTGCCAAGGTGGTCGGCCAGCGGACCGACCGCTTCGTTAAACGTGGCAAATACGAATCCGCGATACTCTTCAGTACGTAACACTTTCAGGGCTATGCCTTCCTTTGATTTTGGAAAGCCACCTGGATACGACACATCGAGCAATTTGCCATCTAAGCCATATACCCAGCCGTGGTAGGCGCAAGTTAAGTATTTAGTTTTTCCGCTCTTGTTTATGCACATCAGATTGCCGCGATGAGCACAACGGTTAGAAAGCACGGCGATCGAATTATCCTTCTGGCGCACCATAATGACTTCTTCGCGACCGATAGTACGACGCTGATATTCGCCCGGCGCAGGAATTTCCGAGTCATGCCCGACAAATACCCATCCACCATAGAAAATTTGTTGCATTTCCTGTTCGTACAGATCTGTATTCGTGTAGAGGCTACCGTGAATACGCTCCTCCTGAATCAGGTAATCGAGATCGATCGTTGATTTGGCGGGAAAGATTTTCACTGTTTTTTGATGCGCCATGCCATGCACTCCTGTTGATGGGGAAAACTTGGCACGTATCGCTCTCGTAACATACCAAGTGATTGGTATGTATGGTATACAACTCCTTTTGGTTAGGTCAAGCAAAATGTCATGGCGCGCACCAGCGACATTCCGTACCACGTTCTTGAGAGTTAATGTCAAATGTGGTGTTTGCAAGGCGCGGCCTGATCAGGCGGCAAGCGGTTGCTGAGCCGGTGTGCTGTCGGTCACCGGTAGTCCGTCCTTGAAGGAAACGCCTCCGAGCAGCGAGGCGATTTTTTGTGGCGCACGAATGCGTCGCCATGATTGTTCCGCTGACTCGATGAGCTTGAATGCAAGACCAAGGAAGGTCGGGCGCGAGACGCAATTGCGAGTGCGGGTTGTTCGATGTCGAACGGTGGCAAAGGTCGACTCAATCGGATTGGTCGTTCGCAGATGCTGCCAGTGCTCCGCGGGAAAGTCATAGAAGGCAAGCAGTTCTTCGCTGTCTTTCGTGAGTTTTTCCGTCGCCTTTGGATACCTGGCCGAATAAGTGTCAGTAAAGCGATTGAAGGCTGCGAGCGCCTCGTCGCGCGTGGCGGCTTGCCAAATCTCCTGCAGGCCGGCTTTGGCCCGACCATGCTGTGATTTGGGCAAGGCGTTGAGAATGTTTCCAGTCTTGTGGAACTTACGCCGATATCGGCGTAAGTTTCATTGTATAGGGGTAGGAAACGGCGGTCGCCGTCCCCTCCCTCCGAACCCGGTGTGCGGTTTTCCCGCGACGGGCTCTCCAGTCAGTTGTTTCCACATCGGGATTGGCGCGCTGATTCAAGGGCTGCGG
>Ga0255336_101677_pt1 | contig 14354 bp, 15 predicted proteins | sample MeOH1_35cm_T3_17_FD_189102 | JGI IMG/M metagenome (GOLD analysis project Ga0255336, IMG submission 189102) | Sandy soil microbial communities from University of British Columbia, Vancouver, Canada - MeOH1_35cm_T3_179 | ecosystem: Engineered > Artificial ecosystem > Sand microcosm > Unclassified ...
GGCGTCGATGCTGCGCATCCCCGTCTGCATGCACAACGTGGAGGAAGGGAAGGTCTTCCGTCCGGCCGCGTGGGCGGCGTTCGGCACCAACGACCTCGAGGCCGCCGATTACCGCGCCTGCGCCGCCCTCGGACCGCTGTACAAATAAATCAAGCGCAAAGAGAAACGGGGCCGCTCGATATCGTTTGCGCGAAACCGTCCAACATGATCGTCTAAATAACCTAAACGCAATGAGAAACGGGGCCGCCCCAGAACAATCATCTGAGGCGGCTTCGTTATTTTGCGCGCCCCCGGCCAAACCGGGATTTTTCATTGTGATTTTATAGAAAAGCATGATATGATTATGGAAACGGACGGGGAAAACAATAACCGGGGGATTCGGCGGCCTGAGGGTAAAATCGCTTACTAAGGAGAGGCTTCATGGACATATTCGAAAAATGCTACACTTTTACCGACGCCAAGCAGGCAAAGGAAACGGGGTTGTACCCCTATTTTCATGCGCTCGAGACGGCGCAGGATACCGAAGTCGTGATGGACGGCAAGCGGATCATCATGATCGGTTCCAACAACTATATGGGCCTGACGAGCGACCCCAGGACGATACAAGCCGCCAAGGACGCGCTGGACCGGTATGGAACCGGATGCTCCGGCTCGAGGTTCCTCAACGGTACGCTGGTGCTGCATGAGCAGCTGGAGGAGGAGCTTGCGGATTTCTTTCATAAGGACGCCGCGCTGACGTTCAGCACCGGGTTTCAAACGAACCTGGGCATCGTTTCCACGATCGTGGGCATGCACGATTATATCGTCAACGATTCCGAAAACCACGCGAGCATACTGGACGCCTGCCGCCTGAGCTTTGCGAAAAAGACGCTGAAGTATGCGCACGGCGATATGGACGACCTCGCGCGCGTGCTGGAGCGCCTCCCTGCGGAAAGCGGCAAGCTCATCATAACGGACGGCGTGTTCAGCATGAGCGGGGATATCGCGAATCTGCCCGAGATTGTTGCGCTGGCCAGGAAACACAATGCGCGCGTGCTGGTCGACGACGCGCACGGGGTGGGCATGATCGGCGAGGGCGGCCGGGGGACCGCGTCGCATTTTCACCTGGAGAACGAAGTGGATATCATTATGACCACGTTTTCCAAGTCCCTGGCCTCGTTGGGCGGGTGCATCGCGGCGGAGAACGAGGTGATCGAGTATGTGAAGCACAGATCGCGCCCGTTCATTTTCAGCGCGTCCATTCCCCCCGCCAATGCCGCGGCGGCCCTGGAGGCGCTGCGCATCATCCGCGACGAGCCGCAGAGGCAGAAGGCGCTTATCGACATAGCGGATTATATGCGCGGGAAGCTGCGCGAGGCGGGCATACCGATCGCGGAAGGCAGCACGGCGATCATTCCCGTGTATACGTATGATATGAACAGGACGTTCCTGATCACGAAGCTCCTGTTCGACGAAGGCGTCTACGTCAACCCGGTGATACCGCCGGCCGTGCAGGATGGGGATTGCATGCTGCGCACCAGCTATACCGCGACCCATACGCGCGAGCAGATGGATACCGCGGCCGCGGCCTTCAAACGGGTGTTCTCCAGGGCCTGAACCAATTCATTTTGTAAGGCGCAGGTTGTTCCTGTAATCCCCGAAAAAGTACCGCAAGGTGCTTTTTCGATAAGCAAAGGCTTGCCCGGCCGGGCAAGCCTTTGGCGGTTAACGGCAGCGTTTTTCGCAGCAGCAGTCTCTGCGTTTATCGCCGCAGCAAGCGGCGGCGGCAACGGCCAAAAAGGGCAAGAGACAACAACCCATCTTCATCACTCCTTGTATTTATTGCCATAACGAAAAGCACAGGGCCTGTATATATAGTATGTAACAGGGGGTGGCTGGGTGACGGGAGAGGGAAGGGGCAAATTTCATTATGCCGGCCGTCGCTGCAAGGCTTTTTGAATCCCCTCCACCGCCGCCTGCGCCAGCCTGGCCACATCGTCCTCCTTGAGCCGATAAGCGGAGGTCTCCTTGCGTGTGGTCGGATGATCTGGAGAAAGCAATTCCGCGATATGCTGATCGATCAATATGGAGGGCTGCTTTCCCGTCCTTCGCAGCAGCTCGCTCGTCAGCTTTGGGTTTCCGCCGTCAGTCCCGCCGCTTATGGATAAAAAACCGTACGGCTTAGGATTTTGTTTCAGAGCATTGAAATATGCCCAAAGCGGGGACGCCGCCTGGCCCATCCAGACAGGGCCAAAAAAGAGCAGGAAATCATACTGCCGGAGAAGATCCGGTGCGGGCTGAACTTCTGGCGTCCGAGAAAAAACCATATCCATAACGATGCTCCCCATCGTTATGGGCTTCCGTCCGGATATCCTGATGTGCTCTGCCGTTAATTCCGTTGCTACACGCTCGGCCAAAGTACGGTGAGAAATTTGCGCCATATGAATGAATATAAATATATTCATTCATATGGCGCGATAGTAACATAAAATTGCAGAAGCAAAAAAGCTCAAATCAAGAGGATTTGAGTTCTTTTGCTTCATTTTTGAATGACAAATCCGTCCGAAAATTACCTCCAAAACGCGAAAAGTCCGATAAAATCGGGCTTTTCAGACAAATTGTGGCGGAAAGGGAGGGATTCGATTTCGGCCATCGGCACGCCTTGCTTGTGCTCCGCACTGCGCAAGTCGGCCTGGGCACGAAATCCCGGCCGCTGAAAACGCTCCGCCGGAGCGTTTTCTTAACGCGGCTTCGAATCCCTCTTGATTCATCAACCAATAGCGGGGCCGTCCGATAATAACCGGACGGCCCCGCTATTGGCGGAAAGGGAGGGATTCGAACCCTCGTTACCTTTATGGGGTAAACACGATTTCCAGTCGTGCGCCTTAGACCAGCTCAGCCACCTTTCCACTGCTCACAACGCTTTCCTATCTTACAATAAAACCGCTTAAAAAGCAAGCGCGGAAATTTCTCGGGCGGCCTTTTGGGAAACCGGCGCCGCCCTGCGCGGGACGCCGTTTCCCTCAGGGCGTTATGATGCGCCCGCCTCCTCCATATACATGTGATAAGCGCCGGGTTCCCGGGCGCGCGGGAGGGAGGCAGGTATAGGCTTGCTCAATAAGCGCACGTTTTTTTACCAGGCCGCCTTGCTTGCGCTCTCCAACAGCGTCCTGCTTCTGCTGGGTTTCGTATACCGCGTGCTTTTGGGCAGGCTCGCCGGGCCCGAGGGCATGGGCGTATACACGCTGGTCATACAGGTGTACTCCATCGTTATGTCCGTCTGCGTGTCGGGCCTGTGCGTGGGGGTCACGCACACCACGGCGAACCTCATCGCGCGCGGCAATCCGGCGGGCATACATAAGCTCGTAGGCTTCGCGGTCTCCTGCTTCCTGTTCCTCCTCGCGCTGCTCGCCGTGCCCGTGCTGCTGTTTCGCGACGATATCGCCACCGGGATCCTCGGGGACGCGCGCACATCGAATGCGCTCGCGATGACACTCGCATGTATCTTGCTGACCGGCCTTGAGAACATCCTCAAGGCCGCCTTCAACGGCGCGCGGCTGGTCCGGTTCACGGCGATCTCCGAGGTAGGCGAGCAGCTGCTGCGCATCGTGCTCGCGTGGCTGCTGCTCACCCGCTATATCAACGGCGATCACGGCTATACGGCGTTTTTGATCCTCTCTGTGATGACGCTCAGCGAAATGTACAGCGTCGTGTTCCTCTCCATCTCCTACGCATCCAAGCTCCGCGGCTCGGCCCGCGCCAAGCCCGGCGCCGGGCGCGGCATCCGGAAGGAATTCCTGAAAATCGCACTCCCTTCCGCCATGACCGCAATTCTTTCCAACGTCTTTTCCTCGATATCGGTCGTCGTATTCCCTTCCCGGCTGATGCAGGCGGGGTATTCGCGCGTGGAGGCGGTGAGCTCGCTGGGGCTCATCTCCAGCATGGTGTCGCCTCTGCTGATGCTGCCCTCCGCGTTCGTGAGCGCGCTGTCCACGCTGATACTGCCCAGCGTCACCGCCGGTATCGCGCGCAGGGATTATCCCGATCTCGTGCGCAAGGTCAATAAGGGGATCGAGGCGACGGGCCTGATGGGCCTCCCCGCAACGGCCGTGCTGCTGCCGTATATCCCCTTGCTGACGGCTATGCTGTTCGGGCAGACGGTGCCGCCCGCGCTTGCGGAAGCGCTGGCCCTGCAGGCGATCGCGGCGTATTATCTCTCCATTTCCACCAACATCCTCTACGGCCTGGGAAAACAAAAGCACGTGCTGATCCTGTCGGCCGCCTGCGAGGTGCTGCAGCTCGTGCTGGTCTGGTTCATGACGGCGATGCCCAGCCTGCATGTGTACGGGTATATCTTCGGCATGCTCATCGGCGACGTGCTGCGCGCCGTGGTCAGCTTCGTACTGATCCATAAGGCAACGCACACCCGGCCGCGCATCTTCCACGCGGCAGTCGTGCCGCTCGCCTGTTCCGTGGTGCTGTACGCCTGCGTGCGGATCATCTTCTTCGAGGCGATCAAAGGCGGCATGACCGCGACGGCCGCGCTTCTCGTCAGCCTGCCCGCGTGCCTGCTGCTGTACTTTTTGCTGCTGCGCCTGCTCCGGGTCAATATTTGGTCCTATCTCAAACGCGTGGTGCTGCGCCACGATCCCGCGCACGAGGACAGGACCGGGGCCGATCCCGTTCCCTGAAAGCTCCCTTTTTGAAAGTAAAGCCCTTGCGCCGCCCTTTTTGCGCATGAAAACCGGCCCTTTTGCGCACGCTACATGCGAGGTGAGAAATCATGGAACAAAAGTATACCGATATGTTCGATATGCTCAGGGCGGATGCGCACGCGTGGAAGTATTTCAATATGCTGCCCGATTACGTGCGGGACCAGATCAGCTCCCGCGCTTCCAACGTCAACTCCTTCTCGAGCCTGCAGGCGTATGCGGAAAACCTGTTGAAAGGCGACAGATAAGGGGAAGCGATGGCGGGGGGACGGCTTTTTTACGGCGTCGTTCCCGTAACGGCGCGCATGAAACGGATGCCGGGCTGCAGCCCGGGGGCGAGGCGCGCCGGGCGGACGCGCCCCCTTAATTTATTCTGATTTTCGGATTCCACATGAGCCGGCGCTGCCGGCTTTTCTTTTTGCATTGATTTCTATTCACAAAATAAAATAATCAAAAATAATATTAAAAATATTTATTTTATTATTGACTATATTAATCATGACGCATATAATGACCGTGTAAAGGGAGGAAGGATCATGAGTTATCAACCGCCGGCAAAATGCCCGGTATGCGGAACGCCGCTTCGTATTACCAAGATGACCTGCCCGTCCTGCAATAGCGAGCTTACGGGCAGCTTCCAACCCTGCAGGTACTGCGCGCTGGAGGAGCGGCAGCGGATGTTTCTGGAAACGTTCCTCAAGAGCAGGGGCAATCTCAAGGATGTGGAGCGCGCGCTGTCCCTTTCCTATCCCACGGTCAAGAACCTCTTGGAGGAGCTGCTGCGCACGCTCTTCCCGGAGGAGGAAACGCAGCGGGAAGGGCCTTCCGCCGCCGCCATTCTCGATAGATTGGAAAATAAGGAGATCACCGTAGCGGAGGCTGCGGCAATGCTTGCAAAGCAGAAAGGGGAATTTTAGAATGGACGCAATGGACAGGACCAGAATCTTAAACATGCTCAAAGCCGGCCAGCTGACTGTGGAGGAAGCGGAGCAGCTCCTCGCGGCGCTGGAGCAGCCCGCGCAGGCCGCGCCCGCGGCCGCGCTCAAGGACAGCCGCGGCCGCAAGGGAAAGCAGCTGCACGTGATCGTTGACTCGAACGAGGATAACAAAAAGGCCAAGGTCAACATCCACGTGCCCCTGGCGCTCATCAAGACCGTCGGCCCCATCATCAAAAACCTGCCGGCCGAAGCGCGCGCCAAGATGGACCAGGCCGGCGTGGATATCGAAGCGATCCTGGAGAGCGTCGACACGGTGCTGGAAAACGGGGTCGACGAGGACATCGTCAACGTCGATGTCGGAGAGGGGGCGGAGATGTCGAAGGTGCGGGTGTATGTCGAATAGGCCGGCCTTCCTCCTGTGCTTTACGATGCGGCTCAGGAAGAAGATGCCGTTTCGCATCTTCTTCGCGCTGCCGCTGTTCGTGGTATTCGCTCTCTTGGATATGCTGGAGGATTGGGCGTCGCTTGCGGCGCCGTTCCGCCCGCGCGCCCGCTCTGCTAGGGTTGACGCAGGGCTTTCCGCCGCGTCGTTCCCCGATACGGTCCGGGCGGTTTCCGATACCCTTTGGGGGCTCGCCAAAATCGGCCCGATGTGGACGTGCAAAGCGAAAAGGAAACGGTTCTCGTCAAGCTGCGCACGCGCTGAAAGACGTTTTTGCCATACGGAAAGATCCTTGCGCAATTTGTGCGCACGGAAAGGAATTTACAATGCGATTCATACTCAAATGGCTGGCCTGCTTCCTTGCGCTCATCGTGACGGCGCGGCTGTTCCCGGCGCATGTGGCGGCCGCGGACGGCCTGGGGACGCTGGCGCTCGCGGCGCTGATCCTCTGCCTGGTCAACCTGCTCGTAAAGCCGTTGATGCAGCTGATCTGCCTGCCGGTGACGCTGCTGACGCTGGGGCTGTTTTTCTTTATCGTCGACGCATGGATGGTGGGGCTCGCGGATCTCATCCTGCCCCCGTTCCAGATCACCGGTTTCTGGGTGCGGCTGTTCGCGGCGCTGCTGGTTTCCGCCGGCAACTCGCTGCTCTCTTCCGGCCGCCGCATGCGGACATAACCGCATTGCCGGATTTCCCGCGCGCGGCAGCCCTGCCGGGGGCGTTTAAAAACCGCCCTTGCCGCTTATCATACCGGTAAATACAAAAGGGAGAGGGATAAGTTATGAAGCTGAGCGCAAGGAACCAGTTCAAAGGGAAGATCGTCGAGATCGAGCGCGGCGCGGTGAACGCCATCGTCGTAATCGACATCGGCGGCGGGAATACCGTTACCTCCAGCATTTCGCTCCGGGCGGTAGAGGAGCTTGGCCTCCGGGTGGGCGGCGAGGCGTACGCCGTCATCAAGGCAACGTCCGTGATGGTGGGCGTGGATTAGGCCGCGCCCTCAAATTTACGGTTTTTCGGCAGGCGGGAACTTCCGCCTTTTTTTATTGAGGAATTCTCACTGCGCCTATATCGATGCCATCTGTTCGCGCACCAGGCCGAAAAAGTACTTTGCATATGCCGGCAGATAACGCCCTTTTTCGTAGAGCGCGTAAAGGGTGATCGTGGTTTTGGGCGCGCCGACCGAGAAGCACTGCAAACGCTTGTCAATATCCAGCTTTTTCACGTAAGTTTCGGGCGCGAAGGCGACGACCATGCCGGTGGCGGCCATTTGGATGGGTATTTCCGTATTGAAGGTATACAGCAGTACGTTCGGCTCAAAGCCCGCCGAATCCAAAAGGCCTTCGGATACCTTGCCGGTGGTCTGATCCGCGGGGTTCAGCGCAAAGGGCTCGTTCCTGAGCAGCCGCAGATCGAACCACGGGTACCGGCAGCCGGCGCGTACTTCGCCGCGTTTGGCGAGCGGATGATCCCGGGACATGATCAGCACCACCTCTTCCTCGCCGAGATTTTCGTGCATCAGGGCGCTTTGCGGGCTGGTGTCGCTGTAAATCACGATGTCGATCTCATCGCGCAAAGACATCCAGTGCTTTTTGACAAGGTGGGATTCTTCCATTATCACCACCTGCACGCGGGGATATTTTTCATAAAATTTCGGCAGCACGTGGGGGATGACGCACGCGCTTCGCATGGGCGGCATCGCAAGCGAAAGCAGGCCCTTTTCCTCGCCCAGAAGATCCCTGCGTTCCGTGTTCCAGTCGCTTTGCATATGCGCGATCTGGGCCGCGTAGGCGAGGTAGCGGCTGCCGATATACGTGGGGACCAGCTCTTTGCCGATGCGGCTGAAAAGCGGCGCGCCGACCTGGCTTTCAACGCCTTTCAGGTATTTGCTCAGCGCCGGCTGGGATATGAACAGCTCCTCGGCCGCTTTTGTGATGCTGGCGCATCTTTGTATCGTGAGCAAGTAGTTGATTTCCTTTAAATCCATTGCCGTGCCTGCCTTTCATCATAGAGCAGCCTTCCTCGGACGTGTGCAGCCTCACTCTATCATAACAATAAGTTATTGTAAATATAATATATATAATATTGTGATTATGAAATGCCGCCTGTATAATGAAGTATAAAAAATCAGGATATATCACGCGTTCGATAAAAGGGTTCTTTTGAGGCGTTCCGGGATAGGGCGGTTTTCCCGGGGCGGCGGAGGCTTACAAAGCGGAGGGCGGTCGGCATGAAAAAACGAAGGATCTGGGCTTTGCTGCTTGTACCCGGCCTGGCGCTGATCGTGCTGTTCCTGGTCGTGCCGATTCTCCGCGTGATACTCCCTTCTTTTGCACCGGAGGGGCGCCTGTCGCTTTCCCTGTACAAGGATTTTTTGACGGACAGCTTCTATCTTGGGATTCTGGGGCGCACCGTCCGCGTGTCGCTGATTACCTGCCTGATCTGTATTGTCCTTGGGCTGCCGGTCTCCTACTATATCTCCCGCATGCAAGCCGGGCGCAAGGGTGTTATGATCGCTCTTGCGACCTTTCCGCTGCTGACGAATACGGTTGTGCGCGCCTTCGCGTGGATCGTCATACTGGGGCAGGAAGGCATTATCAATAAGCTCATGATGAGCGTCGGGCTTATCAGCGAGCCCCTGCGCATGCTTTTCACGGAGGGGGCCATTGTCGTAGGCTCCGTGTATCTGTTTTTGCCTATCATGCTGACGTCGCTTGTGAGCGTTATGGAGAATATCGGCGAAGAGGTTCAGGAGGCGGCGCTGAGCCTCGGGGCGAACCGGTTCGTTTCCTTTATGCGCATCGTCGTGCCTTTGAGCATGCCGGGCATCATTGTGGGAAGCGTTCTCGTGTTCACCGGTACGGCTTCGGCTTACAGTACGCCGCTGATGCTTGGCGGCAACCGCAACATGATGCTCTCGACGCTCGTTTATCAGCAGGCGATGCTGCTCAACAACTGGGACGCCGCGTCGGTGATCTCCGCGCTGATGATCGTCATTTCCTATGCCGTGGTCGGCGTGCTCAACGGGCTCTCCTCCAAAATCAACAAAACGGAGGTGACGCAATGAAAAAGAGCAAATTTCTGCTGATCGTGACGATCCTCGTTTACTTTTTCATATTCGCGCCGCTTGTGCTGATCGCGCTTACCTCGTTCACGACCGAAAGCTATATCGGCTTCCCGCCGGTGGGCTTCAGCCTGAAGTGGTACGCCAAGGTGTTTGCCACGAAAAGCTTTATGGACGCGTTCCGGCTGAGCGCCGTCGTTTCGCTTGCGGCGACCGCGCTCGCGCTATTGGTCGGCATACCGGGCGCCTACGCTTTAAGCCGCTACAACTTCCGCGGCAAACAGTTCATTAAAGATCTGTTTTTCTCCCCCAACATGGTCCCGCAGGTCGTCATGGGCTTTTCCCTGTTCGTGTTCATCATCGTGGCCTTGAAGCTCAACGTGCGCATAGCGCTTTTGATCGGCCTCGCGGTATCGGTGGTCACCTACGCGTTCCGCATTGTGGGTGCGAGCATAGACAGCCTTGATTTTGCCATCGAAGAGGCAGGAATGAGCCTCGGGGCGACGCGGGCAACCGTATTCTTCAGGATCGTGCTGCCGAATATCAGCTCGGGCATCGTTTCGGCGTTTTTGCTGGCGTTCATAAACGCCTTCAACAACGTTCCGCTTACCATTTTCCTGTCCGGGCCGGGCGTGGTCACATTGCCCGTCGCCATGATGAACTATATCGAGTATAACTATGATCCCACCGTTTCGGCGCTTTCCGTCCTGATGATGCTGATGTCGGTGCTGATTATGGCGGTAAGCGAGAAACTTGTGCGCGCGGGCGGCAGGGCCGGGTAGAAAGGAAAGGCAAATGGCGTATATCGAGCTGCGGGACATCGATGTTTCCTATGACGGCCGCAAAAAGGTCCTGGATAAGCTTGCCCTCGACGTGGAGGAAGGGCAGCTCGTGTCGCTGCTCGGCCCTTCGGGCTGCGGCAAAACCACGACCCTGCGCGTTTTAGGCGGGTTCATTCAGCCCAACGCGGGCAACGTGTTCGTAAACGGCAGGGAATATACCAATACGCCCATCCACAAGCGCAATTTCGGCATCGTTTTTCAAAGCTACGCGCTCTTCCCGCATATGACGGTTTCAGACAATATCGCGTTCGGCCTGAAAATGCGCCATCTGTCAAAAAGCGAGACGGAAAAAAAGGTACGGGCCATTTTAGAGACCGTGGACCTTGCGGAATTTGCAAAGCGCTACCCGCGCGAGCTTTCAGGCGGCCAGCGGCAGCGCGTCGCGCTGGCCAGGGCGCTCGTGGTGGGGCCGGAGCTTCTTTTGCTGGACGAACCGCTTTCCAACCTCGATGCGAAGCTGCGCCTGAAAATGCGCGTCGAGATCCGGGAGCTTCAGCAAAAAACGGGCATTACCTCGGTTTTCGTGACCCACGACCAGGAGGAGTGCTTTTCCATATCCGATAAGGTGGCCGTGATGAACGGCGGCGTCATCGAGCAGTATGACAGCCCCGAGACCATATACACCCGGCCCAAAACGGAATTTGTGGCGCGCTTCGTGGGCTTTGAGAACTTTTTTGACCTGCGCAGGGAAGGCGGCGGCTACTGCTTTAGAGGCATCCGCTTCGCGTCCGCGCTGCCCGAAGCAGCCGGGGAACGGGAACGCAAGGGCGCCATACGCCCCGAAGACATCGTGATTCTGCGCGATGAAACGCCGGAGGGCAACGTCATAGAGGGTACGGTTGCCGTACGCACCTACCTTGGGAAGACGTACCAATATAAGGTGCGCACGCCGTTCGGGGACCTCACCGCCGCCGGCGGGGCAACGCCGCCCCTTGCGCCGGGCGATCAAGTGCGCCTCTACCTCCCTGCGGAAAAACTGGTCGTTCTGTGATCGCGACACGGCACGCGCGAGCGGCTGTGATGAGATATAGGAAAACAACAATCATAAGGAGGTTCCAAAATGAAGAAGCTGAGAATTGTCCTTGCCTGCCTGCTTTTAGCGGGGCTGCTCGGCGCGTGCGCGCCGGCGCCGGCTCCGGCGGCGTCCGAGGCGCCCGTTCCCGCCGCGCCTTCCGCCGCGCCCGAAAGCACGCCGGCGCCCGAAGCCGCCGCTTCCTTCAAGGGCGCCACGCTTGTCGTATCCAACTTCGCCTTGGCGGATGAGAAGATCATCGAATCCGTCGTCAAGCCGTTTGAGGAAAAGTACGGCTGCACCGTCGTGTACGATGCCGGCACGAATTCCGAGCGCCTCACCAAGCTCAAGAACGATCCCAATTCCGACGTCGACGTGATCTATCTCGCCCAGCAGTACGCGCAGGACGCCTTTGACGCGGGCCTGTTCGACGAGTTCGATTATTCTCGCGTGCCCAACGCCGCGTTCCTGCTGGACAAGGCCTCTGTCTTTAAGGACAGCAAACAGGGCCCTCCTACCACGATGAACCGCCTGGGCATCATCTACAATGCGGATAAAGTGGAAATCACCTCGTTTGCCGATCTGTGGAAACCGGAGCTGAAAAACGCCATCGCGATCCCGGATATTGCGACGACCTTCGGGCCGGCCACCGTTGCGATCGCGGCGAAGTACGCGGGAGTGGATTACGCCGCGGACAACGGGGCGGCCGCCTTCAAGGCGCTCGAGGCGCTCAAGCCCAATATCGTGAAAACCTACTCCAAATCTTCGGATTTGAAAAACATGTTCGCGTCCGGCGAAATCAAGGCCGCGCTCGCGGCGGAGTTTGCCTATAACACGATGGGCGACGACACCGCCAACAAGCTTGTGTTCCTCGACCCGGCCGAGGGCGCGTATCTCAACTTCAACACGATCAATATCGTAAAGACCTCCGATCAGAAGGACCTCGCGTACCTGTTCGTGGATCATGTGCTTTCGGCCGAAAGCCAGCTGGCCGGCGCCATTAACGTTCCGGAATCCCCCGTGAACACAAAGGTGCAGCTGACCCCGGAGGTCGCCGCCAAGCTCACCACCGTCGAAATCGCCGATAAATCCAATGTGGTGGATTTCAAGGCGGTCAACGCGCAGCTCGCCGCGTGGGTGGATCTGTGGAACCGCACGCTCAACTCGTAAAACCGGCTGAACGCAGGTAGTATTTACAATACAGCATACAGCATTGTGGGCCGGCGTTAAAACCGGCCCGCATGCTGGCCGCCGTTGGGGGTAATTTTTTGTCTGATCTTTTTTTACGCAACGCCGCCGTGCTGACCATGGACCCGCGGGATACCGTGATTCAGGATGGGTTTGTGCTCGTGCGCGGCGGGAAAATCGAGGCGGTCGGGCCCTCCTGCCGGGCCCCCGAAGGGCGGGGCTTTCAGGTGCTGGATTGCAGCGGCAAAATCGTGATGCCAGGCTTTGTCAACACGCATTCGCACCTGCCGATGATCGTCTTTCGCACGCTGGGCGACGATATTCCGGATAGGCTGAACCGTTACCTGTTTCCGCTCGAAAACCGGGCAATGAACCGCTCGATGGCATTGGCCGGCGCAAACTATGCCTTTGCGGAGCTTTTGCGCGGCGGCGTAACCACCGTTTTCGACAGCTATTATTTTGAAAACGAGATCGCGGCGGCGGCCGCCGCCGCAGGCATCCGGGCCGTTTTATCGGAAACCGTTATGTGCCGCCCTTCGCCGGATTCGGAGGAGCCGTACGGCGGGATCGCCCATACGCGCGCGCTGATTGCGAACTGGAAGGGCCACCCGCGCGTGATTCCCGCGGTGAACTGCCACGCGCCGTATACAAACGACGCGCGGCACCTGCAGGAATGCCACAGGATCGCCCGCGAGAACAATCTTATGATGTCCATGCACGTGGCCGAAATGGAGTATGAACAGCAGGAATGCCTCGCCAAATACGGGAAAACGCCGGTTGCCTGGCTGGACAGCCTCGGCATCCTGGACGAACATTTCCTTGCGGCGCACGCCATACATGTAAACGACGCCGATATTGAAATACTGGCAAAGCGCGGCGTGAAGATATCCCACAATGCGGGGTCCAATTCCAAGAGCGCGAAGGGCGTGGCGCCCATACGCAGCATGCAGGAAAGCGGCGTCGTCGTAAGCCTGGGCACCGACGGCGCCATGAGCGGCAACACGCTGGATATCATCACCCAATTGCCGCAGGTCGCGAAGCTGCAAAAGCTGTACCTGCATGACCGCGCCGCGTATCCCGCGCAAGAAGTCCTGCGGATGGCGACCGTCAACGGCGCGAAGGCGCTGGGGCTCTACGGCGTCACCGGCTCGCTCGAGCCGGGCAAGCAGGCGGATATCGTAATCATAGAAACCGACAGCGTCAACATGCAGCCGGTCTACGATCCCTATTCCGCCATCGTCTACGGCGCGAATCCCTCCAATGTGGAAACCACGATCGTCGACGGCGAGATCCTGATGCACAAAGGCGCGTTCCTGACGTTGGACTTCGCGCGGGTCAGACGCGATATGCTCGCATACCAGGATGAGATACGCAAAATCATACCGCAGCTGGAGCGGGATCTTTAAGAACGCCGGTTTTTCGGCAGGGCGGGCACCCCGTAAGCGTCAATCTCAGTGTCACCTGTACCCTTACGGCTTTGGTGTCTTTCTGTTAAAAGGTATGCACGCCCCTGCGTAGTCAAGGACAGAATGGGGTTAAAGCAATAGGCAGTGCTGATGTGAGATTCGAGAGGCCAATTCAGTTGCAGATATTATCAGAGTTGAAGAAAGTGCTGGTTCCATAAAATCCTAATTATGCAATGTTACATATGATCAAATACTATGGGCCTTCAAAATTTATAAAATATTCATCATATTTTTCCTTGCCTGCACGTCTATAGTCAAAATTGATATTGTGTTTATGATAATATTAACAGGATGGAGTGTTCATCTTTCTTTTTTATGAGATTTATGAGAAGGATACCTTGCGTTCTAAAAATCCCGTAACTGAATTTTTTGAGCAGAATTATCGAAGCCTACTAAAACTTACGGTTATGATGGTCAAAGATAGTGATGCAGCGTACGATATTTTGCATAATGTTGCAGTCGTGATTTATAGTAAGCAGGACGAACTTTATGATGTTGAGAATCCCGCGGCTTATTTGGCACTATGCGTCCGAAGGGCTGTTATAAACTATTTCAGGAATAAAGCGAAGGCGATACCCACTGATCCTAGTAGTTTGACAATGTTATATATTAGTGTTAAGCTATGCCCAGGATACGAAAAAAGGGGTATAGCCGATGAACCAGAAATACATTGTAGTGCTCACCGAATGCGAGCGTAAACAGATTCAAGAA
>Ga0255336_101679_pt1 | contig 14300 bp, 15 predicted proteins | sample MeOH1_35cm_T3_17_FD_189102 | JGI IMG/M metagenome (GOLD analysis project Ga0255336, IMG submission 189102) | Sandy soil microbial communities from University of British Columbia, Vancouver, Canada - MeOH1_35cm_T3_179 | ecosystem: Engineered > Artificial ecosystem > Sand microcosm > Unclassified ...
AAAAATAGAATGATTTGGTAAAAGTCTATCTAGTGACCACTCGATCAAAGGTACTTGATCTGACTTACAAAGAAAAATTTAAGAAACAAGCACGAAAAAGAAAAATCACTGATATCTAACGAAAAGAAGGGAAATATGAAGATAATACGATATATTGCGTACAAATTAGCCAACCATGGCCTTCAGAAAACAAGATGATTATCCGATAACTAAAATGTAAGATGCTTTCTGAGTCGACAAGAAAGTGACTATACAAAAATTCTCACATGGATGTGGGAAAATTAGAATTCATGGAGGTAATTATTATGGCAATGATCGTCAATACCAACATTTCGAGCTTAAATGCTCAACGTAACTTAACAACCAGTCAAACCACACTTCAAAGTTCTCTGGAAAAATTGTCTTCTGGTTATCGAATCAATAAAGCAGCGGATGATGCTGCTGGGTTGTCTATTTCTGAAAAGATGCGTTCACAAATTAGCGGCTTGAATCAAGCTCAGCGTAATGCCCAAGATGGTATTTCACTTGTTCAAACGGCTGAAGGTGCTTTAAACGAGACTCATTCCATTCTCCAACGGATGAGAGAACTAGCAGTTCAATCAGCTAATGCTACCAACACAACGAGTGACCGTCAATCAATTCAACTTGAAGTTACAGCATTGACTAGTGAGATCAATCGCATAGCTAACACAACTGAATTCAATACTCAAAGCTTATTAAAGGGGACTTTCACAGGGAAAAATCTCCAAGTGGGTGCTAATGCAGGTCAAACGATTTCCATCTCAATTGCAACTATGAATGCTGGTGGACTTACTGTATCTGGACTACAAGTTACTTCGGTTGCTACTGCTAGTGCAGCCATAGGAAAAATCGATACAGCAATTGGTAAAGTTTCTGATGCACGTGCTGGAATGGGTGCAATCCAAAACCGGCTTCAACATACTATTGCAAACTTAGGTACTGCATCGGAGAATCTGACAGCTGCTGAATCTCGAATCCGTGATGTGGATATGGCTTCGGAAATGTCTAAATTTACGAAGAGCCAAATTCTCAGCCAGGCTGGCGTAGCTATGCTAGCCCAAGCGAACCAAGCGCCTCAATCGGTTCTGAAACTTCTGGGTTAATTTCCTCGGACATAACTTTATCTTGAACAAAAGAGCCGGTCGGCGGTTAGCCGGTCGACTCTTTTTGTCAAATGTGGATTAAGGTTGGTGGAGGAGGGAATGATGTGGTTAATCCAATTCAACCCAATATCGGGGTAACTGTATTACCGTCAGAGGCCTTTCCTGGACAGAGGTCTGATAAAGCACAAGAAATATTAGTGCCCGCTATTGAGCGTAAGCAAGAGGTTCCAACGGCTCGTGAAGAAATACCTCGCGAGGAAATTGAGAAGGCGGCAGAAAAACTGAATCGCCTCATGGGGCTCATTGACAAACAGTTAAAATTCAGTATTCATGAGACAACCCATCGCGTAATGGTAAAAATTATTGATCGCCAAACAGGAGATGTGCTTGATGAGATTCCTTCAAAACAGATGATGGATCTTTTAGGATCGTTTAATAAAATGGTGGGGATATTTTTCGATAAGTATCTGTAAGAAAGGAGAATGAGCAATGTCAATCTCTTTACCTGGATTATCCGGTTATGATTTTACGAGTATTATAGCATCAATGGTTCAGACATATAAGCTTCCTGAAAATCAGATGATAACAAAACAAAACACTTTGCAAATTCAGCAATCTGCTTGGCTGGATGTGAACACGAGGTTATCAAGTTTAGACAGTGCAATCACTGCTCTTCAATCGGCAGCAACTTGGACGGCAACTACAGCGACTTCCAGCAATACTAGTTTTGTGACTGCGACTGGCGGAAGTACTGCTATACCGGGTAATTATGCGGTCACAGTGGCTAATATAGCCCATGCAGAGGTTGTAAATACCAAACAAACCAGCGATTCTGTATTGGCATTGAGTATGCCTGGTTACGTTTATGATACGGTTGCCAAGACTTCAAATTGGGATTTTACCATTAACGGGAAACCAGTGGTGGTTACGAAAAGTTCTTCTGCGGGGACTTCCCCGACATTGACAGACATTGTTAATTCGATCAATAAAACGCAGGCAGGAGTTACTGCATCCCTTATTAAAGTGAATGCTACTGATTATCGTATTTCAATCACAGGTAATAATACTGGTGCTGCTAATCAGATTACTTTTGCAGATTCTATAACAGGTATTTTGGGAACAAATGGATTAAATTTAAATTTAACTGCAGGTATACCTGGCACATACAACACGCCAGTTGGAAGTGGAGGAATATCACAAGCTGCTGAGGATGCTCTCTTTACGGTTAACGGTGTAAGTATAACGAGCGCTACGAATACCGTGGCAACAGCAATCCAAGGGGTAACGCTAAATCTAGTTGCTAGCGGAGCCTCGACTGTTACGGTTGCTACGGATACTTCAGTCGCTCAAAAAGCAGTTCAAAGTTTTGTAGATCAGTATAATTCCACACAAAGTTTTATCTCTGATAAGCTTAGCTATAATACCACGACAAAGAAGGCAGGAGATTTATTCGCTGATCCTACGCTTCAGGCGATTCAATCTAGACTTAGAGCTATAATGGGAGGGGTCATTAATAGTTCTACATCTACCTATAAGACTCTAAGTCAAGTTGGCATTTCAACATCAGCTGATAACTTTGGTAAAAATGCTACATTAACCTTTGATACGGCCAAATTCACGTCAGCGTTAGCGGCTAATCCTCAAAGTGTTGCCAATCTGTTTAGTGCTCCTTACAATGGGGTGACTCCTTCAAACGTTGAAGGGTTGGGAAATACACTTCATGCTTATTTATACCCAGCCATTATGTTTGGCGGAAGCATATCCCAAACTCAGACTAGCCTGGATAGTCAAATTAAAGATGTAACGAATCAAATTAGCAGTTTTGATGTTCGGGTAACTAAATATCAGGACATGCTGAAAGCAAAATTTGCAAGCTTAGAAACCTTGCTGTCCGGCTTGAGTTCGCAATCAACTTGGTTAACAAGCCAGATTAATGCTTTGAACGGTACGACTACGAAGAAATAAGTGTAGATAGACTCACTTCGAGTCTATCTTAGGGGGGAGTGATTCGCTATGCCAAATACTACAACTGTTAGTAACCCATATAGCGCCTATAGACAAACTTCAGTAGCAACAGCTACACCAGATAAATTATTGATTATGTTATATGACGGAGCAATTCGTTTTCTTCGCCAAGCCAGAATTGCAATGGAACACAAGGATATAGAAGCAACCAATAAGTGGTTGGGAAAGCTTCAAGACGTATTTGTCGAACTTACCACGTCGCTGGATATAAGCCAGGGAGAAATTGCAGTAAACATGAAAAAACTTTATGAATTTTATCAAAATGAAGTGATTATGGCTAATGTTGAAAAGAACATGGAGCGGCTTCAACCGGTAGAGGAATTCCTTATCAGTTTTCGTGAAACGTGGGTTGAAGCTGCAAAGTCAGCTAAAGAAGACCCCAACGGAATGAGACATGTCAATTATGCAAACAAGTAATAATGTGGAGCATAACGAAGATATAAGCAATAAGCTTAATTATATTCGTGACTTATTTATCTGTAATGAGGATAATTTAGCGCTTCAGGAACTTGATTCCATTCTGAAGAAAATGGAAATTGCAGCACAAGAATTGCCCATTTCACGATATGCTGAATTTAAGCGAGAATTATTAGAAACTATACACTGTCTAGAAAATAAAGACTATGTACGGCTAATGGATATTCTTATATTTGAAATTAAGCCTCTTTTAAATCACTGAACGGGGATGGATGTGGAATGACATTTTTTGAAGAAAACCTCGCTTTTCTGCTTTCTCAAGGTTTCGAAGAACAAATATTAAATCAACCTCTAGAAAATTCCACAGTCCGTCTCTTTACAGGAAAAATGGGGTATTATACGGCTGTTAAACAGGTGGAAGATCATGATATCCTACTCCATAGTGCCTATGATCCGTTGAATGAGGCTTCTCGATTATTAGCCGTGGAAGATATTAGTTCCTACCTTTCAATCTTTGTTTTTGGCTTAGGCTTGGGTTATCATCTGCTGGAGTTAATAGAACAAACATCGCAAGATTGTTTGATCTTTGTCTTAGAGTCGGATTGGGATATTGTTCGAGCAGCAATGCACGTGATTGATTTTAGAGAAATATTAAAAACGGGCAGGGTTGTCTTGGCTTTTGGAACTCCATCGGATGTTCGGGTGATTTTAGACGGACTATTTGTTAATGGAGAGATCCAACTGAAACTTCATAAAATGGGCTTTTTGTATTTTGCACCGAAATATCGGCATGATATCACCGTAGTACAAGAAATACGCCGAATAATAATTGAAGTTTTTCAATATCATATTCTGGCAAAAGGAAACGATATTAGTTGGTCGATTAAGGGTTTAACTAATTTGTCGGAACATATCCCCTATTTGGCTCGGTCACCCTATCTTAGACAGATAGCCGATACGTGGCATAAACCCGTGGTGATCGTACTAGCTGGACCGTCTTTGAATAAAAATATTGCGGTTCTCAAGGAATGGCAGGATCGTGTTACAATTTTCTGCGTAAATACAGTTTTCAATAAATTATTAGATTATGGGATTGTTCCCGATGCCACCTTCACTCTCGATAGAGCCCCTGTCATTGCAGAAAAACATTATAAACGGGACGATCACATTCCTGAATCGGTTGTCTTAGTCGGTAATCCCGTTATTGATCCACGAAGTGTTAATTTGTTTAAACATAATATGTTTATCTTCGGTGGTGGGGAATTCTATCAATCTGAGCTTGCTCGGGATATGGGCTATGGCCTATTACCGGTAGGATTATCGGTAACCCATTTTGCTTTTATGTTTGCACTTTATATTGGGGCTCCGGCTATTTTACTGGTGGGACAAGATTTAGCTTATGGGAGCGAAGGCCGAACGCATAGTTCCGGCAGTGTATATGATGAGATAAAAGTGGATTTGGATAAAGAGAATGATGTAGTTTATCTCGAAGGATATTATGGAGGGGAAGTCCCTTCAAGTTTAAGCTGGAAATTATTCAGAGATTGGTATGAAATTTACCTCGAAAGATTTCCTTCTTTGCTCATTAATTGCACTGAAGGAGGCGCAAAAATTAAAGGGACTCTTCAACTTCCTTTAAAGGAAGCACTAGAACAATATGTAGGAACTGATTCATTAAAGAAGGATTCCTTTGTAGATTGGCTCTATTCTGTCAAACAGGACATTAAATATGAAGAAATGCTAGATAAAATCCGGATGTCTTTCGAAAAGCGTATTGAAAAGCTGCAAATATGTGAATTGGTTTTTGCCAGGGCATCGAGGGTATATCATAATATAGAGGATCCGGAAATTCTATTGAAGTTCAAAAAACGCTATTTGGATCAAATGGATAAAGAAGCTCGAAACATTATGTCTGATCAATGGATTTTCTCCGCTTTCAAACCGGAATATATAAGAGTAATGGTCGAGTATAATGGTTTGGATACAGGCGTATATAATGCTGACGTTGATTTAGAAACGGTAATCATAAGTAAAGCAAAATTATTACAAGATATGTTCTGTAATATAGGTCTTCTCTCAGAAAAACTTAGGAAAATTCTTGAAGATACGGTTAGCAAATTGAATGAAAAGATAGGATCTTCTGGTTCAGGCAAAAACTCTGATAAGAAGGTATCCAGATAATTGCGATACGATGTAAGTAATAATCTTTGATTCTAGGATGAGGAAGAGAGTGCTTGAAATGGAAGAACAAATTGAAATTCTTCGTACCGCTGATGAATATCTTGATAAACTAATTAAAGGAACTTCTGAAGCTGCAGAATACTTGTATAGTGGCCAGGAAAACAAAGGATTTCAATTAGTATCTCTCATTGCTGACGGGATTATGTGGTTGATTGAAGTAATAGAAATAACGAGCCAAGTCCAAAAAGAAGAGATTACGACCAGTGATGTTATGAGCAAAATTAACGAAATTAACGAGGCCATAAAAATAAAAGATACGGTTACAGTTGCTGATTTGTTGGAGTTTGAGGTTGTTCCGATCCTCGAACAGTGGCAGTTAAGCATTCAAAAATTATTAGGATAGGATAGGGGGTCTTTTAATTTTCAAGTAAAAGCATCGTATTGAAAGACGGTCGTGTTATCCAAATTTTAAAAGCCCAAAATGGTCAACCCACGCTGACTATTGATAATGTGTTGCTTCACAGCAAATATGATCCAGCAAGAGAGGCTATCGCACTTATTGATCATCATAAAACACTTTACCAAGGTAAAGATCGAGTGGTTGTTTATGGGTTCGGCTTAGGGTATCATATCAAAGAATTATTAAAAAGAATAAATCCGGATTGCAAGTTGTACGTATTTGAGGCGGATTTGGCTATTTTTGAAATAGCCAAATCTTTAAATGTGGTGCAGGAAATGTTGAATGATCGCCGGGTAGAGTTGTTCGTAGGATATAGTCCTGCTTTATTAAATCAATTTTCCGAACAGCTGAGTGGCGTTAGCAATCTATTATTATTCAAACCATCATTAAAGGTTCTACCCAACAAATTTAAGGACTTCCAAGATGCGATTTTTGATTTTGAATTAGGCAGAATTGGTGTGGAACGTTGGGGCGCTTCTCTCGTAGAGAATGATAAACTTAATCTTTTGCTTGAACATAAAAGGATTGAGGATTTTTTAAATGAATCTAATTTTGAAGCTAAGCCGATAGTGATTGCTTCCTCTGGGCCATCCCTTGATTCAAGCATAAAGGAATTAAAAAAATTCCGGAGTCGATTTAATTTATTTTGCGCAGGCAGTGCTCTCAGAACCCTTATGAAATATCAAGTCATACCTGACATGATTTGTATTATTGATGCATCTGATCTTGTTGCTAAACAAATGATCGGATATGAAAATCTTAATGTACCTCTTTGTTTCTTAAATTCGGCATCTCACATAGCGGTATCGAATTATCAAGGACCCAGGTATATTTTTAATAATGAATCAAATCAAGGGAACTTGACAATTGAAACTGGAAAATCTGTAGCTACGGCACTTTTATCCATTGCACTTAAAGGTAGAGCAAATCCGATTATTTTTACTGGCCAAGATTTAGCGTTTATTAACAATAAACATCATACCGAAACTTTTACAGATATCTACGGAGAGAGCAATGAAGTATCTCCTGATGGTCTGATTGAAACTGTCTTAGGAGTGAACGGGGATCAGTTGTATTCTAATCCCAGCCTTTTAAGTTTTAAACGATGGATTGAGCGGACCATTGAAGCTCATCCACAAATCACATTTTTTAATTCGAGTAAAGGAGCGAAAATTAAGGGAACTATCGAAAAGGATTTGCATGAAATTTTTAAATGAAAGTAATATTGTATTTGAAGTTTCTCCGTATATTAAATTCATTTTTAGTGAGGTGAGATATCTTGAATAAAGTCCTTGTAACAGGTGCTGACGGCTTTATAGGTAGCCATCTTGTTGAACAGCTTATTAAATCAGGTCAAAAGGTAAAAGCCTTTGTATTTTATAATTCATTCAATAGCTGGGGATGGCTTGATACCTTTCCCAAAGAGCTATTAAAAGAAATAGAAATATTTTCTGGGGATATACGTGACCCAAATGGGGTTAGAACTGCAATGAAAGATGTAGACGAAGTTTTTCACCTTGCAGCCCTCATTGCAATCCCATATAGTTACCATTCGCCTGATTCTTACGTAGATACTAATATTAAAGGGACACTCAATGTACTTCAAGCAGCTCGAGATTTAGGAACTCAAAGAATTTTGGTGACTTCTACGTCAGAGGTATATGGCACGGCACAATACGTGCCTATCGATGAAAAACATCCCTTTCAAGGGCAATCTCCGTATTCAGCAACAAAAATAGGGGCTGACAGACTCGCCGAGAGCTTTTATCGAAGTTTTGAACTTCCTGTTACAATAGTACGCCCTTTTAATACTTATGGACCGCGGCAATCAGCGAGAGCCGTGATTCCAACAATAATTACCCAGCTTCTTTCCGGAAAAACGGAGATAAAACTTGGGTCGCTTACCCCAACACGTGATTTTAATTATGTCAAAGATACCGCACACGGTTTTATTGAGATAGCTAAGTCGAGTAAAACAATCGGGCAGGAAATAAATATCGCGACCCAACAAGAGATTTCGATTAGACAGCTTGCTCAGGAGTTAATTCGTCAGATTAATCCTGAGGCTCAGATTATATGTGATGAACAAAGACTCCGTCCAGAAAAAAGCGAGGTCAACAGGCTTTTAGGTTCCAATCAAAAGATTAAAGAACTGACGGATTGGGAGCTAAAGTATAGCTTAAAGGGAGGTTTGGCTGAGACTATCAGGTTTTTTAAGGAAAACTTAAGCCGCTATAAAGCAGATATTTATAATCTCTAAATTTGTATATAATTTATACATATAGGAAGTGCTCAGATGAATGACTTAATTCCACTTTCCGTACCTAATTTTAAGGGGAATGAATTAAATTATGTTACAGACGCCATAGAAGCGGAATGGGTGTCTACAGGCGGCGCATACATCGAGAGATTCGAAAGGGAAATAGCCCATTATTTAAACGTCGAAACCGCAGTTGCGTGCCAAAGCGGCACTGCAAGTATACATTTAGCTCTAATTTTGGCAGGAGTAAAAGTTGACGACGAGGTAATCGTGCCTACCCTAACTTTTATAGCCGCTGTGAATCCAGTAAAATACTTGCTAGCGCATCCCATTTTTATGGATTGTGATGATTCCTTATGTATGGATATGAACAAATTAAGAGAGTTTTGCGAAAATAAATGCGAGTTTATCGAGCAAAAGCTCATTAATAAATCGACCGGACGACATATTAAAGCAGTCGTTGTCGTGCATGTTTTTGGGAACATGGCCGATATGCCAGTAGTAATAGATATTGCTGAACACTATAATCTTAAGGTTATTGAGGACGCGACCGAGGCGTTGGGATCCTATTACACGAACGGCCCATATCAAGGACAATATGCAGGGACAATCGCAGATATTGGGGCCTATTCCTTTAACGGAAATAAAATAATTACCACTGGCGGCGGGGGAATGCTTGTTTCTGCAGATTTTAACATAATGAAACAGGCAAAATATCTATCAACCCAGGCCAAAGATGATGCAGCTAACTTTATTCATGGCGATGTGGGTTACAATTATCGAATGACCAACCTACAAGCCGCTCTAGGCGTTGCCCAATTGGAGCAGCTCGAACACTTTATAACGATTAAAAAGGAGAATTACTTTCTCTACAAAAACGAAATAAATCGTGGAATACAAGGTTTAAGTCTATTAGACTTTCGCGAGAATATCAGGCCGAACTATTGGTTTTATTCCTTATATATAGAGGACACTGATAAATATTCGCGTAACCAAATCATTGAACGTTTAAGGAACGAAAACATTCAAACTCGTCCGCTCTGGGGACTGATTCATGAACAAAAACCGTATTTGCAGGCGCAATCGTACAAGATCGAAAAAGCTTATCAATATTATAACCGAATCGTGAATATTCCCTGTAGTAGCAATCTATCTACTCATGATGTGTTAAAAGTTATTGAGGCCATCAAGGCCATTTAATGAGAGGTGGGGGGGAGCAGTGAGCGTAGAGGCACTATTTATTGACGAAACGCAAAATGTACTAGAGGCGATGAAACGGATTGATACGAACGCAAGGCAAATCCTACTTGTCGTTGAGGATAGTAAATTAAAAGGAATCATCACCGATGGAGATATTCGCAGACATTTGCTACGTGGAGGAAAGTTGGAGGAGAAGGTCAGTAAAATCGCCAACTATCATCCTCGATATATATACGAAAAAGATAAGGTTAAAGCGCAAGGGTTAATGAAGAAATGGTCAATCCTTTCTTTACCGGTTGTGAATGAAAACCTTGAGATACAATCGATTCTGTTTTTAAACGATAATGAGATTGGGCGAAATCATTCTTTAAATGTACCTGTCGTCATTATGGCTGGTGGATTAGGGACACGCCTTTATCCATATACCAAAATATTACCTAAACCTCTTATCCCTATCGGGGAAATACCGATTACAGAGCATATTATCAACCAATTTTTAAAATATGACTGTAACGATTTTCACTTAATTGTTAATCATAAGAAAAATATGATCAAGGCCTATTTTAATGAAGTGGAAAAGGAATATAAACTGGAATATCATGACGAGGATACGCCCTTAGGGACAGGGGGCGGCCTAAGCTTATTAAAAGGAAAGTTAAGAACTACCTTTTTCTTTACAAACTGTGACGTATTAATCAGAGCGAATTATAAAGAAATCTATGACTTTCATAAGCAGAATGGAAATATGATTACAATAGTGGCAGCCTTTAAACATCTCATAATTCCTTACGGAGTCATCAATATGGATAGCCAGGGTAAGGTAGCTACGATGACCGAAAAACCTGAATACTCCTTTTTGACGAATACGGGATTTTATGTTGTTGAGCCTGATGTTATTAATAGACTTGAGGATAACAAAGTGATGGGTTTTCCAGATATAATTGAGCAGCAAAAAGCATGGGGAGAGAAAATTGGGGTATTTCCAGTTAGCGAAAAAAGCTGGCTAGACATGGGGCAGATCGAAGAGTTGGAGGAAATGAGAAAAGAGCTGGGAGTGTAAGCCTGTGAAAAGAATGGTACTAGTTGGTGCAGGTGGACATGCACTCAGTGTTATCGATAGTCTCCAAGCCAAGGATGAATACGAAATTGTTGGGATCACGGACATGATTAAAGTTGTAGGTGAAAAGGTACTCGATTACGAAGTTATAGGAAATGATACCCTTTTAAAGCCTATTTTCGAGTGTGGTGTCCCATTCGCTTTCATTACAGTTGGTAGTATTGGAGATACTTCTTTGAGAAAAAACCTTTTTGATAGGCTAAAGGATATAGGTTTTACCTTACCAACTATCGTTGACCCTACTGCAAGGATTGGGAGAAATGTGCATCTTGGAGAAGGGGTATATATCGGCAAAAATACAGTCATTAATCCTCATAGTGAGATAGGAGATATGACAATCATTAATACAGGAGCTATAATCGAACATGGTTGTCACATCAAAGAATTTTCACATGTTGGATCAGGCGCTGTGATATGCGGAGACGTTAAAATAGGCGCTCATACGCATATTGGTGCAAATGCTACAGTTATTCAGGGATTAAGTATCGGAAAGAACAGTATCATAGGAGCGGGAAGTGTTGTGGTTCACGACCTACCCCAGCAAGTCATCGCCTACGGAAATCCATGTAAAGTGGTGAAAAACAATGAGCGTGTTTATAATAGCTGAGGCTGGAGTAAACCATAATGGTGATATTCGATTAGCTAAACAATTAATCGATGCTGCGAAAGACGCGGGGGCAGATGCCGTAAAATTTCAGACCTTTAAAGCGGAGAGCCTGGTATCAAAAATAGCTCCCAAAGCGGCATATCAGAAAAAAACAACTCAGTCGGGTGAGAGCCAGCTCGACATGGTAAAGAAACTGGAACTCTCCTTTAAGGATTTTAGCGAACTCAAAAGATATTGTAAGCAGAAGGAAATATTATTTCTCTCAACGCCGTTTGATTTTGAGAGTATCGACTTTCTGGAGAGTATAGAAATCCCGCTCTATAAGATACCCTCAGGCGAGATTACCAATCTTCCCTATCTGATGGAAATTGCAAGAATGAGAAAACCAGTAGTCATGTCAACCGGGATGAGTTATCTAGATGAAGTAGAAATGGCCTTAGAAGTCCTTCGAAAAAATGGAACAGAAAAGATAACGCTTCTGCACTGTAATACCCAGTATCCGACTCCTTTTAAGGATGCGAATCTAAAAGCGATGTTAACCTTGAAGAATAGATTTGATGTTAATGTTGGTTATTCTGATCATACTCTAGGAATTGAAGCACCCATTGCAGCAGTCGCACTAGGAGCAACCGTCATTGAAAAGCATTTTACGCTAAATAAGAATATGGAGGGACCGGATCATAAGGCAAGCCTTAATCCACAGGAACTCAAAGCCATGATAAAGGCTATCAGAAATATTGAAGTTGCTTTAGGGAATGGCTTAAAACAACCCTCAGAATCAGAAACACCAAATATAGACGTCGCTCGAAAAAGCATTGTTGCGAAGCGAGATATAGTCCAAGGAGAACTATTCACTGAAAATAATTTAACGGTTAAGCGTCCAGGTAACGGAATTTCCCCCATGAAATGGTTCGAAATACTCGGAATGAGTGCAAAACGTGATTTTTATGAGGACGAGTTGATAGAGTTATGAAAAGAACAATCTGCATTATAACGGGTACACGAGCTGAGTATGGCTTACTAAGGCCGATTATAAAGAAAATTAAAGTCAACAATGAGTTTAATCTAAGAGTTGTGGCAACGGGTATGCATCTGTCAGAGGATTTTGGTCTTACCTATAAGGAAATTGAAGCAGATGGCATCTCAATCGATGCTAAAATTGATGTACTGCAAAATGATGATTCCCAAAAGGCGATGTCAAAAGCTATCGGGAGGGGAATTACTGGTTTTGCTGAGTACTTTGATAAAACAAAGACTGACCTGTTAATCATCTTAGGCGACCGCTTTGAGATTTTTGCGGCGGCGACAGCTGCTGCAGTAGCTTGCATACCTATTGCTCATCTGCATGGTGGGGAAACAACGGAAGGGGCGATTGATGAGTTCTTTCGCCATTCAATCACTAAAATGAGCTATTTGCATTTTACATCCACAGAGCAGTATAGGCAGCGAGTTATTAATATGGGCGAATCTCCAGATCGAGTATTTAACGTGGGTGCAATGGGTGTAGAAAATATCTTAACCCTTCCCCTACTGCCTAGAGATGAATTGGCACAAAGTATAAACTTTGATTTAAATGCACCGTATGCACTGGTAACATTTCACCCGGTAACATTAGAAATGGATACTGCAACTAAACAACTTGAAGAACTTTTAACGGCACTTGATGAAATCAAAGAACTAAATTTCATCTTTACTAAGGCGAATGCAGATGCCAATGGCCGGGCCATTAATAAAAGAATAGATGAATACTGTGAGAATAGAGAGAATATTATAGCCTTTACATCTTTGGGCGTTTTACGTTATCTTTCTGCAATGAAATATTGTGACATGGTTATAGGCAATTCTTCGAGTGGAATCATCGAAACGCCAAGCTTCAAGAAACCCACGATTAATATTGGAGACCGACAAAAAGGAAGAATTTGCGCAAACTCTGTTATCAGTTGTGAACCAGAAAAGCAGGCTATCACGAAGAGTATTACCAAAGCAAGGACACCACAGTTTCTGCGTGAGATTTCCAATCAGGTAAGTCCTTATGGTGACGGGAGAACTTCTGAAAAAGTTGTGGCAGTAATAAAGGATTTTCTAGATAATAACAAGATAAATCATAAAAAACGCTTTTATGATGTGAACGGATAATACGGGGAAAAATCAAGAATATCATGGGAGGGTATTTCATGAGAAATCCCAAAATACTGGGAATTATTCCGGCTAGAGGAGGCTCCAAAGGAATCCCCCGAAAAAATATTAAACAACTCGGAGATAAACCGTTAATCGCATGGACAATAGAATCAGCGCTTAAGGCGAACTGTTTAGATCGATTAGTTCTTTCAACTGAAGATGAGGAAATAGCGATATTAGGAAAAGAATATAGCTGTGAAGTTCCTTTTAAACGTCCCGCTGAGCTGGCTGGAGATAACACGCCGGGAATTGAACCAGTTTTACATGCAATAGATTGGTTAAGTGAACATGAAGATTACCGTTCTGATTATGTCATGCTACTCCAGCCAACTTCTCCTTTTCGAACGCATCAACAAATACTTGAGGCTACGAAAATTGTTTCTTCAAAGGATTTTGAGGATTGCGATTCCTTGGTCAGTGTTGTGATTCCTGAACACCCACCACAGTGGATGTATACTGTCAATGAAGAGGGATATATGAAACCTTTGTTGAGTGAAAACTTAATACCAAGAAGGCAGGAACTAACAACAACCTATTCATTAAATGGAGCCATCTATATCACGAGAACAGATGTGTTAATTAAAAAGAAAAGTTTTATTGTACCTCGAACCAAATTATATCTTATGAATTCAATAACTTCACTTGATCTAGACTCTCTGTCAGATTGGCAATATGCTGAGTATATTGTCCAAAACCATCTTTTTAATAATTTTGATTGATCTAGTAATCTT
>Ga0255336_101680_pt1 | contig 14284 bp, 16 predicted proteins | sample MeOH1_35cm_T3_17_FD_189102 | JGI IMG/M metagenome (GOLD analysis project Ga0255336, IMG submission 189102) | Sandy soil microbial communities from University of British Columbia, Vancouver, Canada - MeOH1_35cm_T3_179 | ecosystem: Engineered > Artificial ecosystem > Sand microcosm > Unclassified ...
AGTAGCCCAGGCGGCTCAGATGTTTCGTCATGCCCTCAACATTACGAAACTCCGCGCCGCTCCGGGTTTACGTCGTTTTGTAACAATCCGTTTCCGCGTTCAGGCGCGGCTTTTTGCGTAAGTCCTATTCATTTCACGCAAGGCGTCGATCGCGTCCATCAGGTCTTGACGGGCCGATGCTGCCCGGAAATCAAAGGTGTCGAGGAAGGTTGGCGAATAGCGGCGCAGCTGCGTGTAATGATCCACCAGCAGCGCGGTTGAATCAAACTCTGCGTCACGCGCGAGCTGTTCGGCCTCGTGCACGCTCGCCATAAACGTTTCCCACGGCACGATCGCTTCGATCGCCAGAAACGGATCGGCGCCTGCTTCCTTCGCCGCGATCAATGCAGCGCCCACCTTCGCGTAAAGGCGGACCTTGTCGTTGACCGCCTTGCCTTCGGCAGCGAACCGTTTTTCGTATTTGTGCCTCGCCTTCGTGAAGAACGAACCGATCAGACGATCGTGCAGGTTAAGGATCTCGTCGGTCAGCGTCGCGGCGATGTCGAGCAGGATCGCGACCAGCGTCGCGTGACGCCGATCGGTTTCATATTCTTCGAGGTGGTAGACGGCCGTCTGCCCGCCCTCGCGCGCCAAGCGTAGCAGTCGGTTTTGATGAACACTGTGGCCGATATCGGGTGGCAGTCCGAGTCCGCGGATGGCCTGCAGACGCTCGATATGCGCCAGCACGGCTTTTGCGCTGGGCTCGCCCGGTGATTGCCTCAACCACGCCAGCTTGCTGACAGGCCGGTCGGGCAACGGTAACAGGAGCCGGTCGAGCGCCGAGCGCAACTCAATGGTCAACGGCGTGGTCAGCAGACGATGCACTTCGCGCTGTGCGCGGGTGGCGACCGCGGCGCAGAGCTTTTCAAGAGCGGCCACTGGCGGCAACAGCACGTGTTGTCGCCGCAGTTCGTCGACTGCGGCCTGTGCCAGCACGACGCCTTGTGTAGTCTGCATCGCGATAGGTAACAGGAACTCGACCAGCGCACGATAATGCTGACGGCTGAATTGTGCCAGGCCCAGCCGGCCCAGGAGTTCCTGCAGATGTTCCCTGCGCGTCTCGTCGCGAGTAGCGTACACGTCCCACACCGCCGGGGTGACGTCCAGTTGCGCCGCGACGATGCCGACGATGGGCGCATGCGGCTTCTCGGCCGGCCCCAATGCCCGACCTGGAAAGCGCAGGTAGACCATCAACACCGCGATGCCGAGGCGGTTGTGTCCACCTCGATGCTGACGCACAAACGCGAAGTCCTCCGTCGACAACGTGGCCAGACGGATCAGCTCGCTCTCATCGTCCGGAAAAGCGAACAGCTGAAAACGTTGCGCAGGCGTCAAAACCTCGCGTCGAGGCATGGCTTTCCCCGGTCACGCTAACGCAGTAGTATGGCATTTAACTAATGTTTATGGCCATGCCCAGATGATGGCGCGCGAGACAAGCCCCAGCGGGCCTTCCGGGCCGACGTTTTTGCGGGGTTTTTGGCCACCGAGGAATGCCATGCGTGCAGCACTCTATGCCCGTGTCTCGACCCATGACCAGCAGACCTTGCCACTGCAGATGGCTGAAATGCGCGAATACGCGGCGAAGCGCGGCTGGCATGTTGTCCTGGAAGTCGAGGAAGTTGGATCAGGAGCCCGTGTCAGACCGAGACGCGAAGAGCTGATCAAGGCGGCCAGACGCCGCAAGATCGATCTCATTGTTGTCTGGCGTCTCGACCGGTGGGGCCGATCGCTGCTCGATCTGATCTCGACACTCCAAGAGCTGCTTTCTCTTGAAGTTGGCTTCGTTTCCCTGTCTGACGCGCTCGATATGACGACGCCAGCAGGCCGCGCGCTTGCCGGCATGCTGGCAGTGTTTGCGGAATTCGAGCGCGATATCCTGCGCGAGCGCGTCAAGGCAGGCATCGCTCACGCCAGACGCCAGGGCAAGCCGCACGGTCGACCCCCTAGTGTCGTGTTCCGGGCTCCGGAGGCGCAGGCGCTGTTTGCACAAGGACTCAGCAAACGGGAAATTGCCAAACGCCTCAATGTCAGCCGGACGTCCGTGCGTCGTCTCATCAGCGCAATCGACGGTACCTCGGGTGGCACTGCCGCCTAGGGCACGTTTCCGTCGATCAGAACCTGACCGTCATGCAATGCGAATCCCCCGAGGAACATCATGAAAGCACGTCGGACCGACCCCCTGCGCGGACTCGCTGCGTACCTGGACCAGCGGCGGGCATCGGTTACGCAGCGGTGGGTGGAAGCGGTTCACGCGGAACCGGGCCTTCAGCAAGCCTTAACGCTGACCGCCGATCAACTCATTGATCACGTACCGGAGATCTATGCCGAGGTTATTGCCGCGCTGAAAATCGATGGACGGGCGGAGATGCCGCTCGCGCTCGAACGCAACGTCCGGCTGCATGGCCACTTCCGCTGGACGCAGGGCTATCGCCTCGATGAGCTGTTCCAGGAAATGGATCTGCTGCGGCAAATCATGCAGGACGCGGTAGCGGACTATTTCGCGCAGGAGGCAGACCATCCGCGAACGTTCGAGGCGCAAGCGCAGCGAACCGTTCAGGACCTGTTCAGTGCCATGGTCCAAAGCTCGATTGTGCAGGTGCTGGAAGACCAGGAGCTGCGCATCGGCGCGTTGCTTGACGCTCGCGACCGCGCGCAGGCCGCCGAGCGCAACAGCAAGGAGCGGTTGCGCATCGCGGTTGACGCTGCCGGGCTGGGCATTTTCGAATGGGACCTGGCGGAACGGCGCGCCCTCTGGGAAAACGCGCGAATGTACGAGATCACCGGCCAGCGCCCCGAGGATGGTCCCCTGTCGGGCGAGGAGTTCACGCAGGTTATCGTCCATCCGGACGACGCTTCCGGAATGGCGCGAGACTTTGATAGCGGCAAGGTATCCGGTGGCCAGGTGCATACGGTCTTCCGCATCTTTCGCAGGGGCGACTCGGCGTTGCGCGTCCTCCAACTGTCCGGCCGCTTCCAGTTTGGCGATGACGGCGTCGCGCGCTGTTTTATTGGCGCGCTCGCGGACATTACCGACCGCAAAAAGGCCGACGATGCATTGCAGGAAGCGGATCGTCAGAAGGACGTGTTTGTGGCCACGCTGGCTCACGAACTCCGTAACCCGTTGGCGCCGATCCGCGCCGGTGCTCACGCGATGAAGCACTATCAGGCCGCGCTCCCCGCGCAGATCCAGTGGGTGCAACAGGTCATTGAACGGCAAAGCCGCCATCTTTCATCGCTGCTGGATGATCTGCTCGACGTGTCGCGGATCAGGACCGGCAGGATCAAGCTGAAAAAAAATGTGTGCGCTCTACGCGAAGTTATCACGGCAGCGATCGAGACCAACCGCCCCCTCGCGGACGCGCGCCGGCAACAGTTGACCGCAAGCCTTCCCGCCGAACCCGTCTTCGTGAATGGCGATTCGACGCGGCTGACACAGGTCGTCTCGAACCTTCTCGACAACGCCATCAAATATACCGCGGACGGTGGCGAGGTCCGTTTGAGCGGAAATGTAATGGACGATCACGTGCTCATCTCGGTCGAAGACACAGGAATCGGGATTGAAGCGACGATGTTGCCCCACGTCTTCGATCTGCTGGTCCAGGCTGATCCGCTGATGCAGGACTCACAAAGCGGGCTGGGCCTTGGATTGTGGGTCGCGCGATCGGTGATCGACCGCATGGTGGTGAAATTTCCGCAACGAGTGCAGGCCCTGGCAAAGGCAGCCGTTTTACCGTGCGCCTGCCAGTCGTACCGGCACCCCTCGTCCAGGCTGCTGAAAGCGAAGCCGTGGCACACCCGGGTAGCCGGCGGCTGCGGATACTGATCATCGATGACCACCGCGATGGCGCTGACTCGCTCGCCCTCGTCCTGCGCATGGAGGAACATGACGTCAGGACAGCGCAGGATGGTCCCAGCGGACTGCAGGCGGCGACTGCATGGTCGCCCGACGTGATCCTGCTGGATATCGGACTGCCCGGGATGAGTGGATACGATGTCGCCCACGAACTGAGGGCGTTGCCGGAAACCCGCGGCTCGGTATTGATCGCACTGTCGGGGTTCGGCGGCGACGCAGACGTTTCGCGCTCGACGGAGGCCGGCTTTTCGAAGCATCTGGTCAAACCGGTCGATCCGGATCAGCTCATCCAGACATTGCGCGACATCGGACGAATCCGGTAATCGGAGGACCGCGGACGTCAAAAACGGAGGGCATTGCAATGAACGAAATGACCGTCGTCGAACGAATCCGGGCGCGCGCATACGAACTCTGGCAGCAGGACGGCGGCCTCGAAGGATGTGCAGACGAGTACTGGCATATGGCTCGTGCGCTCATCGAAAAAGAGATCGCCGGTCAGGACCCGTCACAAGGTATTGATCAGGATGCCCAGCCAGAAGAGTAGTTGGACATTCCGGCATCGGGCCTGCTCCTGCCCAGCCGCAGCTCGGACTGCCGCTTTGCATGTTTCATGCACTCATTTTGCAGCAAGAGCGATTTGACCGCGTCTTAACGTACGAAAAAACCCGTTTATTGACGGCACCCCTAGCGGTGCGCGTCAATCCACAAGTCGAGCATCGGTTGCGACTGCTCGCCGAGGCAACGGGACGCAATCAGTCGTTTTTCCTGCAGCAGATTATCGAGCGTGGTATCGACGCGATGGAAGAAACGTGGCTCCCGCCAACGACGCTTGCGAAAATCCGTCGCGGGGATTTTCCTGAACTCCAGCAGCCCAGGGCGACGCCCGATCTCTTTGGCGAATGACTGCGGAGAAGAACAGACGCCTCGCCTCATCGCGCGTGGCGCAAAGCACAAAGGCGTCAACGACGCCGTCGGGCGTCTGCCACATCATCCGGTAAAGCAGCGTTCGACACTGTTGCGACAGCTCGGTCATGCGATACCCCATCTTGTTGATCTTCCACACCGCGCCTTGACAACGGTCAGCGATCGGTACGATGGGTGACAGACCTTCCGTCGCACCCTTTGCCTTACTGATGACCCGACACTCCACCCCGTCTTGGACCCGAAACCACCCCTTCCTTTTGGCGGCCGGGTTTTTGGCGAAGCGCGAGCTTCGTTATGATCGGTGAAGGCTTACTTTCAGTATATATATTTATGGATCCCGAACTCTGGCTGTCGGACCCTGAAGCGGCTTATGCCGAATGGCAACGCGCCGAGGCGACCGGCGCGGACAGGCGCACCTTTGCCGAGCGCTCCATCGTTCAGCATCGATCGATGTTTGCCCGCTTCCATCGCTATCTCGGCAGCCGCGGCATTACGCTGATGGACTTCGGCACTGACCACATCGACGGTTTCTTTGCCGACCTCGACCGCGACTGCGAGCCGGGTACGTCGACTCGCCTACGCTATCTCAAACTGATGGACCGGCTCTCGCGCCATCTTTCCCTGCTCGGCTTGCGCACTGACAATCCGGCCGCCACGCTTCTGCCGAGCGAGCATTGGCCCGACGACGAGCCGATGCCGGTCTTCCTGTGGCCGGACGAAGATGCCCGGCTGCAGGACGTCTGCCGCACAGCGACCTTCGAGTCGTTCAAGGAACTGCGTAACCGGGCGATCGTCGCGTTGTTGCTTGCCACTGGTATTACGGCGGCCGAACTCAGCGCACTGAGCGTGGACGATCTCGACACAGCAGGCTCGAGAGTCACCGTGTACGTGAAGAAACATGGGCCGCGCATTGCGCGTCGCGTGCCCGTCGACGGGTTCGCGCTTGAGCTCGTGCGAGAGTACGCGAAGGCGCGCGCGGCATTGCCGGTGTCAGATCGCCTGCTATTCATGGCGACGGCGGGCGGCAAGCCGATGAAGCCTGCAACACTGGGGCAGTGCGTACGGAGTGTGTTACGCGCTACCGGCGCTGCGGCCGCCGACGAAAGTCCGCGGTTGTTGCGCAACACATATGGTCGCAGACGCCTTCTGGAAGGCAAGACCAACGAACAGGTGAGCAACCTGATGGGCTTGTCCAGTCACAGGACGACGACCCGATTGCGCGAGACTATTTCCAACGCCGATGTGATGGGCGATCAGCACGTAGGGAATGACGACTGAAGCGCCGCATTAGACGCCGTGCCCGATGCTTCCTTGACTTTGGCCACCGCCGCGTAGCCTGGTGTGTGAACCGTACACGGGGTACGGCCATATCTCCGGGCTACAGTCATGATCTATAAAAGCGCGTTCAAGGACATCATCTACCCGGCGCAGAATCGGGAACCACGCGTCACCCGATACCGCATCGTGCTCATGAAAAATTCCAGACTGGTTCGAGCGATCGTTCATCTCGTAGCCGACGAGCCGACGCAACCACAATCCACGGAGATCGACACCGCGCTCGACGTCGTTCTGAACCGAATCATTGAGGCAGAACTGGTCGGCGTGCGCCATGACTGCGTAAGGCTGGTCGTTCAAGCGGAAGCGCAGATGACCGAGTACCCGATCACCTTCAACGCGCTCGATGTGGCGCGGCCCGGCGATTCAGAGAGGCGGCCGCCGCCCACCGCCGATCAGGCAATCCATATCCGCTCGCTCGACATCGTCGGAGGTTCGGTTGCATTCTACGTGGACCGCGAGGGCGGAAAACCGGTCAACGCCAGCGTCGCGGGGACGCTTCGTTGAGTACACCGCGCCCCCGCTATGCCGTTGGTCGGTGGGAATCCCTGTGGGCGAGTCATCCCTATATGTCCCACCGGATACTCATCGACCTCCCGTCCCGTAAAGTTATCGCCGGCGAGCACCGTTACTACAGGCAATGGCACAGTATGAGCCTGCGCGACCTTGAGTACATGCAACAGATACTGGACGAGACCTATCACGACATCTTTGACGAGCCGCAGGAATACAACTTCGCGCTGATTGATGAGCCGCCATGTTGGGCCGTGCAGCCGTGGCCATGGCCGAGGGTTGCGGCGCTAACCGATGACGATGACCAGGACGATCACGCGGACGTTGACGATGCGCAAGTAAGGTCGGCGCCAGCGGGACGAAAACCTTCAACGAGGACATGAATTGACAAACAACGATACCCCACTGCAATTTACCGTGACCCGGGACGACCTGTTCACCTTCGCCCACGGCGAGATCTTCGGCACCATGTATCCGTCCCGCGACAAGGTGGGGCTGGACGAATGGGTATGGCGGCTTTCGAAGACGGTCATCAATCGCGTGCGTGATGACGCCGGTGAATTGCTTGAGGTGAAGGCCGAGACGGTTATTATTAGTGAGGGCTATGCGAGCACGGCTGCCGACGCTGCATACGACATGCGGGCCTGTCTGCATCGGCAGATTTAGGAAAGCTGGCCAGGGCGTGTAGTAGTTCGTGCGATTGAAGTACACCTTAACTGGAAGACGCGCTGGCTTATGAGGCAGCAACCGGCCATTTCCGGCCATTCTCACCCGAGCAAAGACGGACATTCGACTGACCGTTCCCCTCTGGGCGTCGGCCGATTGGTGTCCTGACCGCGATTCAAGTGCCCCTGCAGCACGGAGCTGGGGCGTGGTGGCCGATTTCAACCGCTCCGTCTTACCGGCCGAGCTTAGAAAAAAGGTAGCGAGTCGCGAACAGATGAGGTCGGCTATGGACTCCGTCCGTTCGGTCCAGCCGGTTGAAGCTGCGACCGGCGGCGCCGCACCGGCCCTCGACGGCCCGCTCAACCGTGACCGCTTCAGGCCCAAGCCTGTCGCGGAACCACTGCGCGAAGCGCGGCGAAGGGCTACGTTGACGCGCTTTGGGATCAATCCGGACCGTACCGAATAGACGGGAAGAGGTCCGAACGAAGGCCCGATCGGGAGCAGCCGGTCCGGTTTTTTTGCTCCTACATCCGAGGCTGGACGGGCCGCTCGATCGAGCACGTTTCACACTCAACCCTGTCATCCGGGCCAGCGTCAGGCAACGGATGTTGCGATGGTGCCGGCGCGCACGATGCCGAAGGTACCGATCGTGCTCGCGGGCAATTAGAAGTGGTCCACGTAGTCAACCCCGGTAGCTGCGCTAGGCCAGTGTTCCTGGAAGCTGCTGAAAATTCGACCCATAAAGGACAGGTCAGCGGCTGCTGCCTGTCCGACGTAGCCGTTGCCGACTTGGAACGTCTCGTAGCGCACCTTCATTGATTGTTGTGACCTCTCGAAGCCAGCCGGACTGAGGCCGGTGGGGATACAGCTCAAGTGGACCTCACCGAGATTGTCGACCCAAAGTACATGGTGGCCCGCAGAATCGTTGGCGGCCGCAAAGAGCGCACATTGATCAGCGATCGTCGGATTCGAATTCAGGTTCATAGTCTCTCTCATTGATGTGGGAGAGACTTTTTATCATTCCCGAGTGCGGAACGCGAGCCCCGTTAAGCAAGCGTGACGTCTTCTTCCAGTCACGTCCCCAGTAGCGAAACCAGACTGTCTGTGGTCATGCCGGCATTGGCCATCGCGATTGCGATCTTGGCGCGGGCCGTCAATTCAAGCGGCTTCAAGTTATCGACATACAGACCGTGGGCGATCCGGTCCATTCCTGCACCTGCTAACCGAGCAGTGGTTCGAAGCGTCGGTGGTAATGCGATGCTGCTAGTAATGCCACCATGCAGAATGTGATTGCGTTGGCGATAAAGACGATGAAACGCCTGGGAAATCGATCGTTGGAGCTCCCCCATATATCCGGATGGGTCGGCAAAGAACCTATCGAGGCGATGCGTTGCAGCAACATCTGATGTGCCGGGTAGTGCGACAAAGCGTTGGTTGCGAATCATGTCGCCGATCAACGCGGCGCGTTCGCGGTTGCTCTTTCCTTGAAGCACCTGCTTGATCTGAGGATCGTGATCCGCGGCTGTGTATGAAAGCGCGGTCAGTTCCGCGCGAGGTACTGAACAGGCAACCAGGCTCGCCAGATTGTCTGCTGCCGCTGACCGGTCGCCCGGCTCTCCGAGCAACGATTCGATGGCGGCCCATCCGCCGGCTATTGCCGCGCTAGGCGTGCTGTGCTCGAGTTGGGCCAGCAGTCCAAACGCTGCGTCGACATTGGTGTCGTCGGTATCGACGAAAATCTTTGCCTGGCGGTGAAGCACGCCGATCTTCACGCCGCGCGACCGGCGACTCAGTTTAAAAGGCGAATCGGCATCGCCCGCTATCCAGACGTCATCGAGGGCCTCGAGAGGCTTTCCGGTCGCCATCAATGCGCGGGCGGCGTAATTGTCGATGATCGCCCAACCCTGTTCAAGGGCCGAAAATTTATCTCGGGCTGTCAACTCAACGGTCAAGCCGACGGGCGCGCGCACTCCAGACGTTGAGAAGCTATTGCTCCTGAGCCAGGATGCAACGCTGCGAGAGTTCGGCAGCCATGCGGGCGGGTGCTGGACTCCACCCACCATGGGTGTGCGGAAAACAAACAACATCGTGTACGCAGATTTGCCGGCGGCAACAAGATCCTGATGCGCCGCGTCACACAGCGCGGCCAGCCCCGCTTCGTCAACGATGCCGGCAGACTTTTCGCTGAACCAGTTCGACAGATTCGCATCCGAAAAGCCAAGGTCCAGCAGATGAGTGGCTATGCTCCGCGCAGCTCGCTCGGGACCGGCCGCCAAGGGGTTGTTGCGAAATAGGTTGGCCCAGCGAAGCATGTAGTTGTCGTCGATACGCGCCCGCAGTTCCAGAAGCCCGTGGAAGGTGGACCCGCCCGGGTGCGGAGGCTTTACCAGATGCTGGTTTAACTGGGCTCTCTCTCGTTGATCAATGACCGGGTCGCTGCCAACGGCACGTTTGCACGCGTCGAGTATGCTTTTCTGTGACGAGTCACTCAGCGTCTGTGCCTGAGGTGGCAAACAGGCGTCAAGCAGTTCGGCGATCTGGAAGGAGGTGCCGACGCTCCAGAGTGAGCGACTCCACGGGGTTCGCAGACCGACAAAATCAGATAGTCGCGCGAGCGTGACAGCGGTTCGTGAATTGACAGCAGGCATCGATCTGGCTTATATTATGTTTAAGGTCTATTGACCAACAGGCTGTTGGAGCACGTCCCGTGACGCTCTGATCCGCTTCGGCGTTGAAGTTCTGATCGGCACACGCTCCTCTTATTCGAAAGGGTCCCGTCTGGGACCCTTTTTTTCGCCGCACAAATTTATCAGCTCGCGGCGAACTCGTTGAGCGAATCAGTCGGTCTAGGTGTGCTCGACGCGGAACTTGCCCATTGCCGCTGACAGGAACTGCGCTTCCGCCGGCGACATCGCCACGTTGTGAAGATCGACCGTGACACGGAACCGATCGCGGACAGCGTCGTGTTCGGCATCGATACCCTCTTGCCTGAAGTAGTCAACGATCCCGTCGATAGTCTCTTCCCGCAGGCGCTCACGTTTCATGCCGTTTTTAATGTCATTTGCGGAAAGTGTGAACTGATACGCCATGCGCCCCGATTCAGCAACGCGCTGAATTGCGCTTTCGACAAACGCCGCTTTCGCATCGTCGAGATAATTGTAATCTGCGGGCTTCATGCTGATCCTCCGTCGGTAGTAGCGTTATAAGAAAGCCATAAGAGAATCATAACGAAGTCATAAGAACTTCGCAACGAGTGGTTAAGGCGTTCAGCTTGAGTTCGGAGGGGCCGCATCGCAGCCCCGCCGATTACCGCTCGATCCTGGTCCGCCAACGGCGGCAAAAAGACTCGTGGGCTCCGGCGTGTGGTCATGCATCGGGCCGCCCTCTTTCGTCAGGCGTTTTGAGCCGATGCAGGCCGCACAGCAAGCGCCCCGTGCCCGAAGGAACGGCCAAGGGCGCAAACGTCCCATGACCCCGGTCGATATTCCTCGGTTATACTGTATGCCCATACAGTATTTTCGGGGGATGGGCCATGAGCGCAGTTCTGCTGCCCGAAGCGATTCACCAAGATTTGTGGCGGGGCAACCAGCTTGCTCGCGCGCGGTCGCGCGTGGTCGACTGTGGCGACGCAGGTCTCGCCCGCGAACTGCCGGGCGGTGGATGGCCACGCGGCGCGCTGACCGATCTGCTCGTGCAGCAGACTGGCTGTGGCGAACTGCGGCTGCTTCGCCCGGCATTGGGACAGCTGGCATCGAAGCCCGTCGTCATGCTTCAGCCGCCCCACGACTTGCAACCGACGGCTTTCGCCTGGTGGGGACTGGATCCGACGAGCCTCATGACGGTCAAAGCGCCCCGCACGGCCGACGCGCTGTGGGCTGCCGAGCAGATTCTGCGCGCCGGCACATGCGGCGCACTGCTTTTCTGGCAGAACCATGTGCGGCCCGAATCGTTGCGCCGCCTGCACCTTGCCGCGCAGGCATCTGAATCGCTGTTTTTCATGGTCCGGCCACTGGCGACGACACGCGATGCATCGCCCGCCCCCTTGCGGCTCGCCATCCGCGCGGCTAAGGACGGAGTCGATATCCAGTTCCTGAAGCGCCGCGGCCCCGCGCGAGACGAACCGCTGTTCGTCGCGTTGACGCCCTCTCCGATTCTGAATGTAAAACGCAATGCAACTGTGGATCCGCGTCCATCTCCCGTTGTTGTGCCTCGAAGTGTTCCGGCCGAAGTGGTCGCGTGATGGGCACAGTGCAACCGAAGGCCTTGCCGTGCTCGACAAGGAGCGCGTCATTGCCTCGGATGCGGCTGCGCGCGCCGCTGGGGTATGCATCGGCATGCGTCGCGGCGGCGTACTGACGCTCGCCCCAACTACCCTCATGCGCGAGCGTGACGGAGCAGCCGAAGTCAACGCCGTGCGGGAGGTCGCGACTGGCCTGCTGAACCTGTCACCGCAGGTAGTTATCGCGGAGGAAAGCACCGTGCTGGTCGACGTATCCGCAAGCCTGCGGCTCTTTGGCGGTATCCGGTCGCTACGCCGCATGGCGCGCCGCATTGCAGACGCCATCGGTGTGACGGCCGCCATCAGCATTGCACCAACGGGACAGGCGGCATGGCTGCTCGCGCGCTATCAGGGCGGCGCACACCTTTCGCATGATTCCCTTGCCCGTGGCCTCGCGAGGCTTCCTGTGAATCTGCCCCCGCCCGCACGTCGCCATCTGGACTGGCTTACCGGCATTGGATGCGAGACGGTCGGACAACTCATGCGCCTGCCGCGTGCAGGACTGAAGAAGCGGTGCGGAACGGCTTTGCTCGATCTGCTCGACCGCGCCAGTGGAGATGCCCCCGAAGTGTATGAATGGTATGAGCCGCCGCCCACCTTCCAGGCGCGCGTGGAACTGCCCGATCGCATTGAGCAAGCGGAAGCCTGCCTCTTTGCGGCGCGCCGGGTCGTTGTGCAATTGACGGGCTGGCTGTCACAGAAACAGCTTGCCGTGACGCGCATCGTACTGCTGCTCGAACACGAGCGCGGTCGGGATGCGATCGAGCCGACAACGATTGAAGTGTCACTTGCCGAGCCAACATGGCGCGAGGATCACCTTGTACGCCTGCTGAAAGAACGGCTCACCCGTGTTGAACTGGCGGCCGCCGTCATTGCGCTGCAACTGGTGGTGCAGGAGGTCAGGGAGGCCGAGGCCGCATCGGACTCACTCTTTCCGGAGCCCGGCGGCACCGCGTCCGATCACGCGCGGCTGCTCGAACTGCTCGTCGCGCGTCTCGGCCCGGAAAATGTACTGCGGCCCGCGCCCGTTGCTGATCACCGGCCAGAGGTCGCCGCGCGCTGGGTGTCCGTGACGGACAAGACGAAGTACGTCGCGCCGGCGGCGGACACGCCGCGACCGACGTGGCTGCTCGAAGCACCGATCAAGCTGCTGATGCGCGGTGAGCGCCCCTTCTATGGCACGCCGCTGCGCACGGTTTCGTCCGGTGAGCGCGTCGAGGCTGGCTGGTTCCAGGGCGAGCCGGTCACGCGCGACTACTTCGTCGCAGAAGCCGACGACCATATCTGCTACTGGATTTTCCGGGAGCGGATCGGCGCGGTCGATGACGACGAGCCGCGCTGGTATCTGCACGGGCTATTCGGATAAGCCATGGCGACGGGTTCTTTCGGCCTGCCCGGCTATGCGGAGTTGCAATGCAGCTCCAATTTCACGTTTCTTCGCGGCGCTTCACACGCGGAGGAACTGGCCGCGCGCGCAGCGCAACTCGGTTACAAGGCGATCGCCATCACGGACGAGTGTTCGCTCGCGGGAATCGTGCGTGCTTACGTCGCGGCCAAGGAAGCAGGGATCAAGCTGCTGGTCGGTGCGCACTTTCGCCTGACCAACGCCGACGGCTCGCCGGCTCTTGCCTTCACCGCGATCGCGCAGAACCGCGACGGCTACGGCAACCTGTCCGAACTCATCACGCTTGCCCGCACGCGCACGGCCAAGGGCACTTACCTGCTCTATCCGCATGACCTCGATCATCCCGACCCGCCCTACGCGCATCTGCGTGGCCTCTCCGATTGCCTGATCGTCCTGACGCCCGATTTCCCCGCGAAAGACGAGCGTCTCGACGTTCAGGCGGAATGGGCAGCGCGCACCTTTGGAACAGACCGCTGCTGGATGGGCCTCACCCTGCACGCCCGCGCGCTCGATGACGTGCACCGCAATGTCGTGCTGGAAGTGGCGGAACGACACGGCCTGAATGTCGCGGCGACCGGCCAGGTGCTCATGCATGTGCGATCGCGCAAGCCGTTGCAGGACACACTGACCGCGATCCGCCTGAATCAGCCGGTGACGGAATGCGGTTTCGAGCTCGCGCCCAATGCCGAGCAGCACCTGCGATCCCGCCTGCGGCTTGCCAACGTCTATCCGCCCGAAGCGTTGGCGCAGACGCTGAACATCGCATCGCGCTGTTCCTTCGTGCTGGACGAACTGCGCTACGAGTATCCCGATGAACTTGTGCCGCCGGGCACCACGCCGACCGCCTATCTCCGGGCCGAAACCTATCAGGGCGCGCAACGACGTTATCCGTGCGGCATCCCGCACAGCGTCCAGGTGCAGATCGAGCACGAGCTGTCGCTGATCGCGGACCTGAAGTACGAGCCGTATTTCCTGACCGTGTACGACATCGTTCGCTTTGCGCGCAACGAGGGCATCCTTTGCCAAGGACGCGGGTCCGCTGCAAATTCCGCCGTCTGTTACGTGCTGGGTGTGACCGAGGTCGATCCAGCGCGCAGCAGCATGCTCTTCGAACGGTTCATCTCGAAGGAACGCGGCGAGCCGCCGGACATCGATGTTTATGGTATCTGTTTCTATACCGATAGGGTCGGCGGCAGTCGGCCATTGGTGCCGGACGGCGATTCACGCCCGATCGGGCAATCGGTAGATAGCCCGATTCCGATCAGTAGTC
>Ga0255336_101682_pt1 | contig 14263 bp, 12 predicted proteins | sample MeOH1_35cm_T3_17_FD_189102 | JGI IMG/M metagenome (GOLD analysis project Ga0255336, IMG submission 189102) | Sandy soil microbial communities from University of British Columbia, Vancouver, Canada - MeOH1_35cm_T3_179 | ecosystem: Engineered > Artificial ecosystem > Sand microcosm > Unclassified ...
AGATGCCGAGGCTGTCGGGTGAACTCAAGCCTGGCCGCTCGCCGATCAACATGACCACCAGCTTCGCACCGAGCAACTCGCCGATTTCGTCGCCGAGCGCGACGCGCGCCTGGCGTGCGACCACCACCGGTCCGATCTTCCAATCCGTGAGTTTCGTGCGGACGGCTTGCAAAAGCGGAATCGACTGCTTCGACGCCGCGAACGCCGACAGGCCGTCGGCGATCACGAACACGACCTCGGGCGAATCGACCGTGAGCTGTTTCAGCGCCTCGCGGCTTTCATCGCTCAACCGCCTGCCGAGATCGGGACGCCGCAAGTAATGCTCGCGATCCGGCGCGGCGCTATGCACGTCCAACGTCCTGAAGTTCTGCGCGCGCAACTGTTCGTGCAGCACGTCGGTGTCGAGCGGATGATGCACGGCGTCACGCGCCTGCGCATGCGACAGGTTGAACGCGAGCAACGGCGCGGTTGGCAAGCTGTTGCCCGCGCGGCCCAACGCGATACGCGCGTTGGTGAACTGGCGCAGCGCGTTCCACGGGTTCTTTTCGAGGAAGTCGCTCATGCTATGCCCATCCAGTCGCGCGCGCCTTCCAGGAGCGGTTGTTGCGTGGATGCGCTCAGCAGCGCGCCGCGCGCGTCGGTGATTCGCATCGACTCCAGCCACGCTTCGAATTCGGGCGCGCGGCGCAAGCCGAGCACGTCGCGCACGTAAAGCGCGTCGTGGAACGAGGTGCTTTGATAGTTGAGCATCACGTCGTCCGCGCCCGGAATGCCCATGATGAAGTTGATGCCGGCCACGCCGAGCAGCGTGAGCAGATTGTCCATGTCGTCCTGATCGGCTTCGGCATGATTCGTGTAGCAGATGTCGCAGCCCATCGGCACGCCCAAGAGCTTGCCGCAGAAATGGTCTTCCAGACCCGCGCGCGTGATCTGCTTGCCGTCGTACAGATACTCCGGCCCGATGAAACCGACCACCGTGTTGACGAGAAACGGATTGAACTTGCGCGCCACCGCATAGGCGCGCACTTCGCAGGTCTGTTGGTCGACGCCGAAATGCGCGTCCGCCGACAACGCGCTGCCTTGGCCCGTTTCGAAATACATCAGATTATTGCCGACCGTGCCGCGCTTCAGCGACAGTCCCGCTTCATGCGCTTCCTGCAGCAGCGCGAGCGAGATGCCGAAACCGGCGTTCGCTTTTTCCGTCCCCGCGATCGACTGAAACACGAGATCGACCGGCGCGCCTTTTTCGATCGCGGCGATCGTGTTGGTGACGTGGGTGAGCACGCACGATTGCGTGGGCACCTGGTAGCGTTGGCGGAAGTCGTCGATCATTAGCAACAGCCTGGTGATCGCGCCGAGATTGTCGCTGGCCGGATTGATGCCGATCATCGCGTCGCCGCAGCCGTACATCAGGCCGTCGAGCATCGAGGCGGCGATGCCTTTCACGTCGTCCGTCGGATGATTCGGCTGCAGGCGCACCGACATGTGCCCCGGCAATCCGACCGTGTTGCGAAAGCGCGTAATCACCGGACGTTTGCGCGCCGCCGCGATCAGATCCTGGTTGCGCATCAGCTTCGAGACCGCCGCGACCATTTCCGGCGTGAGGCCGGCGGTGATGCGCGTGAGCGCGTCGGCGTCGGTCGTGCTGCTCAACAGCCAGTTGCGGAAGTCGCCCACCGTCAGATGCGCGATCTCGGCGAACGCCTCTTGCGAGTGATCGTCGATCACGAGACGCGTGACTTCGTCGCTTTCGTACGGGATCAGCGCTTCGTTCAGGAACGTGCGCAGCGGCACCTGCGCGAGCGCCATCCTGGCCGCGACGCGCTCCTCCTCGCTCGCCGCCGCGACGCCGGCGAGCTGGTCGCCGGAACGCTGCGGGCTTGCCTTCGCCATCAAGGTTTTCAGATCGGCAAAGCGATATGCGCGGCTGCCGATCGTCTCCGTATAGCTCATCTTTACGACTCCATCGCCGCTGCTCGCACAGCGGCTCGATTCGTCACTCTTCCAGCAAGGCGTCCGCCGGCGCCGCTTCGCGTTGATGGCGCGTCAAGAGGAAATAGACGTAGCCCAGCGCGAGGAAGATTGCGAACACGACGGCCACCAGAAAGTTGAAGTAGACCATCGTCCCGAGACAGATCACCGCGGCCACCAGCGCGAACGCCGGAAAGAACGGAAACAGCGGCGCGCGGAACGGGCGCTCCATGTTCGGGTCGGTGCGGCGCAGCTTGAACAGCGACATCATGCTGATGATATACATCACGATAGCGCCAAATACGGACATCGTCACGATGTTCGCCGTCAGCGTCTGGCCGCCGAACTGGATCAGCTCGTCGCTATAGATCGCGGCGATGCCGACCACGCCGCCCGCCAGGATCGCGCGATGCGGGGTCTTGAAGCGCGGATGCACTTTCGAGAGCCACTCGGGCAGATAGCCCGCGCGAGCCAGCGCGAAAATCTGCCGCGAATAGCCGAGGATGATGCCGTGAAACGACGCGACGAGTCCGAACAGGCCGAGCCACACCAGCATATGCATCCAGCCGCTGTTTTCGCCGACGATGTACTTCATCGCTTGCGGCAGCGGATCGTTGATGTTCGACAGCTTGGTCCAGTCGCCCGCCGCGCCGGCGAACACCATCACGCCGATCGCGAGCACCACCAGCGTCAGGATGCCGGCGACATAGGCGATCGGAATCGAACGCTTCGGGTTCTTCGCTTCCTCGGCGGCCATCGCGACGCCTTCGATCGCAAGGAAAAACCAGATCGCGAACGGAATCGCCGCGAACATGCCGTGGAACGAGCCCATGCTGAAGGTATCCGCGCCGGCCCAGCCGCCTTTCGTGAAGTTCGACCACTGGAACCCCGGCGACACCACGCCCATGAACACCAGCAACTCGAAGATCGCGAGCAGCGTCACGCACAATTCGAAGGCTGCGGCGATCTGCACGCCGACGATATTCAACGCCATGAAGATCAGATATGCACCCATCGCCGCGTGCTTCGGCTCGAGACCCGGAAATTGCACGTGCAGATAGGCGCCGATCGCCAATGCGATCGCCGGGGGAGCGAACACGAATTCGACGAGGGTCGCCGCGCCCGCCAGATAACCGCCGGTCGGGCCGAACGCGTGCCGCGCGTAGGCAAACGGGCCGCCCGCATGCGGAATCGACGTGGTGAGTTCGGTGAAACTGAAAATGAAGGTCGTGTACATCGCGGCGATGAAGACCGCCGTGATGACGAAGCCCAGCGTGCCCGCGCTCGCCCAGCCATAGCTCCAGCCGAAATACTCACCGGAAATGACGAGGCCGACCGCGATTCCCCACAATTGCCACGTGCCGAGCGTCTGCTTCAACTCGTGATGCGTGACCTTACCGACGTGCTGACTGCTGGACTCTGTTTTCATCGGACTCTCCTGAGGGTGCCGCTTGCTCGACGCCGCAAGGCTTTGCGGTGCATGGGCGGACAGGCTTCCGCCGATGGTAGTGAGCCATTAATCGAGGTGTTATCGAAATTCGGCAAATTTTGGCGGAGGTTATATCAGTGGGCGCTTAACTGCGGGGGCTGTTTGGCGAGGATTGAATGGGCGGGTGATGTTTTGCCGAACGTCTGGTTTGATGCCTTGTACGCCGCTTTGCCTGCTCGGTGCCCGCTTGTGCAGCGGGCTTCGCGGATGTCTCTCTGGTTTTTATAGTCTTTGTATATGTATACGTAGTAATAGTTAACAAGCATGGGATGCGGTTGTGGATAACCTGAAACTTCGTTTTCGAATCAGAAGCCTGCGGAATCGATAACCCTGCGAAGCGCCAGCGGACAGCGACGCTCAGCCAGGGAAAACTTTTGTGCCGTCCGGCGACGCCGCGGCCTTATCAAGGTTTCGCCCACAACGTGTCAGGCGGCTTTTACAAAAGTTGTCCAGAGGGGACTGTGGATAAGTTGGACGGCTTTGTGTCGCCCGGCCAAGGAGGAAAGGCTTTGGCGCAAACCCTCGATTCATGCGCCGCAGCGCCGGTGCGTTTATCGCGAAAATGTTCGCACTACCAAGGCGTTGACAAGCTGCGAGCCCGTCGCTTATCGTCGCGTCGCGGGACGGTTGGTCAAGCTTGCCCCGGTTCGGGCCGCATACGTTCCGGGCACTACGGGGCTACCCCGTGGATCAGAATGACCTCCGCAGTTCGTCGCATGAGCCCGTTGTTGCGCGTTGCGCAAATACGCTCACGCAGCACAAGACGCGTTGACTGTCGTCCCGCCCTCCTTTGCTCTATGCCGCAATCTTCCCTGCAAGTCGTCACCTACGCGATCGCCGACGCCATGCTCGCCGGGCCTGCCGATCCGGCCACGATGGTCGAGCGGATGACGCGCGTATTGGGCGAGTCCGCCGGCTGGATGACCGGATTGGCGCGCCGGGTCGAGAAACGATTTGGCGCGCGCTGGGACAGCGTCGAAGCCAAACACCTGTCGAAGATCATCGCTGAAACCGCGGGCTTTGTTGCGGCGTGGAAAAGCCAGAACCGTCCGCGCATTGTTCGTGTGCTCACGCGACCGCCTGTTCAGCGACCTGCTCCGCGCTGGTTGCGGGACGTCACGCTGCCGCAACTGCCGACAATCGGCGATCTGGCTGCGTGGCTCGATGTGGAACCCCTGGAGTTGGACTGGTTTGCAGATCGCTGGCGTGTAGCGGCTCACGATGCGACGACGCGGCTTCACCACTATTCCTACAAGGCGATAGAGAAACGCGACGGTCGATGTCGAATCATCGAAATTCCCAAGTCGCGGTTGCGGGAATTGCAGCGGAAAGTGCTGCATGGCCTGCTCGACCGGATTCCCGCTCACGATGCGGTGCATGGTTTTCGGCGCGGCAGGAACACGGTCACGTTCGCGGCGCCTCACGCTGGAAAAGCGGTTGTGATTCGCTTCGATCTGACCGATTTTTTTGCGTCGGTTCATGCGGGACGTGTTTACTCTGCGATTCATGCTTTGGGTTATCCGTTGGAAGTTGCGCGAGCGCTGACTGCGCTGTGTACCAATCGGGTGCCGAGTGGTCGCCTGCTGGCCATCTACAAGGATCCGGCCACCGACGATGGCACCAAGAAGTCGGCCAGGGGGCTGTTGCGCGTCGAGAGGGAAGGCGAGCGCTTCGTGCTTTACGAACAGCAGACCGTCGAACAGGCCGAAGGCGGTGCGCTGGTCCCGGTCTTTCGCAACGGCGCGCTTCTGGCCCGCCAATCTCTCGCCGAGATCCGAGACCGGCTTAGGGCGTCGTGGACCTGTCCGGCACCCGGCTCGATCGATTGGGATTAATGTGGGCCGCCGCCCCGGCTTTGCGCGGGTCAGCAATTACCAGGCACACGCAGCCGCGAAAAAAGTCACCGATAGCGAGCCCCCGTCATGCAGCAAGCCACCGCTTCCAGTTGGAAAAGCCGTTTGAAGACCGTGATTTTCGCGGTGTTGGCCTTTGGGGCGGTCGGCGCGTTCCTGACGTCAATGTGGGCGGTGCTCGAAGTACTTCGCTGGCTCGGCGGGTTGATGTTTATCGACGTTCACGAAGGCCGCTACATCCGGCTGGATTCAAACAGCATCATCAACGTCTGGCCGAATAATGTACTGGTGTTCTTTTATACGCTGGTTGTTCCGTCACTGCTGGCCGGTGCACTGGAGCAATACCGTAAGCGTGCGAAACGAAAAAGACGCACGGTGGCGACGGCGGGCACAGGTAGCGGCTGGCGTTTGCTGTGTCTTCGTTTGACCGGCGTGACGCTCGCGCTGTTCGTGCTTGCCGTACCGGGCATGAATACTTATACGATCCTCACCCCGGTAGCCATCGTGCAGAAGACGTTTTTCTCACTGCACGCGGACACCTATCCGATAAGCGCCCTGTCCGGGATCGCCTGCACAGTGGCTGGTCGCGGCGCAATTTTCACCGATTTTTCACTGACCGACGGACGGCAGCTCAGCCTCAGCGGCTTCGACACGCGCGTCGTGACAGCGCTTGCTAAGGTGCGGGGCATTCGTATCGACTACGACAGTCGCTGCGCTTCGGGCGTCGGTGTTCCTTCGTATGACCCGTCAGCTGCACCGTTAGCAGCGTTTTTTAGAGGCACATAGGGATCGGAACGCGGGTGGCTCACCGCCGCGTACACCCGTTACGGCAATGAATTCGCGTTTGCCCTCTGTGTGTTTCTGAGTGGGTGAACTTGCTGCGCGATCAGCCGGATAGAGTTAAAACAAGCGGCCTCAGCATAAGAAGTATCGAAATAGAGTTGCAAACTACCGCTCGGTCTTACTGTCATCGTGAACGCCTTGAGCTCCAAATACTCGTCATTAACCGCCAGTGAGTCAAGACAGCTGCGATTTTTCGAGTTCTTCTGTTTGAAGACTGCCATGGCAGTTGCTGCGGCCTCCTTTGTCAAAACGAGATGTACTCCGTCCCGATGGTCGAACCCAAGAACATCGTTCATATCGAATCGCTTACCGTCCGCAATGCTGAGTGAAACGCAGTACTGATAGGCGTCTGGATGTGACGTGCTCCCTTTTCGCGTCATGACTTGTTGCAATTGAAAACGTCGAAAAATTCAGATCGAACTTATAATCTATTTACTACTCGCCCGGAGTTTGATCGTATGCATTTGCCATTACCGAAGCTCGTTAATCTTACAGTTCTCCCACTGACGGTATTCGCATTTTCTTTCCCGGCATGCAGCCAGACAGGCCAATCTCCCGAAGTCAACGCGCTCGTCAAAAAATCGCTTGCGGATATGGTTTTTGTGAAGGGCGGGACATTCACGATGGGGGACTTCGGTGCGCAAGTGACACCGGAAAAACTTCCTCTCACGTCGCAACAAGAGAACAAACCTGCTCACCCCGTAACGCTGGATAGTTTTTCGATCGGCAAGTACAAAGTCACGTACGCAGACCTTGATGTCTATACCGCTGCGACTGGCAAACCATCGTGGCCGCAAGACAAAGCCGACCGACAATATAAGGCCACCGATCACCCGGCCGGCGTTCCCTGGCAGATGGCCAAAGACTATTGCGAGTGGCTCGGCAAGCAAAGCGGCGCGCCGATCGACCTGCCTACCGAAGCGCAATGGGAATACGCCGCCCGTTCAGGTGGCAAGCCGGTAACTTTCGGAACGAACAACGGCAAGTACGAAGCGGATCACAATCTGCCCTCCGTCGATACTGTCGAACAGAAATACACGCCTGACACGGCTGTTTCGCAATATATTTATCCTGTCGGCAAATATCCGCCGAACGCCTTGGGTCTTTACGATATCGGTGTCGACGGCCGCGACTGGGTCAACGACTGGTTTGCCCCCGACTACTACGAACACTCGCCGGCCAGGAATCCCACGGGACCCGCGAGCGGAACCATGAAAGTAATTCGCGGCGCGGAAGGTGACAACGCGGAAACCGCCATGACGGTTTACCGCTACAAGGCGCCACCGGCCGGTTACGTTGTCAAGACCAAGGACGGGCGCACACTAGGACCCACGGCTGTCACGTTGACCTTCCGTTGCGCGGTGCAAAAAACCAGCCCGCTATGAGTTTCGCGGCATGTCGTCAAACCACCCGCACGTCCGGCATGTTGTCGTAGAACGGGTGTCTGCCCACGGCAGCCTGAAACTGGTAATCGCTCGACTCGACCTGCGCAACGGCATAGCCTGGTGTGGGGTCGACTTTCAGCATCGCCTGCAGGCTGTCGTAGTAGTCGTCAATTTCTTTTGCGTCTCCCGTCGGAGCACTCGTCAGCGACATCTCGAGAAATTCCTTCAGTTGTTGGCGCCGCACGATAATGTCGCCAGAGCGCCCCTGCGGATGGATGTGCTGCACGACGTTGTTCAGATCGTGTTTGGTGTGTGACCATTTGAGGATCTGCTTGACAGCGTCCTTCCGATTCCCATACCAGCGACCGTATTTGTGGTTGGCCATATCGATCCCATCAGCCGCGTACCAATGGCGAGTCAACTGATAGATCATGATGCCCTTCGCTTCGGGCGTCGCGTACTGCAGCATCCATGGATTGGCGAGCACGCGGTTCATCAATTCCACGCGTGCCGCCTCTTTCTCGTATTCTGCGATGAGGTCTGTGAAAAGCCTGTTTATCTCATCGACTTCCTGGCCGACGGTCGAGGCCAGATCCTGAATGCCTTGAATGACCATCACCTGAATATGCGAGAAGGCGTTAAAGGCGGTCGTCTCGACGAACTTCAATCGCTGGAAGTTCGCGTGATAAAGCTGGTAGAAGAACCATTTGACAAATTCGGCGATGCGCAGCGCGTCGACCGAGATCTCGATGTCGCCTTTTGCTCCTACGCCAAGGCATAGTCCTGCCTTCGCCTTGATTCTGAAACGGCCAGCCGCGTAGCTCACGTCAAGCATGCAGGTGAGGCCGGCACCCGCCATCGCAGTGACCGTATCGCCCACCTTGGCGAACGGCTTGTATTTGCCACTGGGACCCGTCTTTGCGGGCTCCATCCACTCGAGTGCTCCTTCAAGCGACAAGTCCGCACGTGCACCGGCAAACACGTCGAGGTCTGCATTGGCGCTTGGATCGACCGGCTTGCCCCCCACCTTGATCTCGCGTTGCTTGGTGGTCGGGTTATCGACTGCGGCGCCGTACAGGCCCAAGTCCTTACGCTTTTCATCGCGATAGTCGACAACCACACCCAACTGCGCGACCATGCTCGCACCGACCATCCCAGACAAGCCCAGCTCGCACTTGAAGCGGACTGCACCGAGCGGGTACGGCTTGCCGTCATCGCCATCCAGGCTCCACATCCAGCCGGCGATGTCCGGATAATAGAAGGCACCAGAAACCTTGCCCTCGGCAATGGCGAATTCGGCTTGCGCCGATGCCTTGATGGCCACACGGCCCTTTTGCGGTTGCCACTCGGTGTCCAGTCCCGCGCCGGCCAGATATCGCATCAATTGCGCCTTGGCCTCGATGCTGACGTTGTTGCCGAAGGCGGTCTGCTTAGGTTTCTCCGCTTCTTTCTTCTCGCCCTCGCCGCGATCAACCGGTTCTTCCGCGCCGGCGCTATAAGTGAGGTCCTTGTTCCACTCTTCCGCCCACGCGAAAAGCGTCCCGGTCACGTGCTTCTCGACGATCTCGGATGACACCTTTGTCTTTTCGTACAACTGCGACTTGATGCCGCTCTCGCGGCTGATCAACACCCCTTCCTTCAGCTTGTCGACGTCAATCTTGTATTTGCCGTTCGCGTTCTTCTTGATGAAGCTTTTCGCGCCCGTTTCTTTTTCTTCCTTGCGGCCCTTCATGTCTTCGAAGGCGGCCGGACCGAATTTATGCCAACCTGGTTTGATCTTGTTCGAGCGTACGTAGTGCAGCTTGTACTTGGCGAACTTGACGGATTTTTTTCCATCGCCATCGATGTGAATAGGGATCAGCTCGACCATGGTGAGGTCTTTGCTATCTAACTTGCTGAGTGGCTCCAGCTCCTTTTTGAGCGCCTTGTGCGCGGTCTCGCGTTCTTTTAGCGCATCGTCGACGGCGGCCTTGTGCGACTCCCCGGCACGCGGATCGGACATGTGGTTCTGCACGTCCTCAGCGTATGCCTTCAGCACCACATCGAGCTTTTCATTGGCCTTGTGAAATTTGTCGACCCGGTCATGCAGCAGATTGCATTCGCTCTGCAGACCGCTGACGTCCTCCGCCGGCACGAGAATGAACTCGCCGGTCTCGGGCCGGAAGTAAAGCATGGGCGCCGGATCGTGCGGCACGTGCACGAGACTGTTGGGTGTCGTGTTAGTGGTGCCGTTGCCATCGGGTGCGTGGCTTGTGCTCGGAGTGCTCATGGGTGTCGGTCTGCTTGAATGGGCAAATGAATAGGCGCATCCATAGGACGCGCGCGTGTTCTTCGGCCAGAGTCAGGTGTCGAGGAAAACTTTCAACGCGCTTGGCGCGCTTGTCATGATGCGCGAGGTCAGGCCTTGTTCATCGGTCATGCCCTCGAACACTTTGCCTTCCGCAGTCTCGACGCGGTAGCGCACATAGGGCGCGGGGTCGCCAGTATGTTTGTCGTGAATCTTGAACTGCTCGTTGTATGGGCCTTCGCCGGAAGGGAGTGTCGGCGGTCTGCTCGAAAGACTGGTCGGGCCGGCGAAGGAATGGCTGCTGCCCTTGATATCGATTTTTCCCGGCGCGTGAATTTCGATGTTTCCGTCTTTAATCCGGATGTAGGCGCCGCCACTCGTCAGGAGAATGTCCTGTTTCGCGACCACCTCGACCTTCTCCATCGCCGACAGCAGCTTCAGACTTTTTTGGGCGGTAACTTCAATGTTGTCAGACTGGGCCTGGATTTCTACCTTGCCCTTTGCGGCAAACAGTTTCATGCCCGCGTTCTGCACGAACAGGCTGATTTTCTCGCCGACGCTTGCGAGTAGTGATTTGCCAGTTGCGATGTGCGTACTCTGGCCGCTGACCAGGTTTATGTGCTCCGTTGCCGCGATGTGAGCGGATTTTTGCGTCGACATCGCGATGCCCGATGGCGTCGCGAACAGCATGATCGGCTCCTTGAAGCCGTTGGCATTGCCAGTGCCACCGCCTGCGGTATTGCCACCGCTACCTGTTACGCCCGCTACGCTGTTCTGTGTCGCATCGGTAAAAGTTTTGAGCGAGTCGTGACCGTCTTTCAGGCTTTCGGCCTGATGCGTTTCGCTCGCCTGGCTTAGCGACTCGATCACGCTCTCGGAATTGACTAGCTGACTGCGCGCGTCACGGACGTCGAGGGGCTGGCTTGATATTCCGGTCGTTGGATGCGTCGACACGTACATGCCTTGTGCGGCCCGGACCGCACCGTATGCATCCGACTTCAGATCGAAGCCGCTGCCGAGGTACGCACCGCGCGAATTGCCCGTCTGCGCGATCAGATACCCCAGATGAAGCTGCGAGTTCGCGCTGCTGCTGTACATCTGCAGCCGGTTCTGGCCGGTGGCATCGTCCATCACCATCTGGTTGTAGCCGCTGCCCTGAAACTCCTTCGACTTGTAGCCGGACAGGATGCCGTTCGAATGCCAGTCGGGAGTCTTTGCGCCGTTATAGACGCGGCCCGTAACGAGCGGCTTGTCGCAGTCGCCGTCGAGGAACGAGACGATCACCTCTTCACCGATGCGGGGTACGTGGACGCCACCGTGTCCGCCACCTGCATTCGATTGGGATACGCGCATCCAGCATGAGGCGTTCTCGTCGCCAGGATTCAGGCGGTCCCAGTGCATCTGGACTTTGACCCGGTTCAACGAATCCGTGAAGACCTCTTCGCTCTGCGGTCCGACCACGGTTGCGGTCTGCACGCTCATTTCGGGCTTGTGGTGCTCGAACGGACTGCGGAAAGGGATGGCCTTGCGCTGCGCTTCGACCGTCGCCATGAAGAAGCCTTCACTGCCGTCGCTACCTTTAACGACGAGCGTCTGATCGGCTCCATGCTGAGCCCGCGCCGCGGCGATTGTCTGTTTCAGGCTATGCGGGAAGTCCGTCGTGCCACCGGAGACCGGCAGGTTATTCTCGATGACCCATTCGACATCGACCACAGCGAACTGTCGGTCCTGCTGACTGCCGGTGTCGTGCTCCGGGTGGTTTTGCAGCTCGAACCAGCGGCCTGCGTCGATGCGACGGACTGCGCCTGCGCCGTGGAAACGCTTCGCTTGCGATTCCCATTCCTCCATCCTCACCTTCGAGAGGTGATCACCGCGGTCCTGCTGTCCGTACGTATACGCGCCCGTGTACTCGTACACTTCGGCCTGCTGCGGCAGGTTGCCCTGAGTAGTCAGCGTCGGGATCGTCGTGCCCTTGGGATTGGCAGGTGCTGACGGGGCCTTGTAGTCAAACGTACGGGTAGTAAGCGTCGTGCTTTGCAGCGTGCGCGTACCGCTCCACTGCACGAAGGCATCGGTTTCGCTGTTGGTGCCCGAGCGGTAGAAATTCACCACCTGCGGCGAAAGCGGTCGCAGGCTGCCGATATCGTCGGTGACCACCAGCGCGTGCGATTTGCCGTCAGTGGCCTGCTCGAAGTAGCCGAACAGGCCTTCCGTTTCCATCAGCCGGTGACAGAAATTCCAGTCGTCCTCGTACTGCACGCAGAACGAACGCTGAGGCAAAGGATTGCGCAATGAGAACCGGAATGCACCCTGCGCCTGCGGATGCATATTAAATACATCGGTGAGAATTTCATCGACGGCTTTATCCTGCCAGATGCGCGCATCTTTTCTGAAACGCAGAAAATGCATCCAGGAGACGAAGCCGATCTGATAACTGGTAATCGCGCTATCAGAGCCTAACCGGCGGGCGGTATGAACATAACCGTGGTGAGGGGCGTACGGCTGATCGGTTTGCTGGATCCAGAGCGTGACCGGCTGGGCGATCAGCGTTTTCAGCTCGATATTGTCGTTGGTTGAAACGGCATCCAGAGTAAATTCGTAATCACGGCCTAGGCGCGAATGGCTCAACAGCCTTTGCGGCAAAAGGACGTTAGTACCCAGTGGCGTATCGAGTTTCAGCAGCCGGTCGCTTTGCAACAATCCGCCTTTTATCGCCGCGATAATGTCCTGCGCACCCATACCACCTCTTTTTATGCAAATTGCGCCCCCGCGCCATCGCGCGATAATACAAAAGATAAGACGTTTGCAGCAATCACATATTCAAAAACAAATGTTAAATCGGAATTTGTTCCGCCTTGATTTGGCGCGCATATGAATTCGGTAAAAACAACATGTACGCCCATAATTGCTGCAACAAAGATTCTTGGCTTTTTTGGGGTATCTCGCCCGTCGCCGGTTAAGCCAGCGACAGAGGCATGAGTTTCTGGTTAGGCATCGACGGACATCATCTGCTGCGAGGACACGAGCCGCGGCGGCGGATGGCAGCCGCATACACATAGATCGTCGCTTAACGCAGCGTGCCTTCCGTCCGGCGCGGTCATAACCTGGCGCGGTCCATCACACTGGATTTTCCCCGCTGTATTGCAAGCGGGGCATGCGACCGGATCCCCTTCATGGGCGACGTCTTTATCGCTCAATTGAATAGAGGTGGGGACTGCCTGAATGACGCCGTTGGCTGTCGTCTTGTCGCCGTTCAAAATCAGATATCGTTTCATGATGCTTCCGAGGTTCGAAATTTTCGCGCATTCAACCCTGTTTGGTGGGTCGTCATGTCGGCCGCCTACGCTTTTTCCTCAGTGTACGCGACGCTTGTCGTGACAATCATTGAGCGCAGATCGGCATGCACAGTAAGCGTTCCCCAATTGAAGACGAATGTGTCCGCGCCGATCGTCGAAGACACACAAGGCGATTGCGCTTCGAATGCGATCAACTTTGACAGCTTCTTCTTTTCCTTCACAAGATCCTCCTCAGTCGCCGACCAGTCGATTTTTTTCGCCACGCCGTCCAGCCAAACGAGGTCGACCATTGCGAGCCTTTGCTTGCAATATCGGGCCGTCACGCCGAAGGTCTTTCCCCAAATCTCCACATTCGCGATGCCATAGTTTTCCCAGTCGCCGTACTTCGCCAGTTCCTTCGCAACAGTCAATGGCAATTCCTCAGGCGACGGTCTGCCGCGAAAGAGGCTCGTCGACTCATCAATGCTCAACGTGCCCGTTGAGAAATCAAACGTGGCCATCCAGTTAACTCCCAAACTTCAAAACGTTGCCACCAACGAGGCTGCCCTTGTCGGCGCTCGATACGAAATACTGAGCGCCACCGCCCTTGCCCAGGTTCGGATTGGCGAGCGATTGCCCCTTCGCTACGCAAATGTCCTTCGTGACGACGAACGCCCTCAGTTGGCTTCTCATCGGCCGGGCGCCGGCGGTATTGCCCGCATGCGAAATCTGCGTCATGTCGTTGTACTCGCGCGCTGACCCACCCGTGTTGAGAATCGTGCGAGCGTCGGAGAAATAATTGCCGGGCAACGCAGTCGCGATCTTGTCAGGCGGCGCATAAACCGTCTGGTACCCAGATCATAGTAGCGATGCCGGTTATACGCGAGGCCGGTCTCTTCGTCGAGTTGCTGCCCCTGGAAACGGATCGGGTTGCGCGGAGCCACGCTTACGCCGAAACTCATTCGCTACGTCGAGAACGGTACATGGCCGATATCGAACAACGTCGTTCATGCCGCTAGCGGCATGACACGGGTTATGCCGACTCCCCGATTATGCCGCGTCATGAATCCACGGACACAACGGTTGGCGGATCTCTATTCCCGGTCGCTCCGGTTGTCGGCATTATCAGAGAGCCTCCAGGAAGGCGAGCAACGGATCTG
>Ga0255336_101683_pt1 | contig 14251 bp, 12 predicted proteins | sample MeOH1_35cm_T3_17_FD_189102 | JGI IMG/M metagenome (GOLD analysis project Ga0255336, IMG submission 189102) | Sandy soil microbial communities from University of British Columbia, Vancouver, Canada - MeOH1_35cm_T3_179 | ecosystem: Engineered > Artificial ecosystem > Sand microcosm > Unclassified ...
TTCGCTAAGTCTTCGTGATCTTGAGGAGATGATGGCTGAGCGCGCCATTGGCGTGGATCATTCAACAGTGCATCGTTGAGTCATCAAGTTGGTGCCGTTGTTCGAAAAGACGTTCCGCATGGACAAGCGCCCGGTGGGCAAGAGTTGGCGCATGGATGAAACTTACATCAAGGTCAAAGGCTCGTGGAAATGTGTGTCACGAACATAAGCGAGGAGCTTGTGATGCTGTACTGAAGATGGAAGTTGGCCTTCCGAAGCCGGCCTGCAGGGGCAGGCTTCAAACCGCCCGGTGCTGCTGCGTTCAAAAGGCGTGGTAGTGAGCGACCGTGGAAAAGTCAGCCGTTGAGGATGGCAGGTAAGTATTGAGAAGATGAACGAAAGTGAACCGTCCGATGACGCATCGTTATTGCCTTAAAGCACTGTCAAAACTGGGGACGATTTCCAGCTCCAGGATAAGTCGGGACGATACCTGCTTACGGTCCCGATGGCAGTCGGTGTATAGGCGGCATGATCTCAATACAGGCTTTGGTACGGAACGTGAGAACCTTGCTCTGGATGTGAAGGGAAATGACATCGCGTCAGGGAAAGCCTGGGAAAGGAGGATGTGAAAGCGGAAACCTTTCGTTGGAGTCCAGAGGGTTCGACTCCCTCCCGGCAAAGGCTAACCACCAGCCGGAAGCAAGTCTTGCATGGGGGACGGTAACGTACTTCGTGAAGCGTAGAGAGCGGGTGCTGAAGCCGCGTGATTGAGTCTCGAAATACCTTTGTCGCTGGTGTCTTCGCCTTTGTTATAGCGGGGGCAGTACTGTGCTGACCGTTACGGTGAGGTCAGTCGGGCCGGCCGGGATCTGAGAGCGGGGCAAAGGCATAGGATGGATTCTCCAGGAACCTGGGAGATCCTGCGTACGACCAGTTCAAGACGCCGCAGGCAACAGGCGATAAACGGGCCAGGCCCGGGCGGAAGTCTCCGCCGCACGGGAGCGAACCAGGAGACAAGGACTGGAGCGAAGAAGCGAATCCATAAGTGACTTCGTATTCGGCGCAGAAAGTCTTAGCGCCTTGATAGTACTGATGACGCCGGGGAACATTGCTCGGGTGGACCCGGTCGAGGAAAGCGAGGCGTCGTTGTAACAGAATCGCTCGTGAGAAACACGGAGGTGCCTTGAAACCTGAAAGCGTGTCAACGAAACAGGAGCGAATTGCCGAACTGGCGCGGATGAACCCGGCGATGGCATTCACCTCCCTGAATCAGTATCTCGACTATGAATGGCTGTAATACGCCTGGGCGCAAACGCGCAAGGATGGCGCAGTCGGTGTGGATGGTCAGACGGCGGAAGAGTATGCAGCCAACCTGGAGCAGAATCTCCTGAGCCTGATCGACCGCATCAAATCCGGCCGCTACCAGGCGCCGCCAGTGCGAAGGCACTATATCGCCAAGAGCGATGGCGGGCAGCGTGGCCTCGGCAACCGTGCTTCGAGGACAAGGTAGCGCAAAGGGTCGTCTCGATGCTGCTGGAGCCGATCTACGAGCAGGACTTTATGGACTGCTCATATGGGTTTCGGCCAAGGCGCAATGCACATCAGGCGGTGCAAGCCGTGCGTAACGGGATCATGAAACAGGGAGGGCGATGGGTGCTGGATGTTGATGTTCGGAAATACTTCGACAGCATTCCGTTTGCCGAATTGCGGTCCATCCTCGCCAAGCGAGTCAAGGATGGTGTAGTCAGAAGGATGATTGACAAGTGGTTGAAAGCTGGCGTGCTGGACGAGGGGCAGCTGCGCTACCCCGAGACCGGTACACCCCAGGGTGGTGTACTCTCGCCGATCCTCAGTAATGTCTACCTTCACCACGTGCTGGACGTGTGGTTTGCCGAGCAGGTGCAACCGCGCCTGCGCGGACCAGGCACGCTGGTTCGTTATTGCGACGATTTTGTCATGCTGTTCGCATACCAGGACGACGCAGATCGTGTGCTGACGGTGCTCGGGAAACGGCTGGATAAGTACGGGCTTCAACTGCACCCGGATAAAACCCGCATGGTGGACTTCCGTCACCGACCCGCGCATCGCTCGGCAGAAGGCGGCGAGCCGTTTGCAACGACTTTTAACTTTCTCGGGTTCACCCATATCTAGGCACGCTCGCGATGGGGCAAGGTTGTCGTGCGGCAACTGACGGCGAAAGACCGCTTTGCGCGGGCGCTCCAAGCGATCGACGAGCAGTGTCGCCGTATGCGGCACTGGCTTGTGCGGGACCAGCACCAACGGCTATGCCGGATGCTCAAGGGGCACTACACGTACTTTGGTATTGCTGGCAATAGCCGTCGCCTGGGCTGTCTGGTCTTCGAGGCCCAGCGGCGGTGGCACAAGTGGTTGAAGCGGCGCTCGCGAGAGCGTTCGCTCACCTGGGCCGCTTTCAATCAGATCCTGGCGGTCTTCCCGCTGCCGAAGCCTCACATCAGGCAGCGCTACGCCACGCCGTGAGCAAATCTGTGCAATGAAGAACCGGATGCCTTAATTGGGCTCGTCCGGGTCTGTGAGGGACGAGGAGGGTAACCTCCTCGTCTACTCGGAAGTGGCAGACACCATGAGAAAGATACCGATGCCAGAGTGAGGGGCGGAGCTGCCCGTAGTAGTGTTGAAGCCGTTGTAATGACGGTGGAGCGAAGGGGCGGCGTTATCCGGTTGACGAAGGTCACCAACCTGCATTGCGGGGATGAGTGACGTGACATCAACAAAACCCTATTGCATAGCAAAGCGTATGGTGTGGGAAGCGTATCAACTGGTGAGGGCTAACCGTGGCGCTGCCGGCGTGGACGATGAAACGATCGCCATGTTCGAGCAGAACTTATCGGGAAATCTTTACAAGCTGTGGAACCGGATGTCGTCGGGGTCGTACTTCCCGCCGCCGGTTAAGCAGGTTGAAATTCCGAAGGCCAAGGGCGGCACAAGGAAGTTGGGCGTGCCCACTGTGTCTGATCGAGTTGCGCAAAGCGTGACCAAGCTCATGATTGAGCCGGTGCTCGATCCGATATTCCATGAAGATTCCTATGGATACCGGCCGGGCAAGTCGGCAAAACAGGCGATTGCCGTCACGCGAAAGCGTTGCTGGCAGTACGACTGGGTCGTTGAGTTTGACATTAAGGCGGCATTTGACCAGATCGATCATGCGTTGTTGATGAAGGCGGTGCGACGTCACATCAAGGAAGACTGGATCTTGCTGTACATCGAGCGGTGGCTAACTGCGCCGTTCCAGACTGCGGATAGGACTCAGTTGCCACGGGCGCGGGGCGTTCCGCAAGGCGGAGTGGTCAGCCCCATCCTGATGAATCTATTCATGCATTATGCGTTCGACCTCTGGATGGAGCGAACTTATCCTCACTCTCCTTTCGCTCGGTATGCCGATGATGCGGTGGTTCATTGCCGCAGTCGGGCACAGGCAGAAGAACTGATGCGAGAGATCGCATCACGACTGGAGGAGTGCGGATTAACAATGCATCCGGAGAAGTCGCAGATCGTGTACTGCAAAGATAGCAACCGTACCCATGTGTATCCGAACGTGCAGTTTACGTTTCTTGGTTTTACGTTCAGGCCAAGAGTGGCATCCAGCAAATACAACCGGCGATTTACCAGTTTCCTGCCAGCGGTGAGCAAAGATGCATTGAACCGGATGCGGCAAAAAGTGCGGGGCTGGCGAATACATCGTCGGACACCAGCGACACTTGATGACCTTGCGCAGCAATGTAACCTGACGATGCAAGGGTGGTGGAACTACTACGGTGCGTTCTATCAGACGGCGATGGACGGCGACAATCAGCAAGTCCGGCCGTGTTGCCTCACTGGAGAATGTTACCCGACGAATTGTTGTCGTTTTACCTCTCTTCATCTCTTTCACGGCCTTCCGGGCGCGGAGCGCCCGGCCCCGTGGTGTGCGCCGAATCGACCATATCAGCCAGGATGAGCGGATAAATCTCCCTGACGATACAGCGCTTCAGGCGGCGACGGATCTCCTTGTTTGACATGCCTTCCTTCGTTGGACGATCGACGTAGGCGCGGGTCCGGGGATGGCTGCGTATCCCTACGATGGCGATGGTCCACAGGGCGTTATTTGCGAACCGGTCTCCGCCTCGATTTAGATGATGCGGTATCGTCTTCCTAGACGAAACCTGAGGGGGCTTGGGCCGCATAAGGCCGCCAGGGCGGCTTCGTTTTTCAAACACTCGGAATTTTCACCGGCGGCTGCTACAAAAAAGCTGGATGTTTGGATAGGGCGCTGGAGATCGTAGGCAGTGCGGACGATTTCAATGTGTTGACAGGCGAACGCTGTCTCTTAATTATCGTGCATTTCGCCGGACAGCGTGCGGCCATCGCGTCCAGATGCATGTAATACTCGCACGCGCCACTTTATTCCCGGCGAACGGCTCATCGTATGATTTTCGTGGACGGCCACAGGTCCGTGAGCGGAGCGCTTTCAAAGCTGACGAATTGTGGTGGCATGTGGACATCAATTTGCTGCAATCGGCGGTCCCCCATTTAAGGAGGAGTAAAGAGGAATAAAAACCTCGGCACAGCTGTTTTCATGGTTGAGATGATGCCGCTCCTTGCATTTCGCCCGCAAGGTTCAAGCACTTCGCTTTCCAACCACCTGCGACCGCGCGCCAGAACGATGAATTCCGATTTTCTCTCTTTTTCCGCACCCGGCGTCGTGATGTGGCTCACTGGCCTCTCCGGCGCAGGCAAAAGCACGATTGCCAACGCGCTGAGTCATGAATTAACCAAAGCCGGCACCGCCTGTTTCGTCCTCGATGGCGACGATATTCGAGCCGGGTTAAATTCAGACCTGGGCTTCAGCAGTGAAGACCGGCTGGAGAATGTGCGCAGGATCGCCTATGTCGCCAGGCTGATCTCTTCCCAGCGCCAAGTGGTCGTCGTGGCGGCGATTACGCCAAGTCACGCGATGCGCGCTCTCGCGAAGGGCATCGTGGGTGAAACCTTCCGCGAGGTGTTCGTTGATACTCCGATCGCCCTTTGCGAGGAGCGTGACCCCAAGGGGCTTTATCGAAAGGCACGTTCAGGCGCGCTGAAGGCCTTCACAGGTGTGTCAGATATCTATAACGCCCCGTCTCGCCCGATCTCGTCTTGCGCACGGACGTCTCCTCAATTTCCGACACAACGCAGAGTTTGCTGGCACTGATCCATGCGGGCATTGTCGTCGCCCCAAAGGTGACTGCGTCCGCAACGACGTCCTGACTCATGGAAAGCGAAGGGTACCCGGAAGCATTCTTGGCTATTCACCGAGATTACCGCGCTTAGACGACCATATCGCTGGGTCGGATCAAGATTCCCAACAGCCTGGAGGCTGACCAGATGAGTTTGCCTAGTATCCCCTACCTGCAAAAGTGTCGTGCGTCCATATCCTCCTGAATCTATTTAGCTTCAGTCACCAGAAACGCAAACGGGTGTTTGCGGGAAAACCAACTCTCTATAGGCATAAACCATGAAATTCGTTCAATCGCTTATTGTTGCCGCTGTCGTTATTGTCCCCGCCGTATCGTTCGCCCAATCGAATGGTCCTGTGACGCGTGCAGATGTGCGCGCGCAACTGGTTCAACTGGAAAAGGCCGGTTACAACCCGGCCAGCGATCAAACGCAATATCCGAAGAATATCGAAGCAGCTCAGGCACGCATAAACGCTGAAAGCAGCGTATCGGCGACGTCGTATGGCGCGTCGACAAGCGGTATTTCAGCTTCGGGTTCTCGGGCAGAGGAGTCGAACGTTGTTGGTCTCGGTCCAATCTATGCGCGCCCCTAGGCCACCGGGTGGCGCCTCTCGGGGCGCTACGTGCCTAGACTCTGGCATTGAAAACTGAACAGAATGTTCTCGATCCGGGCTTGCATCTCGATGGATTACTCATGTTCTACCTCAGGATTACTTGCAAGTCTGCAGGTGACGGTGGATGTTTTCGCTTGTAAACTGGATGGGCCGATGTTAACTTTGGCCCATCCAGTTTGCAGCGGCATTCGAGATTGGTCGACGAGAACGGCACGGACGACTGGGCAAGCACCGAGTTCCGCGAGGCGAATCTGGGCGACGCGCGTCTGGCGCAGCGTCTGGTTGCGTTGGCGCGCCGGCTTGGCTGCAGTCCTCAGGGATCCTTTCCACAATCGCTCAAGGCCGCCGAGCTGAAGGCCGCATACCGGTTCTTCGACAACGCGCAGGTCGATACGAACGGGATTCTCGCGCCGCATATTGCGCAAACGCTCGATCGTATGAGCCGGGTACCGGTTGTCCTGGCGGTGCAGGACACGACCGAATTCAACCTGTCGCACCTGCCTGCCACTGAGGGGCTGGGCTATGGCACGGGCAAAAACCCGCGCGGCTTCATGATGCACAGTTTGCTGGCCGTTACGCCTGAAGGCCTGCCGCTGGGTGTGCTGGGCATGAAGACCTGGGTGCGTCTCGAAGAAGAACGTGGCAGGAAGCATCATCGCAAAACGCGCCCGATCGCCGGGAAAGAAAGCATCAAATGGCTCGAAGGCATCGAGCATCTTGCCGCGCTCAGGGCACGTTGTGCCGAGACCCGGCTTGTCGGTGTGGGTGACCGTGAGAGCGACCTGTATGAACTGTTTGCTCAAAGACACCGCTACGCCGAGCGTTTGGAATGCGGTCCTGTCGGCCCAATAAGGTGTCCGGCTAAAATCGAACTCCTCGATCATCTCCGCTATTTGCACCAGAACCATTCCGGAAAGGATGTTCGAAAAATGAAGCAAAAAAACCGAACCAAACCCAACTTTGGAAACCAGATCAGACATACTTATTTCAAGAAAGACACACGACAAGTAGTCTGACGCAGGGGGACCTTGCGAAATAAGCATTCCTCTCCGTTCCGTCCCGACTCTTCCTAATTTCCCGAAACAACCTCACTGAATAGTTATTAAAGCCCGCGAGTTTGAGATATTCTTTACTTCGCGTGGCCGTCGCGGCAGCGGTCGGCTCTTTCAATCGACCTGATACTCGCGAAGGGAGGTATCGATGCTGACCGGAATGGCTCAAGATGATGCGTTGCCGGGGTTCTGCACCTGGCTTGACGATAGCAATGACGTGACTACGGAGATGATGCGGCTCGCAGGCAAAGCCGGAATGATAAGTCTCGCCGGCGGTCTTCCGGCGCCGGAACTCTATCCGATGAAAGCCATCGAGTTGGCAACGAAGCGGGCTCTGGCACGCTGGGGCTCGCGAGCGCTGGAATATGGTCCGATCACGGGATTTCCGGCGCTGCGCGAGGCCATCGCTACCCGGATGTCCGAGGAAACCGGACAACGAATCGGGACAGACAACGTCCTGCTCACCGCCGGCTCCATGCAGGCGCTCGACGGCATCGGCAAGATCCTCATCGAACCGGGGGAGAGATCATCGTGCAGCACCCCACCTATATGGGTGCGCTCGATGCCTGGCGACCGAGGACGCCGCACTATCAGCAGTTCACCTGGGACTTCGAGGACAAGGGTTTTCTCTCCGCCGCAGATCGGGCGAAGTTCATCTACACCGTGCCCAACTACTCCAATCCGACGGGCGTCCTGGTAGGCCAGCAGGATCGGCGCGCGCTTCTCGCGCTCGTGCGCGAAAAACGCATCTGGCTGGTCGAAGACGACCCCTACAGTTGCATGCAGCTCGACGGTAACAGTGGCCCCAGCATCCTGGCACTGGACGCGGCCGATCGTAACGAGGACATCTATAGCGGCCCCGTCATCTACCTCGGCACCCTGTCGAAGAGTCTGGCGCCGGGCTTTCGGGTAGGCTGGGTGGTCGGCAACCCCGAGGTGATCCGTGCTCTCACTCTGGCGAAGCAATGCACGGACATGACCGGCAGCATGTTTTCCCAGGCCGTTGCCCTCGAACTGATCGAACAGAAGGTCGAGTCACAGATGATAGACGGGCTGCTTTCGACCTATCGCGAGCGGCGGAACGCACTCTGCGCCGCCTTGAGCACGCATCTCGGAGACTGGTTCGAGTGGGAGATCCCTTCGGGAGGCATGTTTGTCTGGCTGAAGGCGAAGCGGGCCGATCTCGACACCACTCGCCTTTATCGCGTGGCGATCGAGCACAACGTAATGTTCTGCCCGGGCAGTGCCTTCGACCATGCGGGAAAAATGCACACGACAATGCGGCTCAACTTCACGCGCAGCGCCCCCGATGTTCTCGAGGAAGGTGTGCGCAGGCTCGCACGCGCTCTCGAGGACTCACTCTCGAAGCTGGCAAGCGGGTCGTCCCGGCTGGCTGTTCAATAGCCGCAACACCATGTTCTCGCTATTTCGACAGGTCGGCGCAATCTTCTCGAGGTGTTCGTCATCTGCCTGGCCTACGCGCCGGTTGCCCTGTCATTCGGTGCGATAGCGATCTCCGCAAGCTTGCCCACTTGGGTGCCAATCGCTTTCTCGTTCGCCGTGTTCGCGGGAGGGGCGCAGTTTGCGGCGCTGAGCGTACTGGTGACGGGCGGCGGGTACTTTGCCGCGACCCCTCTCACTCTCAACGCCCGACTGCTGCTGTTCGGCCTCGCTATCGCCGATGTATTCTCTGCAAGCGCCTGGAAGACCTTGCTGGGGGTGCATCTGATCATTGACGCCCCGGCGGCAATGGCAATGCGGGAGACCCATCCCGACACACGGCGAGCCGTATTTCTGTCTGGCGGGATTGCTACTTTCGTGGTCCGCAATTTGTTCACGGCGATCGGTGCCGTCGCTGGCAAATCCCTCGGCAACATCGCGGCGTTTGGGCTGGCAACGCTGCGATGGCACGCTAACACGATGTATCAGCCACAACGTCTGAGCACCGGTCAATGTCGAGGCGTGGACACTCGTCGGTCGCACCAAGCGCTCCACGCATGCGCCTACGGCTTCGATCACACCGCTGAGCAGGCCCCGGAGTTCCTGGATCCAACTCGAGTGCTCTGCGAACTGCGCAGCATGTTTCGCCAGTGCCTGCTGCTCATTGGTACGAACGCTGGAACTGGCACCGGCTGACCTGGCTTGTCAACGGCGACAAACATCTGGTAGCCAAAGCATATTCCTCCGCCTTGAGTACTACCTTTGCCCCCTTAGCGCGACAGAACCCCATCGATCAGTTGAGACGGGCTCAGGTGTGGTTGGTAAAGTCGCGCTCAGCAAGCCCGACGGGCAAGCCCGACGGACATGTCAGGCAGAGCTGCAGAGGCGGAGCCTTCGGAATTCGTCATGATCCTCCAGAGCATGCTTTTGAGAAAGCCAATTTCCTCAGAGGTGAAACGGGCCAATAGGACATCTAATACACGTGTGAAGTTCTCCGGAACGCGCTCCGCGACTTCCACGCCCTGGGCTGTCAATGCGAGCTTCACCATGCGCCGGTCTGCATTACTTCGTACTCGGAGGAGCAGTCCGCGCTTTTCCAGGCGGTCGACCAATCGGGTGACTGCACTCGCGTCAATACCATATTCACGCGCGAGATCGGCGGCGATGAGGCTGCGACCGCTCACGAGCATGAAGATGATGCAAGCCTGTGTAGCGGTGATACCGAGATCAGCCATAGTCTGCTGCGTGACCATGTTCCACATGGTCGAACGGACCCGGCCTAGCAGGTAGCCCACGCTTTCGTCAAGCATGTAATCAGTGGTCTGTCGGGATGGTTTAGAGACGTCGCTAATGAACAATCGTGTCCTCGCTCTGATTGAGTGCGTTAGACGGATATCAATCTGTCCGGTCACTGCTAACGACTGGCATCGCAGTGCCGACCGTAGCAGTGCTGTGTTTGTCCGGGTTGAGGATCAGGAACGAATACTTGCGGCTCAATTTATCGAGCATCTGGGCAAGCCAGTTCCTCATGCTCAACCGATTCGAACTTTGGGTCTCGTAACGTGCCATTGAAGGCAACTTAGCAACCGCGCCGAGCAGAGGTGATACAGGCCTTGCACCACGCGGCCGCTTGGATCAACGTATGCGGCTGGGTTCTGTCGCGATAAATATGATAGGACGAACAAGAGCAATTGGATGATAAGGAATACTTATATTAGCAACGACTAGAACTGCTCGGCGGGAGTTTGTCGGGGCGCCGTTATGTGTTTCATCTGTCCTTTGGCGATTATGCGCATCACCTCGATGCCACCAAGCAGGATGCGCGAGCACAGAGCATAAGACGAGTCCGCTGCTTGATCGTGCGGTAGCCCTGCTCGATGATGTTCTCAGGTACCTCGTCTGACGGATCTCGATGGGCGTTTCGCGTTCGGCGTTAAGGACTTCGAGCTCAGCCAGGCCCATCGCGGGGCCATGGCGATCCATGCAGTGTACCCACTGCATGCGGCCGATCAGCGTGACAGCGGCAAATATCGTGACCGTCGCGATGAAGTAAAAAAGATTGCGTAATCTCATTGTCCAAGTTTCATTCTTTTCAATAGAAAGCAGCTAGTCCGAGCACACAGATCGCGGACGGGAGCAAGCTCGCGCGTATCAGCGACGGATGCCAGAAGAGTCGATACACGCCGAGGTAGCCGCGCAGGCGGTCGATAACCATGTGACTGCCGCGCCCGCAAACGCCAGCAGTAAGAGGAGTGGCACATAGGCATCGAACAGCGCGATATCACGCGATACGGTTGCCTCCATTCGGATTGGGCGCTGGCATGCCCGGCATCGAAACGTTTAGCGGCGATCGCTGGTCGAGCAAGGCGGTGCGGATAAAATGCAGGTAGGTGAGCGTGCGCTGCAGCCCGTGCCGGTCTTCCCGTAATGTGGTTACGGTGTGCAGCATCTGCAGCGCGGCATCGATGCTGGCCGACGTCGCTTCGCGCGCTGCGACAAACCGTTCGCGCGTCGGTGTATCGAACAGTGCGGCCAGGGCCTCAAGCATACGTTGTGTTGCGCGCCGCCACGCAGCCGACGGCGCGTAGCGTGCATCGTCCGGCAAGTTTGCCAGTTCGGTGCGCAGCTCGATCGCAGCATGGCCCACTTCGAGCACGGTGAACATCCACGCAAGCATCTGAGCTTGCACGTCGGGCCGGTCCGTGGCGAGCGCGTTGGCCTGATGCATCAGGTCTCGCGTGCCGCTTTCCAGGGACTGGCGGGCGTGCCCGAGCCGGTCCGTGCATGCGGCCGCCACTTGCTGCAGCAGGTTGCGTAATAGGCGATTGCGCAGCCAAGGGCTGGCTGGCGGCAGCAGCACCGCGCTCGCGACCGCGGTGACAAGCATCGAAACAATCAGCGCAATCGCATCGTTCATGAACGACGACGGATCGTAATGAATGAGGTTGTCGGGACCGGCGAGCAAGCTGAAGAAGAGGCAGTAACCCATTCCGTATCCGGCCCAGCGTGGGCGCGTCGCCATCAGCATGCCGACCAGCAGGAACGGTACGAGTGCGGTGCAAAGCAGTGCGTAACCGTCGATGCGCGGATACACGAAGAACATCGCGATGAGCCCTGCCACTGCCGCGAACACGGTGCCACCGGCCATCTGCGAAGCTGTCTTGGCCGGCTCAGGCATCAATGCGAGCAGTGCGCACGTTGCCGCCGCATTGAGTACCGCAGTGCCGCCGCTGGTCCACGCGGTCGCGATCCAGAATGCGCCCAGCGTGAGCAACACGACTGCTGCACGCAGGCCGGCGACACCTGCCGCGGTCGTGTTGGTTCTCGGCACGTAGCGCTCTTCAGTGCGTTCCCGTTCATGCAGATCCGCCGTAAGCGACGCATACGTCAAGGTATACGCGTGCATTTCATCGACGAACCGATAGAGCAGTTCGGCGGCGGTATCGAAATCGAGCAGGGCGATGCCGGGACGGCTCTCAAGCATCGCGCCGGTTTCGCGGATGCGCCGGGGCAGCATCTCCTTGAACACCTGCAACTGCGCGGCCGCGTGTTCGGCATCGGCTGCATTGCGCACCGGTTCGCCATTCTTCTTTAGAAGCAGGGGCGAGACTTCGCGCAAATATGGCTTGATTGCGTCGATGACCTCGTGCTGTCCATTTGCGCGAATTCGGTTCATCAACTGATGCAACGAGTGAAAGCGCGTCGACGCGATCATGAACTCAGTGTTCAGGCGCGAGAGCCGTCCACTGCGCATCCGCGTGTGCGGGTCTTCAAACACCGCGAAGCTGCGCAAGGCTTCGAGACCCACAACGTCGGCGACACAGCGCGCATTGATCTGCTCGGCACCCACGCGATCGACGCGACCGGCAAGCGTGTCGGCGACGAATTCGACAAACCTCGCATAGCGCGCGCGGACCACGGTGCGAACTGTGTCGCCCGCATGTTGCGGGAGCACCAGTGCGCTGACGGTGCCCGCACAGATGATGCCGAGCGTCACCTCGGTCACGCGGGTGACCGCGGCCATGAACGCGCCATCTGCGTGCTGTGCGGCCGGGATGCCGACGAGTGCTGCCGTATAACCGGCGAGTACGAAGCCATACGAGCGGAAGTTCCGGTTGCATGCGGCGCCGAACGTACAGATGCCGACCCAGATCGACACGGAAAGCAGGAACAGTGTCGGCTGCTGCGAGAACAGCGCGATTAGCACGATCGTGACGAGCGAGCCGACCAGCGTCCCGGCGATCCGGTAGAAGCCCTTAGCGAGCACCATCCCGCTTTGCGCCTGCATCACGATGAAGACGGTCATCATCGCGGTGTGCGGCTGCGGCAATTCGAGCTTCATCGCGATGCCTAGCGCAAGCAGCGCCGCGCTGACCGTTTTCAGGATATAGATCCATGCGAGCCCGTCGGTGCGTGCCCAGTCGAGCAGCGCATCGCGCCACGCGGAGGCCGACATGAGCCGGGCGGTGAGGGACACGCGCGCGTTCATCGCGCGGCCTCCTGTATGGCTTTCGCCGCGGCGTCGCGAACGGATGCCAGCGCGCTCGCCGATGTGCCTGCCGATGCCGAGGCGGGCACGGACTTGTCATCGTAATCGCGTTGAGCATATAGGGGCCCAAACCCTTGGCCTGTTCGAGCTTGATAGCCGGCGACATCACCCGCTCCTGTTTGGCGCTTGCTCAGATCGCAGCCGCGAGTTTCGACGCCGATGGTCGGATGAAGAGGCGTCAGAGTGATTGACATGCGGAGACTCCCATAAGCGATGCGCCTACTATAATTGCGCGCTCAGAGATGGTGAATGGCCTGTTTTCCGGGAGCAGTTTTCTGTTTTATCGAACGATAGCCACTCTTGGCAAAGCCCTATGCCCGGTCGGTCCAGCCGTGCTGGACCGCGGCGGCTCCCTCGCAAGCGATCATCCGTTAGCCAGCGCCGAATGGCCGGGAGTGGCCGGGTGCACGCAGATGACGTGCGCTCCAGCCCAAAAGCGGTCCTCCACGCCCGGAACAAAATCAGACTCCGATGAATCAATTGGAGCCTGACATGGAAAGCAAGCAAACTCGTGAGCCCTGGAACAAAGGCAAGCTTGTCGGCCAAAAGCCACCGCTGAAGCTGAAGGACATCTGGGCTATACGGATTCACCTCCTGAATGCGCATTCAGTTCGCGATCGGGCGCTGTTCAACATCGCAATCGACAGCAAGCTGCGCGGCTGTGATCTCGTCAATCTTCGTGTTCGAGACGTTATGCACGCTAGCCAGCGTGTTGCCGCGAGCAATGATCGTGCAACGTAAAACGCAGCGGCCGGTGCAATTCGAGTTGACCGAGCCAACTCGGTCCGCCGTGTTCGCATGGGTTGAAAAGGCTCACTTGAAGCCGGAACAGTATCTTTTCCCCAGCCGTCTTCTGAGCTCACCCCACGTTCAACACGGCAATGCGCTCGGATCGTACATCAGTGGGTCGCCGCCATTGGACTCGATCCGACGAGTTATGGCACGCATACGATGCGCCGAACTAAAGCCACGTTAATCTGGGAAATGTCGGCGGTAACTCCAGTCATAATTTTTCCGTATTAGTCGGCAATGAACAAGTTTCGATGGTTGATTGTCAGATCAGACGCCGATTGCGAAATATAACGGCAGATTCCTGTAGATTAAATAAGGAATGCGAACCGATATGCTTTCCCATATCATTTTCTTGACTTTCCGTTGGACTCGTTGAACATCCTGGACGCAGCCTTATGCAGCAAGGCTCTGCGACGTCCGGGAGTGACGTCCGACATAGGAATGCTCGTGGACGATTGGCCACGACAGAAATGTCCATCGTCTGCTCACCATGGCGAACGACTGCTGCTTATCCCGAACCGTACCAATCGTGCCCGAGCTTCGCTAACGAACTGTACCGTCTTGGTTCACGTAACCCACTGGTAGCTCATT
>Ga0255336_101685_pt1 | contig 14234 bp, 20 predicted proteins | sample MeOH1_35cm_T3_17_FD_189102 | JGI IMG/M metagenome (GOLD analysis project Ga0255336, IMG submission 189102) | Sandy soil microbial communities from University of British Columbia, Vancouver, Canada - MeOH1_35cm_T3_179 | ecosystem: Engineered > Artificial ecosystem > Sand microcosm > Unclassified ...
CTAGCTCATCGCCGTGCGCTTCGACTCTTCCGTCAAGTAGATAATTTGCCGTCAACGCGCACAGCGCCGCATCAACGTCGTCGATAGACCTCAGCGGCGTTGTTTCAACTCCCTCATGTTTGAGGATTTCTCGGCGCTGAGTTCCCTTTTTCTTCGCTGATGCGACTTCCTTCCCAAGGTAGGCGCAAGTTATCGCGTGGGGAAACGTCTCGAAACACACTCGGTCACCGATTTCTTCACCACTCTTGAAAAGAGGAAAGTGTGGGGCGAATGCGTCATATACACGCTCGCCGTTGAACATCCACCCGTAGAATCCGCTTTTACTGGACATGGCCATTTCGCGAGTCGGTGTGGCAAACGAAAAGATTCTTTGCTGAGCAAGAGACTTCTCAGCTTGCCTGCTAGCCTCGCCAATTCGCCATTGACAGGGGGCGTCAATGCCCACCGCTGCTACCTCAAATTGGAGACATTTTTCGAGCATATGCTCCGGCGCCTCCTTGCGGAGGTTGCACACGATCCGGGTGCCACGCAGGATAACCAGATGATTTCCCTTCCGGTCGCCGCCAATATCGATTCCAGCTACAGCTCGTCCCGAGCTCATAGTGCAATTACCCTTTTAGATAAGTCCCGATGTTCGCAGGGGAGGAACGCAAAATAGACCGGTGCGTTGCCGTCGTTGAACAGCATGGGTGCCGTCACTCGACTTTCTCGACGCTGTACCCATCGCAGTGTCCTTCCGATTTGGAGAAATCCAGGCGCGAGGCCCCTCGCGCTCTTTCGACTATGCGCGAGCGTTGCGTTAATGTTGGCCGGCGTTCAACAGCATCCAAATCTGCCGCTTCAGTGGCCCGGCAAGAATTCGCGCAAACGCCACACGGCACCGAACACAGGTGTAGTGCTTTTCCACTGGCTCATCCTTCACCGCGCCGGCGCAGGCGCCGGTGAGCGTGAGGTCTTGATGCGCAGACTCAGCGGCCGCTTTCCCGTAGAGGTCGGCGCACCGCGCGCAGGGTTGAATCCAAAGGTCCATTTGTCAGTTGTCGGCAATTTCGAGCGACATGCGGCCAGTCGGTGCTCGTAGAAAGCATAGGTTTCAAAGCGAGGAGTATCTGCGACGGGGCGTCACAAGGTAGACCATTTGAGGTAAGCGCACCATTAATGCCCACGCCATCAAAGACGAACAACGAATCGATGTCTTTCGCGGTTAGTTCCCAAACGGGTTGCCGGTGTCTTTCACTTCGGTATTGAGGTTGTATTCCGCACGCACGGCCTTGAGCACGCCCTCGATGTCGCGCTCGAAGCCGACCGCGTTGCCGAAGTGGGTCATGTTCCAGTTGCAGCCTGTCTTGTCAGACTCTTGCAACTGCGGCCGCGGCACACGAATCTTCACGCCATCCTCGACGATTTCCTGCAGTCGATGGATTCGCCGGTTGACCTCCTGCTGAAGCTGCGAGGCATTGAGCGTCTTGCGTATCATCCAAGTCTCCTTCCGGTGGCTCAAGCCAGTCTAGCGCAAGTGAGGCGTTCCGCGACCAGGCGCTGAAATGCAAAGTGCCTGAGAGAGAGTCGACGCCTTGGTTCGTCGGGGTGCGTCAGTAAGTCAGTACGCGACAATCACGACGCCGCTGCCGCCAATGCCACGACCACCGATGCGCGCACCGTCCCCGCCACCACCGATGTTCGCCTGGCCAATCGCTATGCCGCAAGTCTGTGCTCGTAGTACGGCCGGTCCCGGTCGTCGAGAATCGCGTACATTGCCTCCAAATTCGGCGCGTTCCGACTGAGCCATGCGTCTACGTTCTCAGGCTTTATGGGAACAATGCAGTGGTCATGCCTCCAGCGGCGACCTGAGGCGGAGGGCAGTCCGTAATGCAACCCAAAGGTGACAGCGTTGAGCTCGACCTTAATTGCCCGGAAGCTCCCGCGCCCTCGGCCGTCGACTTATCCACAGATTTTGTTAGCAAGGTTGTGGACAAGCCGCTCGCATTCGTCGCAAGCACTTGAGGGACTGGGGCTTTGTTCTTTGGCTGCAGGCAGCGGCAGGCGCTTCTTCCAGCGCCACCACCTTGCTCGACCTTCTAGTTCGAAGCCGCTTTGGTCCTAACAGCAGTGGGTTCGCCGGTCTGCTTGAACATCTCGTCCATCAAATCCTGCACGACGCCATCAGCGTTAGGAAACTGATGCAGGACTGAATTCTTCCAGTGTCCCGATGCGATAAGACCGCCGCTGGGCGCCTTGTAAAAACGAATGTCCATCGAACGCAGATACATGACAATATCCCAGTACCAGCTGTCGGTATAGGTGACATTCATGTCCGCTTTATCGCACGACGGCGCAAGCGACACGGACACGCCGTGGTTTTCCAGATTGCGTTGAACAGCTGCGTCCATATCTGCTGAACGGCCGCCATGTGCGGTAAAGCAGGCCGTTGCCATCGGCGAGTTCTTCACTTGAGGGCCAGCGGTGACGTTTTGAGTCGTCGAACATCCAGGAAGGATGACCAGCGCCGAAACGGCGGCGATAAGAGAGACCAGAGTGCGCATTTTATTTTTCCTGTTTGAATGCAAAGACGGCACACTGGATATCGGCAACGGTAGCGAGAAGTTAAACGAGCGGGAGGTTTGTCCCGCTCGTTGTTTGACCACAACCTAACCGCTTACGCGCTCACTTCTGCGGGCGCATTCGGCACTGCGGGAGGATCAACCTTCGCGGCAACGGTTTTGACCGCAGCAGCCTTCTTGCCCGCACCTTTCTTCGCAACCGCGCCACTCTTAGCGACAGCCTTCGGTTTGCTCGCGTTGCTGGCAGTGCTGGTGTCCGTCGCCACCGCACCAGCGCCTGCAATCAAAAACTTCGAACGGTCTTTTGCACCCGCAAGCCACGCCGGCGCCGGCCCACGACCGCTCCAAGTTGCGCCCGACTTGGGGTCAAGATATTTCGCCGGCTGCGGTCCGGTGCGCTGGCCTCTATGCTCGTCAGTGGTCGAAGCTTTCTTGACTGCAGTTTTTGCGTTGCTGCCGGCGCTGGCAGCCGTAGAGACGGCAACGTCGGCGGCGTTCTTAATCAGGTATTTCGTCCGGTCCTTCACGTCCGCAATCCAAGCCGGCGTGCTGCCCCGTCCCGTCCAAGTTGCACCGGTTTTGGGGTGCTGGTATTTCGGCGGCACTTTGCTGCCAAGGCTACCCGATACCTTCGACTTAGCACTAACAGCCGCGCCGCTCGCTGCTTTGCCTTCCCGTTTTGCTTTCGCCTTTGCCTCGATGTCTTCTGTCGTGAGCCCGTGCTCAAGCATCAGCTTACGAATCTGGTCGACCGCTGATTGCGCCTTTTTCGCAATCAAGGCATCGGCTTGCACCTGCAGTTTCTTCATCTTGGTTTGGATTTGTTCGAGGGTTGGCATTGTGACCTCCTTATATGGAATTGCCCGAACTATGCCATGTACTCTGCGCTTGGGGAAGCTACTGAAAGGTACTCGTCGTTAAGAGTGCTAACGGAACTTTCATAAATCTTCTCAATTCAAGGCAAAGGGTCCAATGCCTTGCGCGTCAAGCTCTTGAATGTCGAACCATTTATTCGGCGACGAATGCGGATTGAAGGCAAAGCGAATCTGGCTGCGCTTCATCATGTTATTCATGGCTACGCTTGGCTGGTCGATGCGCACCGTCACCAGGTCAGTGTCGGTTAAGCGATACGGTCTACGTCTCGAAACAGCGTCTAAGGATTCCTAGCCGACAAGGAGACCGCAATCAAGACTGCTCTCCTGATGAACAACATGGCTGCTGCTAGGCAACTAAGATACACGTTTCCTTCGCGTGGCCGCTGCTCAGCAGCTCGCGTTACAAAGAAGGATGCCACCATAAGTGGAAGGCAAACCTGTGTTCTCGGGTCCTGCACTGAACATTCACCGTTCCGGTTGCCCGGTGCGAGCGAGTCGGTGTTCATGGCCTTGGCAGGCATAGGACAGGGCGGGAGCGCCGCCTGCTGACAAACCAATTTAGAAGACGCCGGCAGGCTAGAATTACGCGAAACACCGACGACAAGGAGATAGCTGTGGATGACCGTTTCGACAGACGAGAACTGCTGTTGCACTTGGGTGATGTGCTGGAGGCAATCAGTTGTTTGGCCAAGGCGGGCCAGCCTGCGGCGCCCGTTGCTGAACTCGCGAACAGCGAGGATGCGCTTCAAGAATTCGTTTTTCTGAAAGCGCTTGCGCCGACGATTACCGCGGCTCAATTCTCCGAGCGAGCGGCGAGCGCATTCTTTCTGTGGCCAAAGGAACTGCTGGAGGAGCAGCTGAACCGCCGGGCTCTAGCCTCGACCGTGCAGCACGACCTTTTTGAGGGAAACCCGAACGGCTGGAAGGCGTACGTAACGCTACTGCAGAAGACGGTGAAGTGGTTCGGAGTAGACCTACCAAAGATGAAACGGGACCTCATTCCTGAGGCAGGCCGCAACGCCAGCGAAGAGGCTAGCCCTGTCGAGTTGTCATCTGTTCCGGTCGAATCGGTTGCGGAGTGGGGTCTATCTGACGAAAAGCGGGGGTGGCCATGGCCGCAGCCAGGCTCAACATCCTGAGCACGGCCGCCGAGGACACCTACGTCCAACCCAAACTCTGTCGTGCAAACCTCGGCGGGATAGGAAATTTCCTATCCCGCTTCGTCTTTGTACATGCCGGCACGTCGTCAACATACGTGCTGTTGGGCCCCCATTTTCGTCGCGTACCTGTGTGCCGTCTTGATGGCCGAGTGGTGTCGCGGAAATTCTCGACGTCCGTGCCCCGCGAGTGCTTGCGGTTTGCGAATTGAACTTACACCGCGTCAATGCTGGGCACGGTGGAAAAGTGATAAAAGCTTGGTTCTCTCTGACGGCAGGTCGTCCCCTAGCATGCCGAACTCAACTGGAAAGCGGACGTAAAACAGATGTATTCTGGAATGGCACGCGAACCTGTCATTAAGCATCGCTACTACTGAAGCCAAGGAGGAGCCAAGCTATGGAAACCGAATCCACGGAAGAAAAAATCCGCGCGCGAGCGTACGAGCTTTGGGAGAAAGACGGCAGTCCGGCAGGACAAGCCGACAGGTATTGGGAGGAAGCGCGTGCGTCGTTAGAAGCAGACCTCTTGGCGGCTGCAACTTCTCCTCGCGTAGCAGCCGGAAGTACGGCCCTGCCGAACGTGCCCCACGAAGGAAAGGCTGCGAGCAAAGAGTCAACTTGAACCGCCAATTGTTGTGTCCATCCTTTTCGTCGGAAACAGGAACTAGCACGTGGTATTCGTTATGCCTTTCCCTGCCGCGACTCTGGAGGAGCGATACGGTGCCGACCCGTTCGCTATTGGCCATCATCACGTCGCTGCGGCGCTATGGGCTGTCGGCATAGAACAGGCACCAATCGTTTGGGTGTCGGACCCCTGTTCGCCTGCGCTTCGGGCCCTGGCTCTTGCGGGTGTTTGTTACCTCTGCCACGCTAAGTCGTTGGATTCATCCTGAATGGAAACGAAGTTTGCGTGGCCGACACATGCTTGTGGCCCAAGTTAAAGGTGAATGACGTCGTTGGAGGAGCGCGAAATGGAAGCGACTGAGCGGCAAATACAAGAGGATTTTTTAAACGCGCTTAGAAAAGAGCATGTATCGGTCAACGTTTTCCTTGTGAACGGAATTAGATTATTGGGATACATCGAGTCATTCGACAAGTATGTGCTAATGCTGAACTCGGGGACGGGTATGCAAACGATATACAAGCATGCCATTTCTACGGTCCAAGAATACATCGGCAAATCCTCTCCGATAACGAGTCGGTACGCAAGTGGTCGTGAAGATGGGGAAGGCGAACGTGCGCCGAGCGTATCGCATCGAAAAGTCCGTTCGATTCGACCCGATGACGAATAGGTTGCGGTGTCGTGGCGTCGTATCGATACCAGTAGTTAAACCCATCGCGAGGATAGCTAACAAACTAGCCGTAACGTCGCGCTAGTGCGTCGACGGTAAACTTGATTGATTCATGGGCCGATGACGTGGCCCCGGCGAAGAATTTCGGGCCGTCCGCCGAGGCCACATCAGTCCTGTTTGGTTCCGGCGATGTCCTCCTGGGTTTCCACCTATCCGCTCGAACCCAACGACTGCTCAGTGTTTGGAAGGGGCGTCGCATTGAACCGCATTAGCGCACGTAGGTGAGCTATCGGAGCGTTTGGTTCCGGTTGCGCTACGCGTGTCCGGAACGCCGCCATATGACACGTCTGTGCTGGACTGAGCAGACGCATTGGCGTTCTCCACCATGGTCGCCCGTGCAGGTTGCTGCTCGCTCTGCTGAGTCTCCTGAACGCTCGTGCAACCTGTCGACACAAGCAAGGCGGCGCCGACTGCCGTTAAAGCGAAAGCTGATTTCATTTCCATACTCCCTGCGTGAAGTTCGGTTGCCTGAGTCCTCTGCTCGGCAAATCACAAGTCGAACGTTGTCCTCGCACGTACCGACTGCATCAATGCCGACCGGCCGTGCTCCAAAAACGCGTCGCGCACCCATCCGGATTTAATAACCTCTGACGAATGGGCACGTCCTGACGGGCGGCGCAAGTATTCGCCGGAGAAGGCCCTTGCTCACACGGGCGAAACTCTGGCCGACGGTGACTGCGCCGCTTCAAATTCTGTTATAGGTCGCACCTGTTGAATTAAAAGGACTACGCCGCAAGTCGTATCGAGCATGTGCGACGCGTCGGCTGCGCGCGTCGCATACCGACGGGCGTGTTGCAATGGTTTGTCCTGGCGAGGGCCTATTCGGCGAAACGTTCCCCTCGCCCTCTATTTGGCTGAGCCACGATTCCGTCTTCCGTGCTGGCATTCGAAAACGCAGGGGTTCATCGACCGTGACAAAGATAAGGGAAAACGCGGCCGAATATGTTTTCGCGGCGGCATGAATTATTCCCCTTCAGGCACCCGTTTCGGAATAGTCTAAGGAAGTAGGTTGATGCCGAAACTCCTCCCTGTTACCAAGCAATCCTTCGAAAGTTGCGATATCGGCGGAACGTCGGACTAATGTTTCGGCTTTGCTACTTGGCAACAGAGAGGGTTCGTCTATGTATCATTCATCATCGGTTGACTACATGGGGAGTGGGGTTGTCCCCGTAGTCACACAAGACCTGTCTGGCTTTAGGTCGACGGCCATCATCACGGACGAAAACGGCGATGGACAAGCAACCGGTGCGCTCGGTTGCTTTGCGACCGAAGCCCAGGCGCGCCAATTCGCTGTGGAATATGCAAAATCCGAAATTGGACGCCGTCGTTTAGTGACCCTTGCCGATTAGCGCTCGTGCGCGCGAAGGCGACGAGAGAACGGCTTGGGTCGGATGCGCTGGTTCGCCAACTGGGACGGAAACGGTGACGGGAGAGCTGCCGGCGTTGCGCACGCACCTCTACGTCGAAGCGCTTGTAGCCCCAAATAGACTGGCGACTCCCCGCTCATACCGGTGACGGTTCGTCGGCTTTTTTTAGAAGCGCTTCTAGCGTTTGCATTGCAATCGGTTTGACGATGCATCCATCGAAATCCGACATACAACTGCTTCCCTTCAAATCAGCATGCCCTGTCAGAGCCACGATGCGAGTATTTTGCGCATGCGCACCGCGGCGAAGTTCGCAGCAAACGTCGCGACCGTCCCCATCGGGAAGGCTGATATCCATTAGGATGAGGTCAAAGGTTTCTTCGGAACAACGCCGGAGCGCGCTGACGGCGTCGTGCGCTACGCAAGCACGATGTCCCAGTCCCTCTGCAATGTCGGCGAACATGTCCGCACATGCAATGTGGTCGTCGACGAATAAGACATTCATGTTGCCGCTCCTTATTGTCCGCGCGCCAGAAATGCGCGGAGCCTGCCGGCGGCAAAGCCGGCGCTCACTGTTAGCGTCAGAGCGCATGTCCGAATCGCGAACAACGAAGCTTCGGCTTGGGGGCAATAACCTTGCCTTAAGGGCTCGAGTGCACAGCGACGTCAAACCCGTGTTCGCATTAGCTAATGCATCGAACTGATTCGTTGCTCGGGAGAGTGTTTCGGCGATGACCAGCTTGCGAGAAACGCGCCTCAAACCGCCGCATCGACCCAGATGCGACCCCAACGAGTCGCGTAGTTCACCGCTTGCTCGTGGTCGAAAAAGTAGTCGAGTGCGAGGAAGGCGCGCGGCGCATGGCCAGGCTTTTGGACGATAAGGTCCGCTGCAAGCAGGCCGCCATGTGCTGGACAGGAGCTTGCAGTAAGCAAAAAACCGCGATGGGAAGTTGCGGATGGTGCTGTCATGAATACTGCCTCTCAGGTTATCGCCTTCGTCTATGCGAAGGTGTTTGCAACAATGCCGGTCGAGTTTCTCAATGAAATGTTACGTCAGTGAGACACGTCAACGATTAAAACTGGAAGGCAGCCGCATTCTAGAGTCCGCGCTTTGATTCCGACACCCCGTATTAACGCCGAATTGTCGGAGGAACCAGTCGAAGGCCCTGTTGCCGCGGGCTTCTTTCTAGCGATAGTACCGAGTGCTTTATACGCCAGAGGAATGTGTTCTGTAGACCTTAGAGGTAGTGGCAACCTTCTTCCCACGCCCTATGAAAATTACGCGGCGGTTTTTGATTGCGATTGGTCGCTGCAGCTTCTTCAGAGCTCTTCTCAAACAACGGTCGATACGTGGGTAAACCCTGTGGATTTAACAATTCTGTTTGCTGTATCTTTTCATTAAGTTTAGAAGGAATATGCTAAACCCGCCTAATGGCCTTGTCGGTTTCCAGCAGGACACTCTCGCTGGAGAAGCGCTGTTAGTCAAAAAAACCTAAATAACTGAGAGAACACAGTGAAAACCGCCACTAAAGAGGGGGCGGGCGTGAGTCCCTACACGCCCCAAAACGTTGACATCGCAATCAACCATCTTGAGCGAGTCCTATGCGCGGAAGGTGCAGATTCGTTGTTCGCGCAAGCATACTGGCGCGGTCGGATTCTTCAGGCATATGCGACGCGGGGGCTGATGCGAACGCAACAGGAACGGCTGCAGCGATTGCTTGACCGGCTCCCCAGCGCTCCTACGGATTTCAATCCTCGAACGCATGTCGCCTGAGAATGCTCCATCAATCCAGTGCATCTGAGGGGTACAGGCTCGAGATTGCTGACTTGAGTCACAAAAGAAAATGGCGCGGCTGCTTACTTTCGGGCGGAACAGAATCATCACGTCAGGCATGCTTTCCAAACCGAGAGTTTCGCATTCCTAATTTTTCTCACGATGCGCTTGCAAGCGCGCAACAGCGCCCACAGCGCGTCGAGACTCTTGTTACGTAGAGTAAGTGACTCTTTAACTTTTTTGGAACTAGATGATGCAGACGGGCACAGTGAAGTGGTTCAACGATGCCAAGGGCTTTGGTTTCATCACGCCGGATGGGGGCGGAGAAGACCTGTTCGCGCATTTTTCCGAGGTCCAAGGCAGCGGCTTCAAATCGCTGCAAGAAAATCAAAAAGTGAGCTTCGAGGTGAAGCAGGGTCCGAAGGGCAAACAAGCCGCAAATATCCAGCCGCTCTGAGAACACGCTTGGTTCATGCCGCACTCGTCGATGCTTGATTTGCCCGCGCTCTCCGCGCGCCTGCGTATCCCACTTGATTTGTCGTCAGGACAGCGCGCCATGAAAACGCAGTTTCTGCAACAAGATTCGCTCTTTGCTATTTGGCGCAGGTTGGCGGTCCGGCGCGACCTCGCTGACGCCGCATTTGAACTTGGCCCGGCCGGCGATGTTTTGGTTCGGGACGAAGACCCCTGGCATCAAATATTTAAAACCGACGTGTTTTGTCAGCTCGCCACCCAATTGGGTCCTCGCGTGGCGTTGCACCTCCCTGTTGTCACCCGGTCGTTCGGCGTCCGAGTTCCCGATGTCGTCTGGATGCCGGAGGAAAAGTGGCCCGACGATGATGCGGAGCAAGGGACCAATCCCTTAGCCTTCGCCCCGGACCTGTGCGTGGAGGTACTGTTCGGCAATGCCGTCTGCGCGGCCAGTCTCGACAGCAGGACTCACGCCTACCTGTGCAGCGGAGCGGAGGAAGTTATTGTCGTGGGTACTGACGGGACCGTAGAGTTTCGTGGTCGCGAAGGCGTACGTGGTCACTCGGTGTTCAACGTAACGCTTGACCTCGATATCAGCCTTCTTCCATACGGCAGAGCCGCAGCGCTGAGTCATTTCTGAAAAATTGGCGCCCGTATTCCAGCCGGCGGTCTGGAGCCGCCTCGACCTTAAAATTTAATTTTTCGCATTATCAATCTATTGGGAGTGGGTAATGAACATGCTTGTGCCTAATTTTGTCGCCAACCAAAAATCGGGCTTCGAAATAATGTATAGCCTCATGGCGAAGGGGCTGGACGGCTTCGAGAAGCTCATCACGTTGAACTCGCAGGCGGTTAACTCGATGCTGGTCGAAACTCAAGAAGCTGTGGTCAAGGCCCTAGCTGCCAAGGACCCTAAGGAGCTCTTCGCGCTGCAAACGAGCCAGACACGGTCGGCAGCAGACAGAGCGCAGTCATACTGGCGCCAGGTCTATGAAACCGTGAGCACCGCTCAAGACGAATTCGCAGAAGTCACAGAAGCGCATTTCAAGCAGTCGCAGCTCGACGCACAGGCGTTCGTCGACGGCCTCGCGAAGAACGCGCCGACCGGAAGTGAAACGGTCGTCTCAGCTTGGAAGTCCGCTCTGGGAGTTGCAGCCGAGTCCACGAACTCCGCGTACGACGCTGCCAAGAAGGCTGCGAAACAGGTGATAGACGTCGCGGAGCGCAATGTTAGCGCCGCGTCCTCCGCGTCAACGGAGGCGACTCGACAGGCGGTCGTCGCTGGAAAGGCCTCCGGCTCAACGAAGAAGTAAGTTTTCTCACGTTAGCCTGATTCAGAAGCTAGAAATGCAAGGCCGCCGCCTAGCCCGCGTTCGAAGTGACATTGTCACTACACTCGGCCTTAGTTGACCTATGCCGACCGGCCAAGTAGCGAACGTTGTTTCGTCCGGACGACTGGTTTCGCGAATTTTGGCCGCATGTGCTTCGCGTGCGATTTTTCTTATGGACGTTTCGCTACAACTTGCCGAGTTCCGGGGTTAATTATGCGCCGCCGGAGCGTCGGTCAAGCGTGGTCGTCTTGGGGGTCGCTGTCGTCATCCTCGTCGTGGTCGCTTGGTGAGAGACAGGTTTCGATGACATCAAATGGAGCTCCTTTGTGAAAGAAGTCGTTTTCCGAGTGGAGGGTATGCGGAAGGTCCGCGTCGAGTGGTCCGCATTTGTTGTGCTCAGTGACAACTATCGTCGTCCCAAGGGTCGTCATCATGACGTCAACCTCTTCTTCTGTCACCGGCTCCTCGCCCAAGGAATATAAACTTTCGTGTTCGTCGCCGGGCGCGATAAGCTCCCGAACGCGCGCCTCCTGTTCCTTCGTGAGCGGCACGTAGAAATTCCAAGTTTCACCCTCCCACTCGTTTGTTTCAGTAAATTTGAAAAATTCAAGCATGCTGTGTTTCTCCTGAAAACAAGCTTGCAGGCGACTTGATTGAAGTCGCCTCGGTGACTCGTGACCGATTATCAGCAGGATACAGGCCTAAAAAGGGCGGGCTCCGCTGTAACGCTGGTGGTTGTACTGCCGCGTGCACTGGGCGCAGTAGGGGCAGTCTGGGTCGCCCTCGCCCTCGGCCACGCCTGCGCACACTAGCGCAAGCTTGGCGCTATGGCGCAGATACTCACCCGTATGAGTTTTACGATTATTCGGGACCATTCAGCGGTCGACGCCTTTCGCGGCGCGCCGAACTTCTCGGCAACCGAACGCTCAGCCTCTAATGCGGCCGCCGTAACGTATCGAAAGTTTGGCCGTACGAATCGCCAAAACGGGCTTCACACGGCCATTAGCGACGCCCAGCCTTACGTCAGCGCGGCATTCGCAATGCACGAATGACCCGGAGGCACCGAGGGTACCCGGAACCTGCAGGGCCTACAGAACTGCTGTTCTGTAGGCCGCCGATATCACTCGAGCCATTCACCGCGATTGGATTGACCAAGGCCGGTAGCTTAAAGGCGGTTTCTGATTTTCAGTCTTGATGGTTTTAGCAGAGGGCAGCTTTCTTTGCACCAGTGCGGCTAACGCCGCGGCGCACAAACCACCTAGCAATGGCTGTGGCCTTTGTCGCAATAGCAACGACTCCTCTGGTTGCTACGCACAGCCCCTCGCAATCACTAGCCGATGTTCAGCAGCGACATCTGATTTTCCAGCAGCGCACGAAGCTCATTCGAATCGGGCCGTGTTCCCCAATTGCGCGCGCCGGCAACTGACGCAATGGCCATCCAGGAGTTTGGCGGAAACCACTCGCGCACGAGAGCACCGTCCCTAAGAACGCGAAGACGGCCGGTTTGCGCGCAGTACTCGGCACACATCTCCGTTTCAGCCAACTGCGCGGTAACTCGGAGGCTACGGATTCGCAGCATGGGTCTCTCCAATGTGATGAGGCGGTGACCGTGTAAGCAGCTGACAGGACCGTCCGCAATTCAAGGCACGACGGAGCGAAGCAATCCGTCTATTGGATCGGGCACCACGCAATATTTTGCGTGCGCGATACGCGCTACCTGCTTCCACTCATCAGGACGGCGCGACCGCGGAGCGTTGGCTCGCAGCTACGGCCCGCTCTTTCTCCTTTTCTTTTGCATAGTGATGTCCCACGATGCAACCACCAACCGCTCCGATTACGGCATGGTGCCCTGCGACGTGGCCAGCCACTCCACCCACCACTGCGCCCTTCAGACATCCCGCTGCGTGCGCCGTGCCGACGGCCGTAAGTAATGTCAGCGCCGATATTGCAGCGACCACATTCCGTGTGTTCATTCGTAGCTCCAAAAAAGATGGTCCGACTCGGATGCCGTCCAGTCACCGGAGTCTATGCGTGGCTCGCGCTCACAAGTGAAACCGTCCTGCGAGATTGGTAACACGCAGTTACCGCTCGCGGCTGACCGTGAGACAGCGCGGTCGGCACGCTTGCGACACTCGTGTCACGACATCGCATATGACCAGGGTCGACGCTGCCTTAAGAAACAAGTGAAGATGCCGATATGCATTTGCGGGCACCGCGTTTTTGAGTTACCACTGCATCGTCATGATTTGGATATCGTGTCGCAGTCGGAATCGAACGCGTATTGAAAGGAAAGAATTAGAAACCGCAGCAACCAAAGGGCGCCTCCGGGCGCCCTTTACCCTTGATGGGAGACGCAGCCACCGGAAGCGAGCAGCTCTGGCGGAATTCAAGATCTCAGCGTTTGTTTTGCCTGACGGAATATACGTTCGATATCTCAACGCCTAAATCGGCCCGGCCTCACGGAGCAAGCGTCGCAGCAGCACGACCTGATTCACCGCATCTGCTTCGAGCAGCGATAACCCCTCCTTGGGATAAGCCTCGTCCGGGTGAGGGTAAGGTCCGCCCGCGAGGCCAGCCTCGATACTCTTGCCAACACTCTGAATCCAACCGGCAAGTCGCGCGTTCGGCGTAGTAGCAGTCGCGGTGGAACGGGCTCGGGTCGCGGTTCCCGCTACTCGGCGCAGGAGAGCAAGTGCGGTTGACCCGGTGCGGTCGTCGTCGGTTGTATCGAGCTTCTCCAATCGCAAGCGGGCCAGGATTTCCTCAGCGTTATTGCTGGCTAACCCGGCCGCGCGGCGGAGCCGTTCCAGTTCGAGTTCATCGCTTTTCGTCCGGCCGAGCGATTCGGCGAGATAGTTGAAATTCGCGGCGACTGCCTCCGCGAGTCTTTGTTTGAAGCGGGCAGGCTCACGACTCGGCCATAGCAAGAACGTCGCGAGCAACGCAATGACGCAACCGAAGACATTGTTTTCCAGTCGGATGATGGCGTAGGCGATTTCGGCGCCGCCCGGCGCGGCAAAGTCTGCAACCAGCACGAACGTGGGCGTGATGAAGAGCACGAACAAGCTGTAGCTGACGGGCCTTAACGCCATCGTTGCGCACACCAAGGGGAAAACTACCAGCGATATGGCAATCGGAGAGTGGACTGCCAAACCTATCGCGGCGGCTAGCAGGCCACCTACGATGCTTCCTGCCGCGCGCTCAATACTGCGGGGCCAACTCGTGCCGACGGATGGTTGAAGAATCAAAACGGTCGCCATCGTCGCCCAATATCCGAACGGAAGATGAAGCGAACGCACCGTCAGGAACGCGACTGTCGTCGCGACGGCGACACGGACAGCATGCCGTG
>Ga0255336_101686_pt1 | contig 14212 bp, 9 predicted proteins | sample MeOH1_35cm_T3_17_FD_189102 | JGI IMG/M metagenome (GOLD analysis project Ga0255336, IMG submission 189102) | Sandy soil microbial communities from University of British Columbia, Vancouver, Canada - MeOH1_35cm_T3_179 | ecosystem: Engineered > Artificial ecosystem > Sand microcosm > Unclassified ...
AAGGAAACCGTCCCGACGACGAATAATGCGAGCCGGACGCCCTGGCGCGCGTCACATGGCTCAATGCCGAAGCTTCGACGTCGATCAGGACGTAACCCGCCGTGGCCACCGGCGCATCGAACTCGGCATAGACCGGCACGCGGCCCGCTTGTGTAACGACTGCCGCTTTCATGAGCACACCTCGTCAGACTGCAAGCCGGCCAGTTGCGTATCGATCCACGCTCGCAATTCGGGATCGCGAATTTCGAGCACACCGAAAAGCCCTGACGCGCGCAACGCCGGCAGCGCATCGACAATATCGGCGGCGGCCTGCGCGCGTGCCGGCTCGCTTGCATGCGCGTCGCTCCAGACAAGCGCGTTGGCTAGAAACGCCGCGATGGTGCCCTTGCGGATCGTCGCGCCGTGAACGTCGATATGATCGACATGGTCGGGAAGAAGCTGATCGGCTCGCATCGGACTGAACTCCTCAAAAGTGATAGTAGGTCCAGTCTATGTCTGCGGTATCGGCCTGTCTGCGGTATAAAGGCCATTCGATACGGTTTTCCGGCCATGAATACTCCGCTTATTCGCCCAGAGCTCGTCACGTCGCCCGAGGGGCCTTTTCTAGCCGCGGCAGAACTCACGCAACGCGAATCCCGCGCGACCGCGTCGCATAGTCACGCGCGTGGGCAGTTGATGGGCGCGTTGAGCGGGCTTGTCTCGGTCGGCGTGAACCGGCAGCAATGGGTCGTACCCGCGATTCACGCAATCTGGATTCCGCCGCACTGCGAGCATTCGGTCCGCTCGCACGGTCCGTTCTCGGGGTGGAGCGTGTTCATCGCCGAGCAAAGGTGCGCCGAACTGCCGGACGAGCCTCGCGCGATCCGCACGACATCGCTGTTGCGCGCGGCGGTTCGCCGCGCGGCGAGCTGGGACGGCACGCGGCTCGATGCGCAGCGAAGCCGCATCGCGGAAGTCATCCTCGACGAGCTGGCGGCGTCGCAGGCGGCATCATTGGGTTTGCCCGCACCTGAAGATGCGCGGCTCCTGCGCATTACGGACGCATTGGCCCGTGATCTGTCAGACTGCCGTCGTCTCGAACAATGGGCCGAGTGGGCCGGCCTTTCGCCGCGCACGCTGAGCCGGAAGTTCTCCGCGGAAACGGGGATGAGTTTCGCCCAGTGGCGCGCGCAGGCGCGACTGCTTCGCGCGCTGGAACTGGTTGCCGATGGCGTTAGCGTGACGACCATCGCGTTGGAACTGGGCTATGACAACGTCAGTGCGTTTATCGACATGTTCAGGCGGGCGACGGGAACCACGCCGGGGCGTTATGGCTTTGCGGAACCGGGATTGATGGGTGATGGCAATGATCGGCGCGAAAAGTAACGCCGGTGCGGCTGCTTGTGTCGACGCGCTGAACGCACGTGCCTAGGCTCATTCGGGGGCGGGTGTTGCCTGGCCGGCAATGACCCTGCGGCAGCCGTGTCTTTTCCGTTAAAGCTTTCAAAATTCCAAGTCATATCGCTTAAACGAAACCTAAACAAAATCGTTATATTTCAGGCGAATAATCGGGCCTTTGTTTCACACCAATAAGTTTTCAATTTAATGCAACTGCCCGAAAAGTTACTCCCTTGACCCGCGCAATGAACGGCTATGTCCGGCTCATTGGCGCAACTTGAAAACAGCAGCAGAATAAAAAAAATTCGGCGCCGCCAAACAGGCCGGATATCGTTTAATTACCGGGTAAATCATGTTAAAAAAAATACGGAATGGAGCCGTAGGGATAGCCATATCCTTAATATTTGCGGCATGCGGAGGCTCGAACAGCGCGCCGTCGCCTTCTTCGTCGTCGGGTGGATCGCAACCATCTTCGCCTTCGGGCGGCGGCACGTCCACCTCGGGCGGCGGCTCGTCGACCCCACCGGTTGAGGCGTCGCTGACACAGTACGTCAACCCGTTGATCGGCACGGCGCCGGGCACCTCGCCGACGCCGACGGCACATGGCGCGGGCGGCAACACGCTGCCGGCGGCCGGGTTGCCGTCGGGCATGGTGCAGTGGGGCCCCGATACCAACACGACGCCGGCGTCGAGCAGCACCGCCGAACCCGGCTCGCCGCCGGGCTACTACTACGACCTCAACTCGATCGCGGGTTTCAGCCTGACCCACATGAGCGGCACGGGCGGCCAGGGCAACAACGGCGAAATCCCGTTCGTCGCGACCACCACGCTCGCCAACCTGACGCCGACGTTCTCGCACGCGAACGAGATGGCGAAGCCGGGTTATTACGCCGTGGCGCTCGACAACTCGGTGAAAGTCGAGCTGACCGCAACGCTGCGTACGGGCTTTGGGCGCTTTACGTTCCCGGCGAACGGTCCTGAGTTCATCCGGATCGACACCACGCACACCAACACGCTGACGGCAACGACGGGCGCCGTTACGCAGGTGTCGAGCACCGCGTTATCAGGCTATACGGTGGGCGGTAACTTCGAAGGCGCGGCGAGCCGCGTGCCGGTCTATTTCTACGCCGAGTTCAACCAGCCGATCTTGTCCACATCGACGGTCAGCAGCGGCGTCGCGACCCTGTCCTTCGCGCCGGGCGCGCCGGTGCTCGTCAAGGTCGGCGTCTCGTACGTCAGCATGGCGAACGCGAAGCTCAATCTCGACACCGAAAACGCCGGCTGGGACTTCGACGCGGTCAAGAACGCCGCCGACACGGCCTGGAACCAGCGTCTGCACTCGATCGTCGTCACGCCGGGCTCGACCACGTCGATGACGAACTTCTACACCGCGCTCTACCACGCGCTGTGGGCGCCGAGCATTTTCAGCGACGTGAACGGCCAGTATCTGGGCTTCGACGGCACGCCCCATACGGTGGTCAGCGGCCAGAACGCGCAGTACTCCGGCTTCTCGAACTGGGACGTCTATCGTTCGCAGATGCCGCTGCGCGCGATGCTGTATCCGACCGAGACCGGCGACATGGTGCAGTCGCTGCTGAACGATGCGGATCAGTGCGGCGCCATTCCGCGCTGGGTCAACGACAATTACGACTCCGGCACGATGGTCGGCGACGGCGGCACGAACATCGTCGCGACCGCGTATGCATTCGGGTCGCACAACTTCGACACGACAGGTGCGCTGAACCACATCATGGCGCAGTTGAACACGAACAACCTGGCGGTCTGCAAGAACGCGTCCGGCACGACGATCGGCGTGAACGGCGGCCGCTCGACGTATCTGAAGTTCGGCTACATCACGTCGGGAGAAACCGCGATTGCGTCGTCGAGCCTCGAATACAACCAGACCGACTTCGCCGCATCGCAGTTCGCGGCCGCGCTCGGCAACGCGTGGATGGCGAAGCAGGCGCTGGGCCGCTCGGCCGGCTGGCAGTATTCGATCAACACGGCGTCCACGCCGCCGCTGCTCGAAGCACGCTCGACGAACGGCGCATACGCGAACGAAACCCAGACCAGTACCGACAACTACGATCAGGGTAGCGCGGAGCAGTACACATGGATGGTGCCCTGGAACCTGACCGGCCTCGTGAATCTGCTCGGTGGCAACAGCACGGTACAGACACGACTCGACTCGCTGCGCACCGCGCTCAATGCCGGCAATGGCGCGGCGAACCTGTACATCGGCAACGAGCCTTCGTTCGCGATTCCGTGGGTGTACAACTGGGCCGGCGCGCCGTCGAAGACGGCCGATCTGATCAAGGACATCGTCACGACGCAGTTTGCGGCGACGCCGGGCGGCCTGCCGGGCAACGACGACATGGGTGCGATGTCGAGCTGGTACATATGGGCGATGATCGGCATGTATCCGGAGGTTCCGGGCGTGGCGGGTTTCGCGCTGCATAGCCCGCAGGTCTCAGCGGCGACGATCACGCTCGAGAACGGCAAGACGATCACGATCAGCGCAGCCGGCGCGCCGAACTCGAACTACGTGCAGTCGCTGCAGGTGAACGGCAAGGCGGTCAATACGCCGTGGCTGTCGTTCTCCGACGTGGCGAACGGCGGGTCGCTGGTCTATGGGATGGGCGCCTCGGCTTCCTCCTGGGGCACGGACGCGTCGGATCTGCCGCCGTCATTCGGTCTGCCCGAGTACGCGAGCATCGCCGACGCGTATAACAACCAGGGCTTCAGTCTGAACGGCAGCATTGCGAATACCGGCCTCGGCGCGGCATTCGACGGAAGCCTGAACAGTTATTCATCGACGGCGCTGGCAGGCGTGATCGGAGCGTCGGGCACCGTGACGACACTCGGCGCGACGTTCTCGCTACCGGTCAATCTCACGAAGAACCAGCAGGCGCTCGACAACGTGGTCGTGGCCGGTCAGACGATCGACATGCCAGCGGGTTCGACGGGTTCGAGCCTCGTGTTTCTCGGCGCGTCGGGCAACGGGCCGAGCACGGGCACGGTGGTGGTCAACTACACCGATGGCAGTAGCACGTCCGCCTCGCTGACGCTGGACGACGGCACGTTGAACGGCGGCGGCGGCACGTTGACGAACACGGTCGTGGCGATGATGCCCTATCGCAACACCCCGACGGGCAGCCAGGACAACACGAAGAGCTACCTGTTCTCGCAGGCGGTCGCGATCAATCCAGGCAAGACCGTGAAGAGCGTGACGCTGCCCGTTAACGTCAGCGCCGGGAAGATGCATATCTTCGGCATCGCGGTGGCTGCGTAACGGGCGGCGGCGTATCCGGTGTGACGACCGCGTAGTGCGCGTCGTCGCAACCGGATGCCCGCCGCTCGCTTTGATGAAGCCCTTCTGAAACTGCGAGGCCATTTCCGATGGCCTCGCAGCGTCGTATCTTCGTGCGAACCCGTTAGCAATCGCGAATTACATCGACATCTTTCCCCGGATGTCGCTCGGAGCGACCGCGTCGGCAACGAATCGCCAGCTACCCAGCTCACCGCCCTGAATGTAAAGAAACACCAGCCGCCGATCGTCTCCTGTGCTCCTCGCCGCCGGGCTCCAGTCCCGACCTCTGGCGCCGTTCTCCCGTCGTATCCGCGCCTCCTCCTATCACACACGGTTGGCCAGTATTTTGCGATTTCCGTAAGGCACCGTCCCGAACTCCAGTACTAATGCCGGCCGATCTTGAGCCGTTATGCATAAGTGTTCTGCCGCACACTCAGGCCAGTGGGCTTCGTGGCGTCTCCTGGCCAAGGGAGTTTGCCACTCGTTCGATTCCTCCATTCATTCCGTCATGAAACTCTTCGCGCGCTTCAGCCTGACTCACCGACTCTATGCCGTCTCGGCCGCACTGATCGTTGCTCTGACAGCAGTCGCTGTCATCTCCTGGATCCAGCTGACCGACGCGCAGCGGATCGCAGCCAACGCGGGCAATGTGCGAATGCAGCAGTTGGAGCGCATTGCAAGCACCGAACTCGGCGTGACACAGGTACTACTGGATTTGCGCCATGCGATGCTGGTGTCGTCAGCCGACGACGTACAGGCCGCCGCGCGGAATATCGACGCGGAACGTCAACAGATTCGTCGCAACGACGATGCGTTTTTCAGCAACATTACTGACGAAGCAGGAAGAGACGCCTTCCGCAATGTCTGGCTCAAAATGCAGGCCGACGCCTGGCCGGTGGCGGAAGCCAATCTTCGGCTGGTTCAGGACGGCCACCGTGACGAAGCGTTCCAGATGTTGACGGCACAAACCATCCCCACCTTCGCGCGCATTCAAAAATGGCTGGGCGAGGAGCGGGCCAGACAAGGCGAACAACTCGGCGGCCAGGTCTCGGACATTGAAAGAGCCTTGCAGTGGACGCGATTGCTGCTGGTGAGCCTCGTGACTGCTATCGCGGTCGGTCTCATTGCGCTCTCGTGGTACATAGGAAGCTGCCTTCGTAGCCGCGTCGCCGAAGCGCAGAGAGTGGCTGAACGGGTTCGGGACGGCAATTTTACGGTTACGGTCGTCGATTCCCACGCTGACGAGATATCGCCGTTGCTGAGTACGCTGGGTGCCATGCAGAATTCGCTGACCGAGGTGGTACGCAGTGTCCGCAGCAATGCGGAAAGCGTGGCGACGGCTAGCGCTGAAATCGCGTCCGGCAACGCGGACTTGTCCGCGCGCACCGAAGAGCAGGCAGCTTCACTGGAGGAAACGGCCTCGAGCATGGAGGAACTGGCCGGCACGGTCCGTCATAACGCGGACAACGCAAGGCAGGCGATGACGTTGGCCAATACCGCATCGGACATTGCACGGCGCGGCGGCGACGTGGTCGGACGGGTGGTCGAAACCATGCATGGCATCTCCGACAGTTCGGCCAAGGTGGCCGAGATCATCACCGTGATCGAGGGCATCGCGTTCCAGACCAACATCCTTGCGCTCAATGCCGCGGTCGAAGCTGCCCGCGCCGGTGAACAGGGGCGAGGGTTCGCGGTCGTGGCCGGCGAGGTGCGCACGCTCGCCCAGCGCAGTGCAAGCGCGGCCAAGGAAATCAAGGATCTGATCGACGACTCGGCGAGCCGGGTGGATACCGGCTCGAAGCTCGTCGAGGAAGCGGGCAGCACGATCAACGATGTGGTCCAGTCGGTCAAGCGCGTGACGGACATCATGGGCGAGATGGCCGCGGCGTCGGCGCAGCAGAGCACGGGTGTCGAACAGGTCAGTCAGGCGGTCAGCCAGATGGACCAGGTGACCCAGCAGAACGCCGCGCTGGTCGAGGAAGCGTCGGCCGCTACGCAGTCGATGGCGCAGCAGGCCCAGGCGTTGCGTGACGCGGTGGCCGTCTTCAAGCTCGACGACCGCGGCGTATCCGCGTCGCGCCCGGCTGTTTCGCGAGCGGTAACGCGTCGTCCGGCACCTGCCGCTCGCACGCCTTCGCGTGCAACGCCGGCCAAGACGGCACCGGTTGTGACGGCGGACAAGAACGCCGTGATCGCGACCGACACCAGTTCCGTGGATTGGCAGGCGTTCTGAGGAGTCTGAAATTGGACAATGCCGACGCGGCGCTGGAGAAAATGAGCCGGCTCGTGACCGCCAACATGGAGACCGTGAGCATGCTTGGGGCACGAGCGATGGTGCTAGGCAAATTTCTCGACGCGGCCCTGCCCCAGCTCACAACGTCGCAGCGCGCCGAGGTCGCGCTGTCATTCCGGCAAGGTATCGAGGACGCGATGTCGCTAATGGACGACGTGCCCTTGCATGCCGGCTATCACTCGGCCCTGCTTGAACTCACCAATGCCATCCTTGCCGCACTGGCTCAGGGATCTGTCCGCTAGTCGCCCCGGCATTGCCGAACCGCAGTTTGGCTCTCGAATCGCGGGAAAACGCGGTATAGTCCGAGGGCGCAGGCATTTCAATTACCCCATTCTGACGGATGTGAATATGATTCCACTCGGTGCAGCGTCTACCCTACTCGGCGGCGTAACCAGCGCCATCAGTTCCGGGCTGTCGATGCTAACGGGCAAAGGCTCCGCGAGCGAGTCAAGTCAGTCGAGTTTTGCGGCGCACCTGAAGTCGGCAACGACGTCACAGAGCAGTTCCGCGAAAAGCGTGCATCACCATCACGTACCAGGCGCAGTCGGCGTGGTGAGCGCAATGGCCAGTTCTTCCCCAGTACAAGCGGCTGCGAGCGCTGGTACGGCACAAGGTGTCGCGGCCGGCTCGATCATCAATATCAGCGCCTGAACGGTTGCCGAAACCCGAGTGGGTAATGCGTTCGTAATAAGCGTTACCCTGAATGAGACACCGTTCGAGAAGGCGCGCAGGGCGGAAGCACGCTGACTGTCCACGATTCATGTTGCCAGCTTAGCCGCCCGGAGTTGGGCGTTTCGCCGGCTAACGGCAATCCGCAGCACATGACCCGTCGCGTCGCTCAGAATCCCCCTGTCATCCTTTCTTCCATGCAAGACCTACGGGGTCAGCGTCTTCTCGTGCCTGTAAAACCGGACTCGACGACATGCGGCGATTCCAGGCGTCATCCGGCAAACTCAACTCCCGCTTCGCATTCGACCGGCACGTTTGGCGAAAAGCTGGATGAAAGCAAAGCAACGCCTCTCAAGAACTCCCGTCATCTTGCCGATAACCATACGGCCACATCCACGTGATGCATGCCGCTTGAATGAACCGGCGCGCCTCCGCGCGCGCGGTTCCGTTCACATTTTCGTAGTGCACATTCGAACAAGATGAAGCTCAAGACCAGTTTCTACGGGGTGATGCTGTTTTTCACGGCAGTAAGCGCAAATGCGCTGGATATGCGAAGCACGCAGCCTGTCGCACCGGCATCGGAAGCGCAGACAACCGTGCCGGCCGGTCCAGCGGCCCTGACCAGCGAGCGTATCCGCCAGATCGTCGGACAGGCAGGACTCGATCCCGATTCGGAAAAGGGCCAGTTGCTCGTCAAGCTGGTCACGCGGATTGCGGCCGACCCGGAGTTCCGGAACCGGCTCAGCAATTGGTCGCAAACGCGAGGGATGTTCGGCGGGCAGTTGTCACCGGACGATCGCTTGCGCGTGCTGCACCTGTTAAAAGGCCTGGCGCAAGGGCCGAAGAGCGACTGCGACGCGCTCGCCGCCAACGGACGCGACTTCTTTCTGATGGCGAAAACCCTCTCCACGCAAAGTTTCCAGAATCTGCTGGAAATCATGGAGATTTCAGTCGATCGCAGCACGCTCGACTCGAACGACGAGCGATACACCACCGCGGAACTGCTCGATGCCGATACGGAACTCGAATCGAAAGTGCCGTCGCAATTCAGCGCGAAGGGTCCGTCGAATGCCTGCGAGTTGATTCGCGTTGCCGTCGACGCGGTCGACGGATTGCCGCCCGCATCGCGCCAGGCCGCGACGTACGAGCTCTTCCAGATCATGGACCACAAGCCATCGGCACGCGCGAAAGTATTGGCCGACCCCTACGCCTACCTGGACGACATGTTCGACGAGCGGCGCATGCCCGATTCGATTCGCCGGAAGTTGCCGCAGAACGGCAGCCGCCCTTTGCCGTTCTCGCGTCTTGTCGTCGATGCCGAATGGAAGAACCCGTCGACGCCCAACCAGCCGACGCCGTTCAAGGACACTTTCGTGAACCGTCGAAATAATGGCGTGATCGCCGAACTGGTGACGCCGGCTGCGGATTCCGCTCGACTGGACTGGTCAGACTTCTGCTTGAGCTACGGCGTCGCGAGTCTGCTGACGCAAACCGTCGGAACCCGCGAGCTGATGCCGCTCGGCACGCTAAAGGACGATGCAGCGGTCGCCACAGCGAGCCGACCGCTTGTCGAAGGGCGCAGCATCGAGCTGGCTCTTCCGCTGCCATCGGAGAAAGGCGAGACCTCGCGGACGTGCGAGGTCGGCAAGACGGTTCCCGCATCCACGCTTTTCAGGTCGCTCGACGGAGACGCGGTCGGTCTGCATTGCCAGTCGGTGACGAAGCGCGGCGAGACAGTGCGCTTCGATGCGGCGTTACTCGTGAACTACGGCATTGCGTGGACGACATCGATTGACGACAAGGACGGCCGGACCGACGCCATCATCAGAAACGTGACGATCCAGCAGCCATGAGGGTGCGACAAAAATCGCGCAACGGGGCGCGTCGCGATGCCGGCGCGCTGCTGCTCGCGGCGCTGGCAGGTCTGCCTTTTACGGCAATGGCAATGGCAATGGCGTTGCCGGCATCGCCGCATGCGGATACCGCTGCGGTACTTTCAGGCGCCCGGTTTCACGCCGCGGATCCACGGTTGGCGCTCGAGAACCGCACGACGCCTTGTGCATTGATGCTCGACAATCGCACCTGGAGCGTCACGCCATTCGAAAAGCCGAAAGACGAACGCGCGCGATGCATGAACGAGGCGGCGCAAGGCAACCTGACCGCGCGGGCCATCTACGGCCAGATGGTGACGTACGGCTATGGCGGTGAGCGTGACACCGCGACAGGCGTGGCGATCCTCAAGTCGTCGGCGCTCGACGGCTCGCTGCTCGCGCGCCGCATGCTCGGCAACCTCTATCGCAACGGCACCGCGGTTCCACAGGACTATCTCGCTGCGCGCCAGTGGTTCGAATCGGCTGCCGCAGACGGCGATGCGACGTCGGCCACGGTGCTCGGTGCAATGAGCGCGAACGGAGAAGGCCAGCCGGTCGATAACGCCGCCGCATACAGGTACTTCGTTCAAGCCGCAGAGGGTGGCTCGGCGAACGGCGCGGCCAATGCGGCGCAATTCACCGCGCTCGGGCGCGGCGTGCCGAAAGATCCGGCTGTCGCCGCTTCGTGGATGATCCGCGGCGCGAGCGGCGGCGATGCGGGCGCGCAGTTCCTGCTCGGCCTCGCGTTGTTGCGCGGCGAAGGCGTGCCGCGCGACGCCGGGAACGGCGCCGGATGGTTGCGCGAAGCCGTGCGCCAGGGCAACACCGGCGCCGAGACGGCGCTAGGCGACGCGTATCTCAGCGGCGTTGGTGTACAGCGTGACGCGCACCGCGGTGTCGATCTGATGTCGCACGCGGCAAGGCAAGGTTGGGTCTATGCGCAGCGCAGAATGGGCGACCTCTATGCAACCGGCACGGGTGTCGCGAGGAACGACGTGCTGGCACGTTCGTGGTACCGGAAGGCAGCGGTCGAAGGCGACGCCGCCGCACGTTTTGCACTCGCGGACCTCTATCGCACCGGTCGCGGCGGTCCGGTCGATCTGGAGGCAGCCATCGGCTGGATGCGCGGCGCAGCGGATGCAGGACTGGCGACAGCGCAGAACGACCTCGGCGTGATGTTCCGTGAAGGCTGGGGCACGCACAAGGATTCCGCCGAAGCTCGCACGTGGTTCGAGAAAGCGCACGCGCAGGGGCTCGGCGTCGCCTCGTTCAATCTCGCGATCTATGCATTGCGCGGAGAAGGCGAGCCGGTCGACTTCGGCAAGGCGTTCAAACTGGCGAGCCAGGGCGCCGGGCGCGGCAGCGAAGAGGCGGCGGTCACCGCCGCCGCAATGGCGTGGAAGGGGCAAGGCACACCAGTCGACAAAGCGCTGGCGCTGCGCTGGTATCGCTTCGCGGCGGACCACGGCAACGTGGAGGCGGCGCGCTGGATCGGCAATCAATATCTTGCGGGCACCGAGGTGCCGCGTGACGAGCCTCTCGGCCTGCACTACCTGACGCTCGCGACAAACGCGGGCGATCCCGCGAGCAGCGTGTCGCTCGGCGCTTATCTGACCGAGCATGGTCAGTCTTTGTCGGGCAAGACGGGCGTCGAGTGGCTCGAAGCGGCAGCGCAGCGCCGCGTTCCCGCAGCTTACGCGGCGCTCGGCTATACGTACGCGCGCGGCATTGCGGGCAAGCAGGATTCCGGTGTCGCGCTGAGCTGGTTCTCGCAGGGCGCGCAGCTCGGCGACCCGGCATCGCAGGCATGGCTTTGCAGCGCGTACGCATATGGAAGCCCCGGCGTGCAGCGTCGTCCCGATTACGCGGCGCGCTGGTGTCAGGCCGCATCGCGCAGCGGCAACGTGCTTGCGATGAGCATTCTCGCCGACGCGCGCAACGGCGTCGCCAATGACACTAGCCGGGCGTACTGGCAGTGGAAAGTCGCGGACCGGGGCGATCCGAAGTACCAGTCGATACTGGGCGACAGCTACGATCTCGGCGATGGTGTCGCGCCCGATCTGTCAGCGGCGACATACTGGTTCCGGCGCGCGGCGGATCAGGGCAATGCCTCCGCTCAAAGCTCGCTGGCGTGGCACCTGTTGACGGGCCTGGGCGGCCGCGTCGACGAATACGAGGCCTTTGCGTGGGCATCGAAGGCGGCGCCGGCCGACGCGGAAGCCAAACGGATGGTGGGCGTCGCTTATGCGTATGGCCGCGGCGTCGGGCGTGATCCGGCTGCGGGCCGTGTCTGGCTCGAAAAAGCGATGGCCGCTGGCGACGACTGGGCTGCCAGCGATCTCGCGACCTTGTACGAGATTGGGCTGCTCGCGCAGCGCGAGCCGGCGCGTGCAATGCAACTTCATCGCCAGGGCGCGCGAGGCGGGGCCGAGCAGTCGCAGATTGCGCTCGCCTTGCACGCGCTGGCGGCGGGCACGGAAACGGGCCTCGGCAGCAATGAGCGGCGTTGGCTGGTCCCGGCCGATGCGGCGTCGAACCTGTGGAGCGACGATTCGCTCGCGCCCGTCGGCGAACTGCGCCGGCGCTGGGACGGTTTGTCGTGCCTGAATGAGGCATTGCTCGGCAATCCGCTGATGCAATACGGCGTCGGCATGCGCTTTCTGACCGGCAACGGCGTTCCGCGCGACCGTGCGCTCGGTGCCGCCTGGATCGCCCGCGCGCGGGCTGGTTTCGAAGCCCGTGACGGCGTGCCGGCGTACGCCGCCGCAATCAGGATCGTCGAGGCGAGACTGTCCGAACGCATGGGCGATGACGAGAAGCAGCGCGCTCGCGAGATCGCGGCGAATCTGGACGCGACGGTGAGGGAGTTGCAGTGAAGCGGCGGTGAAGCCGTTGTCGTGCAGATCGGCTGGCCGCTCATGCGGGCTGGAAGACGTTAATCGCGCGCGATGTGTCGCAAGAGTTTAGCTAACGCGATTCATCAATTTATCTGGTTTGCCGGACCACCACCAGACAGATATTCTTCTTGTCGCCTCCTGAAGCAACCGCCCGCCCCCTCCCCGGACCGGAACCCGCATGCATCATCGCGATTGCGCTGAAGAGGCGTCATCTCACCGTCACGCAGAGGTTCGCTAAATGAATACCGTCCCGCAGGTCCCGTTGATTCTGATAACAGGCGGAGGCCGTGGCGTAGGCGCGGCGACTGCGCGGCTCGCTGCCGCACACGGTTACGATGTAGCGATAAGCTTCGTCTCCGACGAGTCTGCCGCTCTCGCGGTAGCGGCTGATGTGGAAGCTGTCGGACGCCGGGCTTTAGCCGTGCGCGCAGACAGCGCAGATCCTGAGCAGGTCGCTCAGCTATTCGCCGCGATCGACCGGAAGTTCGGCCGGATCGACGTGCTGGTGAATAACGCCGCGATCATTGCGCAGCAATCCCGGCTGGAGGATCTCGAATTCGAGCGGATGCAGCGTATCTTCGCGGTCAACTCGATCGGCCCTATCCTCTGTGCGCAGCAGGCGGTGAAGCGGATGTCGCATCGTCACAATGGCCGAGGCGGTGTCGTGATCAACGTTTCATCGGCATCGGCCAGGCTTGGCAGTCCAAACGAATATGTCGACTATGCTGCGTCGAAGGGTGCGCTTGAGACATTCACTACCGGCTTTGCAAAAGAAGTCGCGCGGGAAGGGATACGCGTCAACTGCATTCGCCCCGGCCACATCTACACCGACATGCATGCAAGCGGCGGCGAGCCGGGACGAGTGGATCGCGTCAAGGACTCGATCCCGATGGGAAGAGGCGGTCAGCCTGAAGAGGTTGCGCGGGCGATCCTATGGCTGGCAAGCGCCGAGGCGTCTTTCATCACCGGCACGTTTCTCGATGTCACCGGCGGCAAGTGAGCAAAAGGGTACGGCAATGGAGGCGGTGCTCCGCGGATACAGCATGTGACAGGTCGCCCCCGTCAGGTCTTTCGTACCGTTTCATCAGTCACGAAGACGCAACACAAGTCCGTTATGGTCGCGAATTCTTACCGACCTTTCAACTTCTTACCGTACCGTGAAAACAAAACTCTTAATTTCTGCGATTCTCGCAGCCGGTCTTAGCGCATGTGGCGGGGGCGATATTGGCAGCAGCACTGCTGGTGACAGTGGCGGCAATACCACTGTGCCTGCGGTAGATAGCAAAATCCCTGCGCTTGCATTTGCCGATCCGCAAAGCACCTATGACTTGAATAGCTACACGCAGACAGCAATGTTTCCTCTGCAGTACGCTACGACCGGCACCAATCTGTTGAACGCAGAGGCATCCGGCGTGACCTATGACAAGGATACCGATTCGCTGTTTGTGGTTGGCGACGGTGCCACTTCAGTCGTACAGGTTGCAAAGAGCGATGGTCACGTTATCGATTCCATGACGCTCAATGCCGGCGACTTCGAGGACACCGAAGGCATCACTTATGCCGGTGGCGGCAAGTTCGTATTGGTGGAAGAGCGTCTTCGTCAAGTCGATCTGTTCACTTACGTTCCAGGCGGAACACTGCGCAGAGCAGACGTGCGGTCCGTCAAATTGGTGTTACGTCCCGGTCTATTTGAGGATCGGCGGGGGATGTTTGTATCGCGAACGTCGGGAACGAATTTTTGAACTTCACCGCAAAGAGCGCGGGACACAGCGGACGTAAAGATGGCCAGTACAGC
>Ga0255336_101687_pt1 | contig 14203 bp, 11 predicted proteins | sample MeOH1_35cm_T3_17_FD_189102 | JGI IMG/M metagenome (GOLD analysis project Ga0255336, IMG submission 189102) | Sandy soil microbial communities from University of British Columbia, Vancouver, Canada - MeOH1_35cm_T3_179 | ecosystem: Engineered > Artificial ecosystem > Sand microcosm > Unclassified ...
AATTTAGGGAAACTTTTTTCTGAATTTGATAATTTTAACGCTTCCTTTGAAAATCTAAATAAATCAAAGGAAATAAGACAAAGAAATAATGATGGAAGGTTAGTGGAAACATTAATTAATATTTGCAATAATTATATTCATCTTAAGGATATTAATAACTCTAAGCTATTATTACAGGAAATATATACAAAAAATGAAAATTATAATGGAAAGATAAAAATAGATTGTTATCTCATAAAGTATAGACTGGATATCTTAGAAGGAAATTTAATTAATGCAGAAAATACTCTTAAGGAAGCTTTGGACTATGTTAATAATAATGGATATATTAAAGAAAAAGGCGAAATAGCCTTCACCATTGGAAAGTTCTATATAGACTATGGACAAGAAAAAAAAGCAGAAGAGTTTTTATTAAAGGGTATAGATGCCTTTAAAAGTTTAGGAGTTTTTAAAGGGATGGACTAAAAGAAAGTAACTACAATTGGGGTGAAATTAGTTGGAAATATTATCTATTGGAGAAAAAATAAAACGAGCGCGAATATATAAAGGTTATACTTTAAAAGATTTATGCGGGGATAAGCTATCTGTTTCAAAAATGAGCTGTATTGAAAATGACAAAATTGAACCAGAGGATTCGATAATAGATATTATTTCAAAAAAACTGAATGTGGATAAGGACTATCTTAATCAGGGCATCAGGGAGCAGATATCTCAAGGTATAACTACTTTAAAAAATGAAAAAAACAATAAAGTATTAGAGCAGAATATTATATATTATATGGGTTTTGCAGAGAAGTATAAGTACTATGACTTATGTATAGAGCTTATTCATATGATGTTTATAAGCTATCTTAATATGTATGAATACCAAAAGCTCCAATCTTTAACTTCAAGGTATTACGACTATTGTCAAAAATCATATAATGATGAAAACTATTTAATATATAATATGGATATGGCAAAGTTTTTGTATTCTACAAGGGAATTTTCACAAGCCGCAACTTATTATAATAATATAAAAATATTAGCTAGAGATAAAGAAAAGCTTAATATATTAGCAAGGGCCACATATAATGAGGCTGCATGTTTCATTATGCTTGGAAATCATGAACGGGCTTATGAGGTTGCTGTTAAACTTGAGGAATCGGTTGATTATTTGGAAGGCGATATCAGCAAAGCTGAGGTCTATCAAATGCTAGCTATTCTTTCCCTAAGTATGGATAAGGGAAAATTCGATGAATACGAGAAAAAATCCTATGAATTATATGGAACTAATATAGAAAATAAAGCAATGGCTATTTATAACTATGCTTCTACATTATTTGAAGTCAATTTGAAAGATAAGGCACTTGAGTATATAAATAATGCACTTTCTATTTATCCTAAGAATAATAAAAAAAAGCTTGTCAGATTTATGCTGATAACTGTAGATGAACTTCTTAATAGCAGTATATTAGATGCTGCACAAACCTTTTGTGACGATGCATTAAATTATGCAATAAGGTTAAACGATGTTCAATTTATTGAACAGGCCTATTATTTAAAATCTAGGATTCTACAAAGACAAAGTAATTATATTTCTTCAGAAATATATATGAATCTATCATTAGATACCCTTTTAAAATTTGGAAGTAAACAGGATATACAGAAAAGATTTATAGAAATGGGATATATGTATTATAAGCTTTCTCAGGTTAAGGACTCAATAAAATATTTTAATTTGGCTATATCCTTAGAAAAGAAAATGTAATAAGCTACATTTTCTTTTCTCTATTTAGAATAAATTCTTTTGCTGCTAGTTCATAGCTGTCATCTAAAGGTGAAAGCTCCACATTAGTATATTTATTTGTAAGAGCAGCTATTAATAACCTGTCAGCAAGCTCTGGATTTTTAGAGAGAATAGATCCATGAAAATAGGTACAATAGGTATTTTTATAAATGCATCCTTCATATCCATCTTCACCATTATTGCCATATCCTACAATTGTTTTTCCTAGAGGTTTAAGATTACCTATATAAGTTCTTCCAGAATGATTTTCAAAACCTACATATATTTCATTAGTATATTCATTCTGTATAACTGTATTTCCAATAAAGCGCTTTTCTCCACCTTCTGTATAAATATCCAATGCATTTAGCCCTTGAAGTTTTTCACCATCAGGGGTTGTGTAATACTTTCCTAGAAGCTGATACCCGCCGCAAACACATAAAAAGACCTTATTATCTTCTATGTATTTGGTTAACTCATCTTTTTTAACTTCAATTAAATCCTTTGATACAATGGACTGTTCATAATCCTGACCGCCTCCGAAAAAGACTATATCATAATTTTCTGCTTCAAATGAATCTCCAATTGACACATTGTAAATATTTACTTTTATCCCTCTTTGCTCAGCCCTATATTTTAAAATTAAAATGTTCCCTAAATCTCCATAAACATTTAAAAGATCAGGGTATAAATGACATATATTTAATTCCATTAAATCACCTTCTATCACAAATTTACCATAGAGTTTTTATATAACCCTTTCCGTGAAGATATTTTCTAAAGCTAATCATTGCTGTGTATGTTGCCAGCACATAAATAGTTGAAGTATTAGAGACCGTTATTTCTTCTAATAGAATGTCGTAATTATTACATAAGACAAAGTTATCTTTAGAAAGACCAGCTACCTTTAATCTTATTGCCATATCATACATTCTAATGCCAGCTGCCATTATTTTATCTAATTTAAGTTTACTTAAGTCCTCGAAATTTACATCCCATATCCAAGAAATATCCCTGCCATCTGCATAGTTATCATTTAAAAGGAAAGCTGCACTTACATTATTTTTATCAAGACTCATAGTTTTCAATGCTTCATCAAAACCTGCTGGATTTTTCACTAAGATTATTTTAACTTCTTTATCCTTAATATTTAAGGTTTCTTGTCTGCCAAAACTTGAAGAAGTATTCTTAAGAGCCTTCTGTATAACAGAAGCTTCTATGCCAAGAACCCTAGCAATAGAATAAGCACATAGAGCATTATAAATATTATAAGTGCCTGGCTGATTAATATTGTATTCTTCACCATTTATAGACACCAAGGAATCTTTTGTGCTTTGCTCAAATACTGAGTCTACATAGTATGTAAGTTTCGGACGGCTATAGCCGCAATTAGGACAATAAAAATTTCCTAAATGGTTATAAGTTATGAAGTCATAACTATAAGGAGCTTTACATTTTTTACAGAACTTAGCATCTGCATTTATATCAATTTCTTTGTTATCATCTATATAAGCCTTAAAACCGTAATAAATACATTTATTCTGAACCTCTAAATCACCAAGTAGAGATTCATCACCATTTAAAACGAGAGTAGTTTCAGGAACCTTAATAATACCAACAAGAATCTTCTTAAGGGTAGTATAAACTTCACCATATCTATCCATTTGATCTCTAAATAAATTGGTAATTGTAATTATTTTAGGAGTAATATATTGAGTTACTATAGGCACATTTGCTTCGTCAGCTTCAATAACTGCATATTGCACGTTATTCCTCTTTTTAAAGCTGTAATTTTCAACAAAACAGGCTACAATTCCAGGAAGCATGTTTGCTCCAGTATTATTAGTAATGACTTTCTTATGGCTTTCCTTTAAAATATTATAAACCATACTTGTGGTAGTAGTTTTACCATTGGTACCTGTTATTAAAATTACCTCATAATTTTTAGAAACTATAGATAATATGTCTTTATCTAATTTTAAAGCTACTTTTCCCGGGAAATTTGTACCGCCTTTGAACAGTGTTTTTGAAAGTTTAATAATTGTTTTTGATATAATTATACTAATGAATGCTTTAATATTTATTTTGAACACCACCTTAGTCTTTTGTGACCTAGTTAATTATATACTATAATTTAATTATTGACAGTAATATAATAAAAATTATCACTAAGTTTAAAATTTAAATTAAAAGAATAGCTATTTATTCTATTTAAAAGAGCATCTTTTTTATTTCCTGTAAGCATAGTAGGACAATAGTCATTTCTATAACTAACAGAAGAAATACTACAGGGTATAGCGCGAATACCATAGGACATTAACTTTTTATCTTCAAACTTAAAATTACTCTGAAATATGAAGGTGTCTTTATCACTAGGATTTTTATTTCCGCCAAAGCAAAAATTTCCTAAGCTGTAAGCAATGGGTTTATCTTTATAAATTTCCAAGCCCTGAATAACATGAGGATGATGACCAATTATAAGATCAGCACCATTATCGATAGAATAATGTGCTAAGTACTTTTGTGTATTATTTGCCTTATTTAAGCCTTCTTCTCCCCAATGAAAATTTATTATTACTAAACACCCTTGATTCTTTAAATTCTGTATATCTTTCTTTAAGTTTTTCAAAAAGTTATTATCATAGTAAAAACCTGTATAGCCTAAAAAACCAAATTTGATTCCTTTAACTTCTGTTACCCATTTTTCTCCTTCACCAAAAAAATTAATTCCTTCTGATTGAAGTGATTGTTTAGTATCAGATAGTCCTTTGGCCATATAATCTCTAATATGATTATTCGCTAAATTTACACCTTCGATTGAAGCGCTAGTTAATACTTTTGCATAATCAGGGGGAGCCTTAAAGGTAAATTCTTTCTCTGCCTTAACATCTGCATCTGTGAAGGTCGTCTCAAGATTCGCTATTGTTATATCATCATTTTTAAAAATATCTGAAACATTTTTAAAAAAGTAAGAATAGTCATTATTATTATTTTTAAAAACCTGTATTAAAGAACCATCATAAGAGAATTTATTATCTGACCCAATGGTGCAATCTCCTACACTGCTTAAGGTAATCTCGGTTATTACTGGAACAGAAACTGCAGGTACTGCTTCCTCTATTTTTTTATCAGTATCCTTTTCACTTGTAAAAATATTTTTGTTTACTAAAGTTTTTTTGTGCTTAAAATCGTAGGTAACTTTAAAGGAAAGTAAAAATAATAAGATTAGCGGTAAAACAAAAACAACTATTTTTTTAAGGTTAATCTTCAAAATTTAATTCCTCCATATTTAAAAATTTCTGTTTTCTAATGACTGTCTTTATTTTAACATAATATATTGTATATAATAAGATAGAAATAACATTATTTTCTAAGCAGTTTTAGTGGTATTTTGCGTATTATTTTGTTAGAATACCTATATATCATCTTAATAAACGAGGTGGAGTAATGAATATAAAAAAATTTAAGGGTATATTTAATAAGGACAAGCTCCCTAGAGTTAACATAAATAAAGATAAATTTAAAAATATATTTCTGGGAACTGGAGAAAAATTAAAAAATATATTGGATTTGGTATTAATATTTCTTAAAAAAATAAATTTTAAAAATATTAAAGCACTTTTAAGCTCCATAAAAAGTAAATTTACATTAGAAAAGTTCAAATTAGCCTTTATGAAAATACGAAAGACATTTACAAAAGAAAAGGTAAAGAATGCTTTCTTAAAAATAAAGAAGGTATTTACCAAGGAAAATATAAAATTATTTTTCAGTAAAATAAGAAATGTTTTTACAAAAGAAAAGATAAATGCTTCGTTAAATAAAATAAGAAAAACTTTTACTAAAGAGAACCTAATTAATATTCATAAGAAAATAAAAAGTAGTTTTACAAAAGAAAACATTAAAAGAAGTTTAGAAAATTTAAAACTTAAGTTTAAAGAAAATCAAAGAGCCTATATAATATTTTCATTAGTAGGTATATTTTTAATAGTTTCATTAGCATTCTCATTTAAACAAGTTTATAACGGAATAATTCCTGTAAGTCAAAGATATGTTATTACAGAGAATAAAGCTGAAGAATATTACTACAATAGAGAATATGATAAGGCGATAGAGGAATACAAAAACATTAAAGATAAAGACAGGAATCAAGGAGAAGGCCTTTGGGATGCTAAGATTTCAGAAACTTATTCTATTAAAGGTGACATAGAAAATTCCAAAAAATCTATGGAGGATGCACTTAAACTTGGAAGTAAGAATTCTGAGGTGCTTAATTATATAGTATTTACAGAATTCATGAATAAGGACTATAAAGCTGCTTTAGCACAAGGTGAGGAAGCCTTGAAACGATTTCCAGAAGATAAAAGATTAATAAAAACTATGTTTACAGTATATAAGGCAAATAATGAAAAGGATAAGGCTAAAAATCTATTAGCTAATTATCCCCTTGATGAGAGGTCTTCTGTAGATACTGCTGAATATGCAAGGATGTTAATGTTAGACGGGCAGTGGGATCAAGGATATAATCAGCTTAGAGATGCATGGAATATTGATAAGGATGAATATAAAATATACGATGTTTTAGCTCAAGTATCCGTATATAATAAAGAGACATTCCTTGAAAATGTTACTACTCTTTCTCAGAAAAATCCTAAAGATTTGGCCTATAAAATGTGGCTTGCAAAAATTTATTCATTAAGCGATTCAACTGCTGATCAGGCAAATAAATTGCTGCAGGAATTAAAAACAGAGAATGTTGGTAAAATTGAAGTAAAGTTAATAGAGGCTTCCGTACTTCAAGGTCTGAAGCAAAATGATAAAGCAGATGAGCTTATAAAAAATGTAATTGATGAAAATAAAGGTGATTATAGAGTTCTTCATACTGCAAGTTGGTATTATTTAAATAAAAAGGACTTAATTAATGCAGAAAAGTACTGCAGAGAATCAATAATTAAAAATAAGTCTTATAGCGACAATTATGGTTTTTTAATGCCTGAAATACTTAAGGCAGAAGGAAAAAATGCAGAAGCGGAGCCCTATTTTAGAACAGCAATATTTAAAGAGCCTTACAATTATAATATTATGTTAACTGTGGCAAATTTCAATTGGTATACTACTAAGGATACAGGAAAGGCAATGGAATATTTTAATTATGCTCAGCTTATTAATCCTGATGAACCTGAAATTAAATACAATATGGCACAAATAGATATCTCTAATAATAAAATAGATGATGCCATTAATTTATTAAAACAATGTATAAAAATAAATGATAGTATAGCTAAGTATCATAGGACATTAGGAACTATTTATCTTTTAAATGGTAAAACATCAGATGGAATTAAAGAGATAAGGTATGCATATGGATCAGATCAAGAAGACATTCTAACATTGAATAACGCAGGCTGTTATTATATATCTGTTGAACAAAATCTGGAGAAGGGTGAGTATAATTTAAGAAAGGCTGTGGAAGGCATTAATAGTACAACTGATAAGTACACTTCAGATACTATAAAAGAAAATTATAAAAAGACAAAAGAATTCTTAGATCAATACAATAGTGGTAAAGCTAATCAAACAATAAAAGTGCCTGATTTAGTATTATTTTATTAAATTTATAAAAAGTGAAGTAATTTTAATAATTACTTCACTTTTTAAAATTTATTGCATTGTTAAGGATTGCTTATAGTTACCTAGTATATCATTTACAGGAGAAACTGCTATAAAGGCAGAAGGCTCAACGGACTTAACTATTGCTTTTAATAAGTTAAGCTGATTTCTTTGTATTACTACATAAATAAACTTCTTTTTGTCATTAGAATAACCGCCTACTGCATCTAAAACAGTAACGCCCCTAACAAGCCGTGTATTAATATCATTTATTAGTTGACTAGAATTTTCACAAATTATTATGCATTGTCTAGAGGATGCTATACCTTCTTGAATGGCATCAAGAGTCTTGGTTCTTATAAAGCTGGCTATAATTGCATACATAACAGAGCGAGGTCCATAGGCATAAGCAATTAAGCAATAAACTAGAATATCTTGAATTAATAGAATATTTGAAAGCTGAAAGCCTTTAAACTTGTTTTGTATAATTTTAGCTAAAATATCTAGTCCTCCAGTTGAGGAATAAGACATAAAAATTAAATATACGGAAACACCTAAAAGTACTCCAGAAAATATAGCTGACAGCAGTATATCATCTATCGCCTTGAAATTAAATGCGGAATTAAAATAATCAATAAGTAAGGATGAAAGTATTACAACAAAACCACTTCGTATAGCAAATTTGCTTCCTACCAATTTATAACCAAAGATAAATAATGGAATATTCATTAATATAGTAAGCATACCAATCTTAAGACTGAAGAAATGATTAATAACCATAGCAATACCTGTAACTCCACCTATACCTATTTTAGATGGAACTAAGAATGCAGATACGGCTATAGATAAAATAGCACTTCCTAAGATTATTAGAGCATATTCTTTTATAAGTTTAAGCATTTTATTTACCTCCATTAAAATATGAATAAATAATTTCAAATTTATTATTTTATGAATGGTTTCATTCACCAACATTATATTAGCATAAATATTCTCAATCAACAATTCATAATTATAATAATTTGTAAAATTCTTTAGTTAGTTTTGCCAAAAAATTAATTACATAGTACAATAGAATATAAAGTATTTGATGAGGTGGATTAATATGGGTCCTCTAAAATTTGAGAATATATATTTCCATAAGATTTGGGGAGGAAGTGACTTAAGTATTTTTAGAAATAACCTTCCAGAAGGTGATATCGGAGAAAGCTGGGATGTAGCATGTCACTCACATGGTACTAGTGTTATTGCAAATGGAGAATATAAAGGCATGAAACTTATAGAGCTTATTGAGTTAAAAGGAGAAGAAATTATTGGCAGTAAAATTTCTAAGTCCTGGTTTCCCTTACTTGTAAAACTTATTAATGCTAATGAAGAACTTTCTGTTCAAGTTCACCCAGAAGATGAGTATGCTAGAAAAGTTGAAGGAGAGATGGGGAAAACTGAAGTATGGTATATTATGGAGGCCGCTGAAGGTGCTAATTTGGTATTAGGAACAAAAAATTGTACAAAGGAACAATTTAAAAAGGCAGTGGAAAAAGGTAATTTTGAGGACTATATGAATATAATTCCCGTAAAAAAAGGTGAGGTTTATTTTGTAAAAAGTGGGCTTATACATGCTATTGGAAAAGGAGTTATTATAGTTGAAATACAGCAAAATAGTGATACTACCTATAGAGTATATGATTACAACAGAGGAAGAGAACTTCATATAGACAAAGCCTTGGATGTTGTGAATTTTAATTTAAAAGGACAGAGAAGCAGGGGACTAAGGGTTCAGCATGAAGGTTATAGTAAAATTTATTATTGCCTCTGCGAAAATTTTTCACTTGAATTATATGAAATTAATAAAAATGTTAAAGAAGTTAGTGATACTGAAAGGTTTTATATATTTACAGTAGTAGAAGGTCATGGTGAAATTTTATATAGAGATGCAAGAGAAGCTATTACCCTAGGTGAAAGTATACTGATTCCAGCTAAACTAGGAGAATATGAAATAAAAGGTAACTTAAAGATTCTAAAAACTTATGTTCCTGATGTAGAAAAAGTTAAAGAGGAATTATTAAGCATAGTAATATTTTAATATATTATTTATAATGAGGCATATTATATATGTCTCATTTTTATTTATATAAATTTCTGAAAAATGAATCAAAACACATCAAAATATATCAAATAACCGAAATTATAAATAATTTCTTGCATAATCACTTCTTCTATGCAATAATTATATTGTAAATACATAATAATATAAAACGGGGGACCTCATAATGTTTCTTGATTATTTAAGGTTAGAAGCTAATAAAAACATTTATAGAAACTTACCTGTTTCAGATTTAGTTCAACATGCATTGGATAACAAAGAAGGAGTACTTTCAGAAACTGGGGCCTTTGTTGTTGAAACTGGAAAATACACCGGAAGATCTCCAAAGGATAGGTTTATTGTTAAACAGCAAAGCATTAATGAAAGTATTAATTGGGGAGAAGTAAATATCCAGATAGAGGAAAAAGTTTTTGATAGCTTATATAATAAAGTAATAAATCATTTACAGGAGAAGAATTTATATATATTTGAAGGCTTCGTTGGAGCCAATAAAAATTATAGAATATCCGTAAGGGTCATTAGTGAATATGCTTCTCAAGCCCTTTTCTCCAATCAGCTTTTTATAAGGCCTAATAAAGGTGAACTACAAGGATTTAAGGAAGATTTCACAGTAATTGCAGCTCCGGATTTTAAAGCAAAGGGAAAGGCCGATGGAATTAATTCTGAGGCATTTATTATAATTAATTTTGAAAAGAAGATAATCTTAATTGGAGGAACACAATACTCTGGAGAAATTAAAAAATCCGTGTTCTCTTTAATGAATTATCTATTGCCTTTAAAGGGAGTATTCCCTATGCACTGCTCAGCAAATATTGGAAAAGATGGAGATACAGCAATCTTTTTTGGCTTGTCTGGTACTGGAAAAACAACTTTATCTGCTGATCCGGAAAGAAGACTTATCGGAGATGATGAACATGGCTGGTGCAGTGATGGGGTATTTAATTTTGAAGGCGGCTGCTATGCTAAGACCATAAAGTTATCAAAAGAAAAAGAAAAAGAAATATATGATGCAATTAAATTTGGCACAATATTAGAAAATGTTGTGCTAAATGATGACAAAGCACCTGATTATGATGATGATAGCTTAACAGAAAATACAAGAGCAGCTTATCCTATAAATTATATTGATAACATTGAGCCTAGCGGACGTGGAGGACATCCTAACACTATAATATTTTTAACTGCTGATGCCTTTGGTATTCTTCCTCCAATTTCTAAGCTTTCAAAAGAAGCAGCTATGTATCATTTTATGTCAGGATATACAAGCAAGCTTGCAGGAACAGAAAGGGGAATTACAGAACCAAAAGCAACTTTTTCAGCCTGTTTTGGTGAGCCATTTATGCTAATGAATCCAGCAGTTTATGCAAAGCTTTTAGGAGAAAAAATAGAAAAATATAATTCAGAGGTATATCTTATAAACACAGGCTGGTCAGGCGGGGAATATGGCAAAGGCGAAAGAATTAAATTATCATATACCAGAGCTATGGTTAATGCAGCTTTAAACGGAAATTTAAGAAATGCAGAATATAAATTAAATCCCATTTTTAAAGTTTTAGTGCCTAATGAAATCTCAAATGTTCCAAAGGAAATTCTAAATCCAAGAAGTACTTGGAAAGACAAGGATCTATATGATATTAAAGCAAGAGAATTAGCATATAACTTCAGGAAAAACTTTAGTAAATTTAAAGGTGTTCCTCAGGAAATTATTAATGCAGGACCAATGGAAGATTGTAATGATGAGATAAATTATGAAATAGCTTCTGATAAACATTAACTTATAGGAATTTAGCAATTCATTAAATATTGTTAAATTCCTTTTGCTTTATAAATATATAAAATTATTAAATTTTTAGTTTGTCATTTTAATACAAGTAAATATATAGTATAATAAAGATTGTGCAATAATACATATTGAAAGTGAGAGTGATGAAATGTCTGCTGCTGATTTAGTATTTTTGTTTAAGGCTATTATTATTGCCATTGTAGAAGGTATAACTGAATTCCTTCCAATATCATCTACAGGGCATATGATTATAATAGGCCATTTTATAAAATTTACAGGAGAATTTGCTAACTTTTTTGAAGTAGTAATTCAATTAGGAGCTATTTTAGCTATTGTTGTTCTATATTGGAGAAAGATCTCAGATTCTTTAAAACCTGAAAATCTATATAATGTAAACAAATCAGGATTTAAACTTTGGTTTAATATTGCAATAGCTTTTATACCTGCTGCTATTATTGGCTTAATCTTTAAGAAAAAAATAGATAAATATCTATTTAATACATTAACTGTAGCCATAGCTATGATAGTTGGAGGACTTTTGTTATTCATTATTGAAAACAAATATAGAAAAAGTAATAGGACAAGAGATATAAAGGACGTTAAACCAGTACAATCGGTAAAAATAGGTATATTTCAATGTCTATCTTTGTGGCCAGGAATGTCACGTTCTGCTTCTACAATAATGGGAGGCTGGATAAGTGGTTTATCAACTCCCGTAGCTGCTGAATTTTCATTTTTCCTTGCAATACCAACAATGATAGCTGCCAGTGCCTTAGATCTTATTAAGAACAGACCAGTTATGACTTCAAGAGAAGTAATAGCATTAATTGTAGGCTTTATAGTTGCTTTTTTAGTTGCACTACTGGTAGTAGAAAAGTTTATTAATTTCTTAAATAAAAAGTCTTTGAGAGTTTTTGCAGTATATAGAATACTGTTAGGAATAATACTTCTTGTTTTAGCTGCTCTTAAAGTAATTGTAATAACAAAGTAATAAAAAATACATAAAAAACTCAGGATTCATTTCTGAGTTTTTTTATGTATTTTTTACTTTTCAATGTGAATACTAAAGTATAAGTAAGAAGAGGATTGTACTCATCAATTTCAGTATTATTCATAAGCCTGAATGAATATGAGTCAGAAGTAATTATTTTAGCCTTCTCATTACCTATTATAGTATACATTTATGTTATACTAATACAATTGATTAACACTAAGTATTTAACATATTTAGATAATGATACTCAAATTTAGAACAAATGCAAATTATGTAGGATAATGTTTAAATTTAGAATTTAAAATTGTATAATTAATTTAAAAAGTTTTGGAGGTAGTCATAAATGGCAGATAAAATAAAGAAAATTGCATTATTAACTGGAGGGGGAGACTGCCCTGGGTTAAATGCAGTACTAAGAGCAGCAACTAGAACAGCTATTTTAAAATATGGATATGAAGTTATAGGATATAAATTTGGCTATAGAGGGCTATTTAATAATGACTATATACCTTTAAATCTTGATACTGTATCTGGAATATTGCATAGAGGAGGAACAATATTATATAGTTCAAATAAAGATAATCTTTTTGACTATTCTGTTGAAGAAAATGGCAAAATGGTAAAGAAGGATGTTTCAGACGTTGCTGTTAAAAATTTAAAAGAGGCTGGGGTAGATGTATTAGTAGTTATAGGCGGAGATGGAACACTTACTAGTGCTAGAGACTTTGGGCGAAAGGGAGTAAAGGTTATCGGTGTACCAAAAACTATAGACAATGATTTAGCTTCCACCGATGTTACTTTTGGATTCAATACTGCTGTTGGAATAGCAACAGAGGCACTAGATAGACTTCATACGACAGCTGAATCACATCATAGAATTATGATACTTGAAGTTATGGGAAGAAATGCAGGCTGGATTGCCTTAGAGTCAGGAATATCTGGATCAGCAGATGTAATTTTAATACCGGAAATTCCATATGATTTAAATAAAATAGTTGACAAGATAAATGATAGAAAGAAACAAGGTAAGGTATTCAGCATTATTGTAGTAGCAGAAGGAGCAAAGTCTAAAGATGGTGATGTTGTCATAAGCAAAATTGTGGAAGACAGCCCAGACCCAATTAGATTAGGCGGTATAGCTAATAAGCTTGCTTTTGATTTGGAAAGAGTAGTAAAGGATCATGAAATAAGAAGTACAGTACTAGGTCATTTGCAAAGAGGCGGTAATGCTTCTAGCTTTGATAGATTATTATCAACAAGATACGGAGTAGCAGCAATTGACTTAATTAATGAAGGTAAGTTTGGCAACATGGTTTGCTTAAAGGGTAATGAAATATCCTACGATGCGCTTGAAAATGTAATTGGTCAAACAAAGAATGTAGATCCAAATGGCGATATCGTAAGAGTTGCAAGAAGTATAGGAATCTCCTTCGGAGAATAAGATTGAGTAATGAGCCACGGGGACGTTTTCTCGTGGCTAATTTTATGATGCTGAAAAAGCATAATCAGCAGAACTCAAGGATGAGCTTCTATTAAAAGATTCAGCCAGTGGCATTTAATATATAATATCAATTTTTAAAATTATTATTATCTAATACCACAAACTGTTCCTTGTGTATCATCATGCAAAAATTGAAGAATTAAATAGAATTATTAAGATAATTGTAAGTATTTTAGTTTTATGGTATAAAATTTATAAAACTAACTAATAATACTTGCTATTATATTAAATGTCGTCACTAAAGGACGACGGAAAAAAATATTTTATTATGTTGACAAACATTAAAGGACATGATAAAATATAAAAGCTGTCAGATGACAGTAAACAAATTGGTCTTTGAAAATTAAACAGATATATATTAAGGTAAAAACCAGCAATTCTTTTTTAATTAAAGTAAGCGAATGAGCTTAAAGAGATTCAAACTTTTAAATTGAGAGTTTGATCCT
>Ga0255336_101688_pt1 | contig 14201 bp, 14 predicted proteins | sample MeOH1_35cm_T3_17_FD_189102 | JGI IMG/M metagenome (GOLD analysis project Ga0255336, IMG submission 189102) | Sandy soil microbial communities from University of British Columbia, Vancouver, Canada - MeOH1_35cm_T3_179 | ecosystem: Engineered > Artificial ecosystem > Sand microcosm > Unclassified ...
GCTGGACGGAAGCGGCGGATGTCATCATCAAGTCGATGGAAAAATCGATCCTGCAAAAGCGCGTCACGTATGACTTCGCACGTTTGATGGAAGGCGCAACGCAGGTTTCCTGCTCGGGCTTCGGCCAAGTGCTGATCGAAAACATGTAAGTTCGGCCAAGCTTCTAGAAAAGCCCCGATGCGACTGGTTCGCATCGGGGCTTTTTCATGGGTGGTGCGAACCGATTGGGCCGCGGCGCACGCTTGTGCCAAAACTTCTCGCAAGCGACTGTTTCGCTGCGGCGGAGCGCGATCGGCGAGATAACGCTTAGTCACGAAGGGCCGGCAGAAGTCTGGATTACCCGGCGGAAAATGCCTATGGTCCAAGGCGCCGATTCACCCTGGCTCACGAAATAACGCACTTCTGCATGCACAGGTCCACCGACCGCGACGAATTTATCAACACCGAGAGCACGATGAATCGCCGCGACTCCTACTGGAACAGATACGAATCCGAAGCCAGCCGGTTTGCGCCCGAACTATTGATGCCACAGCAGCGCATTGAATCGTTGGGAAGGCGAGTAATCGACGCATACAAGGCGCAGCACAACGCGGCGCAGCACAACGCCGAAAAAATGCCGCTGAGCCGCTTTATCGATGTGATGGCCGCCAAATTCCGTGTTTCCAATCCCGCCATGGAGTTCCGCTTGAGGCGTGTCGGAATCGGCATATAAAAATAGGCAAAAACCGCCAGGATCCGCCTCGGGATTTTTTCGCCGGTTGCGCGTGAAAATAAAAAAACCCGGCGTGATGCCGGGTTTCAAGGACAGTGCGCTATCGAACGGTCAGGCAGATTCCTGGATGTTCGATGCCTGTTTGCCCTTGGGTCCCTGGACGATCTCGAAGCTGACCTTCTGGCCTTCCTTGAGCGTCTTGAAACCATTCATCTGTATTGCCGAGAAATGTGCAAACAGATCCTCGCCGCCTTCATCGGGCGTGATGAATCCATAGCCTTTCGCGTCGTTGAACCATTTGACCGTACCAGTTGACATCACTTCCCCTCTTACTCTCGTCGCTACCACGAGCACGCTCGAAAAGCTCGACGACCCACAATGTGAACCGCCCCCTCCTCACAAGCTCACCGCGGCCTTTCTTCACCTGAAACGCTTTCGGAAAAAAGTGCCAATTTGATTGTTTAATCTCTTAAATCAAGTGTCAAGAAAATTTTGAGATGGTCGTAAAGGCGTTGTAAAGACCTCATTTCAAGGGTTTTTCCCGCTTTGCGCGTATCCCGCCGCACAAGCACGCCATCTTGAAAAGTCGCATAATCGACGCACATGAGCAATACAGTCGGCACGTGGCTATAAGCAGCAGTCGCAGCAGGGTGCACGAGCAGGTTGCAGGAACGAGTCACATAGTCAGTCGCAACGGGGAAAGTGCCCAGGGCAGGCCGCATCCAAGTGGACAATTCGTTTTTTTGAGAGCTGTGCGATACTGGATTCAACGATGTTTCAAGAGGGCTGGCCTGTGTGACGAGGGCCGGCGGAATTCAGCAAGCGACAGGTTGCGCGAAGTGTGCGGCGACACCGATTCGGCTCTCATTGCGAACGGAGTTTTGGCGAGATGGCGAGCCTGTCCGAGTTGTTTAGAATGGGCGTATGGCGATCAATCCCAACAAGCAGGATGGCACCGTACTAGAGCGGCAGGAACAAAAGCTGAAACAGCCGTCCATGTACAAAGTGGTGCTGCTGAATGACGACTTCACGCCGATGGAATTCGTCGTGTTCGTCGTGCAAGAACATTTCAATAAAGATCGTGAGACTGCGACGCAAATCATGCTGAAGGTTCATCGCGAAGGCAGGGGAGTTTGTGGGGTCTATACGCGGGACATCGCGTCGACCAAAGTTGAGCAAGTTGTTAGCCACGCGAGGCAGGCGGGTCATCCGCTGCAGTGTGTGATGGAGGAAGCATGATTGCCCAGGAACTGGAAGTCAGTCTGCACATGGCGTTTATGGAAGCACGTCAGGCGCGGCACGAGTTCATTACGGTCGAGCATCTTTTACTGGCCTTGTTGGACAACCCGACCGCGGCTGAAGTGTTGCGCGCATGCGCAGCAAACATTGAAGATTTGCGTCAAAACCTGCGCAATTTCATTCATGACAATACGCCGACCGTGCCAGGCACGGACGACGTCGATACCCAGCCGACGCTTGGTTTTCAGCGTGTGATTCAGCGCGCGATCATGCACGTGCAATCGACATCGAACGGTAAGAAGGAAGTGACCGGCGCGAACGTGCTTGTCGCTATCTTCGGTGAAAAGGATTCACATGCCGTCTACTACCTGCAACAGCAGGGCGTGACGCGCCTCGACGTCGTCAATTTCATCTCGCATGGCATTGCGAAGACGAATTCGGGCGACGCCGCGAAGGCCAGCAGCGACGCGAATCCCGAAGCGGAAGACGCGGCTGCGCAAAAGGAAACCCCGCTCGCGCAATTCACGCAGAACCTGAACCAGCTCGCGAAGGACGGCAAGATCGATCCGCTGATCGGCCGCGAACTGGAAGTCGAGCGTGTGGTGCAGGTGCTGTGCCGGCGCAGAAAGAACAATCCGCTGCTCGTCGGTGAGGCCGGTGTGGGTAAAACCGCCATTGCCGAAGGGCTCGCCTGGCGCATCACGCGCGGCGAAGTGCCGGATATCCTCGCTGACGCACAGGTCTACTCGCTGGACATGGGCGCGTTGCTGGCCGGTACTAAATACCGGGGCGACTTCGAGCAGCGTCTGAAGACGGTGCTGAAAGAATTGAAGGAACGCCCGCATGCGGTGCTGTTCATCGATGAAATTCATACGCTGATTGGCGCGGGTGCGGCTTCGGGCGGCACGCTGGATGCATCGAATCTGCTGAAGCCGGCGTTGTCGTCGGGTCAGTTGAAGTGCATCGGTGCGACTACGTTCACGGAATATCGCGGGATCTTCGAGAAGGACGCGGCGTTGTCGCGTCGTTTCCAGAAGGTCGATGTGGCCGAGCCGACCATCGAGCAGACCATCGCGATCCTGCGCGGCCTCAAGTCGCGTTTCGAGGAGCATCACGGCGTGAAGTACTCGTCGGGTGCGCTGTCCGCAGCGGCTGAATTGTCGGCACGCTTTATCACGGACCGTCATCTGCCGGACAAGGCCATCGACGTCATCGACGAAGCGGGCGCGGCGCAACGCATCCTGCCGAAGTCGAAGCAGAAGAAGACCATCGGCAAGAACGAGATCGAAGAAATTATTTCGAAGATCGCGCGTGTACCGGCGCAAAGCGTGTCGCAAGACGATCGCAGCAAGTTGCAGACGCTGGATCGCGACCTGAAGAGCGTGGTGTTCGGTCAGGATCAGTCTATCGATGCACTCGCCGCCGCCATCAAGATGGCGCGCGCGGGTCTCGGCAAGACGGACAAGCCGATCGGCGCGTTCCTGTTCTCGGGGCCGACAGGTGTCGGCAAGACGGAAGTGGCGAAGCAACTGGCGTTCACCCTGGGGATCGAATTGCTGCGCTTTGACATGTCCGAGTACATGGAACGTCACGCGGTGAGCCGGCTGATCGGTGCGCCGCCCGGATATGTCGGTTTCGATCAAGGCGGTTTGCTGACTGAAGCCGTCACGAAGAAGCCGCATTGCGTGCTGTTGCTCGATGAAATCGAAAAAGCGCATCCGGATATCTACAACGTGCTGCTGCAGGTCATGGACCACGGCACGCTGACCGACAACAACGGTCGCAAGGCGGATTTCCGCAACGTCATCATCATCATGACGACGAACGCGGGCGCCGAAGCGATGCAGAAGTCGGTGATCGGTTTCACGAATCGTCGGGAAACCGGCGACGAAATGGCCGATATCAAGCGGATGTTCACGCCTGAGTTCCGGAATCGTCTGGACCAGATCATCAGCTTCCGCTCGCTCGATGAGGAAATCATCATGCGCGTGGTCGACAAGTTCCTGATGCAACTGGAAGATCAGTTGCATGAGAAGAAGGTCGACGCGGTCTTTACCGACGGCTTGCGCGCGCATCTGGCGAAGCACGGTTTCGACCCGCTGATGGGTGCGCGTCCAATGCAGCGCCTGATTCAGGACACGATCCGTCGTGCGTTGGCGGACGAGTTGCTGTTCGGCAAGCTGATGTCGGGCGGTCGCGTGACGGTGGACGTGGATGAGAACGACAAGGTCGCGCTCACGTTCGACGAAAGTCCGGTGCCGCGCAATCCGAATCCGGAAGCGGTCGAGGTGGAGTAACCGCTCAGGCTAAGCAATGAGTGAAGTCAGATGACACACGCTTGAGGGGTGTCATCATCGGCGAGGCGGCGCGGGGAAGTTTCCCGCGCCGCCTCGCTTTTTTGCGTCCGCGTTCGTTGCGGATAATGATTTCAAGAGGTGGATTTGAGCTGTAAGCGTGGTTCGTTCGGGACCATTATCGAACGGGAGAAAGGGCTTCACCGGAGTTTGACCGCCGGACCGATGTCGACCCATTCGTCAAGGTCATGGCAGCCGCGCACGTGCCTTTCGCTGCGGGCGTGATCAATTTCGTGGTGCTTGTCGCGGCGCGTTCCGCGATGAACAGCCAGTTCTGCATCACCACGCGCATGATGTTCAGCCTGTCGCGCGCGGGTTATGCGCCTGCGCGTTTCGGACGTTTCGGGCGTTTCGGGCGTTTGAGCGCGAATGGCGTGCCGACGGCCGCGCTGTCGCTGTCCACGATCGGCATTGCGCTTGCAACCCGCCTCACCGCGTTCTGGCCGGCGATGGCGTTCGGCTTGATGATGTCGCTGGCGATTTTCGGCGCAATGTTCGCCTGGCTGATGATCTTCGTCACCCCCCCTCTTTTTTCCGCGCTCGCTACGACGGACCAGCGCTGTCGTTCCGAATGGTGCTGCACCCGTTCGGCAGTTTGCTGGGCGCGGGTTTGATGGCGTCGATCATGATCACCACGGCCTTCACCAACGAGTTCCGCATGACGCTCGTCTACGGCCTCGCGGTCATGGTCGCTCTCGTTGCAGCTTACCTGGTCTGGTATCGGAAACGCGGGTAAACACCGAACATAAAGTCCTTTGCATGTCTTTCGTTTCGAAACTAAAATCTTTCGAAACGAAAGTGCAAAGGCGGTGCTGTCCGTGTTGGCTAACAAGAATTCGCTTCATCGGCGTCTGCGTATCGTCGAACTTGTCCGCAAGCGCGGTGAAGTATCGGTCGATGAACTCGCCTCGGCGTTCGACGTCTCCAGCGTCACGATCCGCTCGGATCTGAACTACCTGGAGCAGCAGCGCTACCTCATTCGTGCGTTTGGGAAAGCGCGATATGTGGCGCAGCGGCCGGGCGAAAACTTGCTCACTGCAGTTTCGCCGAGTGCGACGCGGCAGGCTGCGGACATGGCCATCGCGCGCATGGCGGCGGATTTCATCGATGACCACGCGTCTGTGTTTATCGGCGCGGGTCTGATCACGCACAAGTTGCTGCCGTTGCTCGCCGATCGCGCGAACCTCGCACTGACGCTCAACGATATCGCGATGGTGCCGACCGTTCAGCGTTTCATGCGCTGCGAATTGCGTCTCACCGGCGGCTCGCTCGACGACGATTCCACCGTGCTGCTCGGGCCTGATGCCGAACGCTCGATGTCGGCTTTATCGCTGGATCTGGTGGTGCTGGAAGCAAGCGGCATTGATCGCGAGGGCAATTTTCTGTGCGCCGATCCGCGTCTGGCGGAAGTGTTCAAAGCCGCGCTGAAGAACGCCAAACGCAACGTCGTGGTGGCTTACCAGCCGGCGCTGCAAGGCGAGGGTGAGGTTTTCTGCCACGTTAGCCGCCTAGGTGGACTCGTGCTCGATGACGCCATCGATCCGCCCACACTCGACCTGATTCTCAACGCCGGACTGGATGTGCATCGGCGGGAAGAGGGGATTCTCGAATTTCGTAGTAAGTCACCCTAAACAATAACTGGAGACACGCTTATGTTTCGCCGTCGTTCACTTCTTGCCGCTCTGGTCGCAGCGTTCGCCACAACCGCAACCGTCGCTCACGCCGCCGATATCAAGATTGGCGCATCGCTGCTCACTCAACAACATCCGTTCTACGTCGAACTCGCCAACGCGATGAAGGCGCAAGCAGCGAAGGATCACGCGCAGATCGATATCGCGATTGCGAACCAGGACTTGAGCAAGCAGATCGCGGACGTGCAGGATTTCGTCACGAAGAAAGTTGATGTGATCGTGCTCTCGCCCGTCGATTCCAAGGGCGTGAAAGCGGCTGTGCTGACGGCGCAGAAGGCGGGCATTCCGGTAATCACCGTCGATATCAGTGCGCAAGGCGTTGAAGTCGCATCGCATATCGCCACCGATAATTACGCCGGCGGTTTGCAAGCCGGCACGCTGATGTGCAAAGTGCTGGGCGGCAAGGGCAAGGTCGGAGTGATCGATTACCCGACGGTTCAATCGGTGATCGACCGCGTGACGGGTTTCAAGAAAGCGCTCGCCGCGTGTCCCGACGTGAAGATCGTCGCGGTGCAGCCGGGTATCACGCGCGCCGATGCATTGAGCGCGGCGCAGAACATGTTGCAGGCGAATCCTGATCTCGCGGGCATCTTCGGTTTCGGCGATGACGCTGCAATGGCTGCGGCCGTCGCAGGCAAATCGGCCGGCAATCATGTGAAGGTCATCGGCTTCGACGGCATGCCGGAAGCGCGCGCGGCGGTCGACAAAAACCCGAACTTCGTCGGCGTGATTCGTCAGTACCCGGACAAGATGGGCGCGCTCGCCGTGGATACGGCCGTCAAGGTTGCGGAAAAGCAATCCGTGCCGAAGCTGCAGCCGGTGACGCCGGGTCAGTACCTGAACGCGTCGGTGAAATGAATACGGGTTTGAAACCTCGCCCGGACATTCCGCTCCTCGAACTACGCGGGATTGCAAAATCGTTCGGGCCGGTCGAGGCGATCAAGGACGTCTCGCTCGCCATTCTGCCGGGCCGCGTGCACACGCTGCTCGGCGAGAACGGCGCGGGCAAATCCACGCTGATGAAAATTCTCGCGGGCGTTCATGCGCCTACGCGCGGCGACATTCTTTTGAACGGATTGCCCGCCGCGTTCGCGAATCCGGGCGAGTCGCAGAAGGTGGGCATTGCGATCATCTATCAGGAGTTGAGTCTCGCCAAGAATTTGAGTGTCGCTGAAAACGTGTTCGCGGGGCATGAGCCACGGCGTTTTGGTGTCGTCGATTTCAAGCGCTTGTATGCGCAAGCGCAGGCTTTGCTGGATCACCTGGGTATCGACATTGACGCTACCGCACCTGTTTCGCGTCTCTCCATGGCGCAGCGTCAGCTAGTGGAAATTGCCAAGGCACTGAGCCGCGATGCATCGCTCGTGATCATGGACGAACCCACGTCCTCGTTAAGCGATCGCGAAGCGGAGATCCTGTTTCATATCGTCACCAAGCTGACAGCGAAGGGCGTGGCCGTCGTTTATATCTCGCACCGGATGGACGAGATCATGCGCATTTCCGACGACATCTCGGTCATGCGCGACGGTCGCTACATCGCGACATTGCAGAAGGATCAGACGACCATCGGCGCATTGATCGCGATGATGGTCGGGCGTGAAATGAACGATGTCTATCCGCGTCGCGAGACGCCTTACATGCGTCCATCGCAGCCGCTGCTGAAGGTCAGCAATCTCACGCTTGCCGGTCAGTTTGAAAACATCAGCTTCGAGATTCACGCCGGCGAGATTCTCGGCTTCTTCGGGCTGATTGGTGCGGGACGCTCCGACGTGATGAAGGCGTTGTTCGGCGTCGGCCGGCCGAGTGGCGAGATCACGATGAGCGACAAGCGCCTCAAGTTGCGCAATCCGGCACACGCAATCCGGGAGGGCATCGCGTTCGTCACCGAGGACCGAAAGCACGAGGGCCTCGTGCTGATGCATTCCATCGCCAACAACGTGACGATGGCGAGCTTCGAAGAACACGGTTCACGCTTCGGCATCCTGAACCGCCGCTTCGAACGCGATGAAACCGCGAACGCGATCACGCGTATGAACATCCGCGCATCGGGGCCGTTTCAGGCGGTTGGGAGCCTGAGCGGCGGCAATCAGCAGAAGGTCGTGTTCTCAAAATGGCTGGCATTGAAACCGAAGGTGCTGATCCTCGATGAACCCACGCGCGGTGTCGATGTGGGCGCGAAGTTCGAGATTTACCGCGTGATCCGTGAGCTCGCTTCGACCGGGACGGCGATCATTCTCGTCTCGTCGGAATTGCCGGAAGCGCTTGCCATGAGCGATCGCCTTGTCGTGATGCGCGAGAAGCGCGTCGTCCATGAATTCAATGCGCAGGGTGTTGAACCCATCACGCAAGAAGAAGTGATGTCGTACGCAACCGGAGCCACAACAGCATGAACCCGACTCAACTCAGCGGCGCCGCGTCCACGCGCCGCTCGCACGCAAGCGGTGCGCTACATCGCGCCGTCAAGCACTACGGCGGTATCGTCGTCGGGCTGATCGTCTTGTGCGGTTTTTTCTGGGCGCTGTCGCCGAACTTCATGTCGGTGAACAACCTCGTGAACGTGGTGATGCAGGTCTCCATCATCGCGATACTCGGCTTCGGCATGACCTACGTGCTGCTGCTCGGCGATATCGACCTGTCGGTCGGCGCGACCATGGCACTGGTCGGCACCGTCTGCGCGTTTGCATTGCAGCATGGCGCATCGCCGCTTGTCGCCGTGCTCGCTGCCATGGCCACAGGGATCGTTCTTGGGGCCGTGAACGGCTCGCTATCCGCGTTGCTGACGATTCCCTCGTTCATCGTCACCGTCGCCACTATGGGCGTTTTCCGCGGTCTCGCGTACCTCACGTCGAACGGCGTACCAATCTCCATCGACGACGACCGCTTCGCCTTCCTCGGCAACGGCCTCGTGCTCGGCATCCCGCTACCGATCTGGATTCTCGCGGTTCTGCTGCTGTTGAACCACTTCGTGCTCTCGCGTACCGTATTTGGACGCAAGGCGTATCTCGCGGGCGGCAATCGCGAGGCAGCGCTGTATTCGGGTATCGATGTCAACCGGCTGCGAATCATGATCTTCATGATCTCGGGCTTGCTGGCGAGTATCGGCGGCGTGCTGATGACGTCGCGGCTGTTTTCCGCTCAGCCAAACGCGGGAATAGGCTATGAGCTCGACGCGATCGCCGCTGCCGTGCTCGGCGGAACAAGTCTCTCGGGCGGTTACGGAACGATCACCGGGACGCTGATCGGCGCGCTGATTATCGGCGTCATCAACAACGGGATGAACCTGCTCAGCGTTCCGTATTTCTATCAACTCATCGTGAAAGGCATCGTGATTCTGGTCGCGGTCTGTATCGATGTTCAAACGAAGAAACGTCATGCCTAATCCAAATGCTGTTACGTCCAGGCCCGGCACTATTGTCGCGATGGGCGAGATCCTGGTCGAAATCATGGCGACGCGCGTGGGTCAGAGCTTTCGCGAGCCCGGGACGCTCATTGGCCCTTTCGCGAGCGGCGCGCCGGCAATTTTCATCGATCAGGTCGCGAAGCTCGGCAGCCCGTGCGCGATGATCGGTTGTGTCGGCGATGACGACTTCGGCGTGCTCAACGTCGAACGGTTGCGCGGCGACGGCGTGGATGTGTCGGGTATCGCGGTGCTGAAAGACGCGACGACGGGCAGCGCATTCGTCACGTATCGCGAGGACGGCGATCGCGATTTCATCTACAACATTACGAACAGCGCATCGGCGCAATTGTCGGTGGCGAATCTGCGGGACGACTTGCTCTCGAAGTGCGGCACTTTCCACGTGATGGGGTCGTCGCTGTTCTCGTTTCGTATTATTGAAGCGATGAAGCAGGCTATCGAAATGGTGAAAACCAATGGCGGTACGGTCAGTTTCGATCCGAATATTCGCAAGGAAATGCTGCGGATTCCGGAGATGCGCGACGCGCTCGATTTTATCCTCGACTACACCGATATCTTCCTGCCAAGCGGTCATGAAGTGACCTTGCTCGCGAGCGCGACGTCGGAGCGCGGGGCGATCGATGAACTGCTCAAACGCGGCGTAAAGGAAGTGGTCGTGAAGCGCGGCGCGCAAGGCTGCAGTTTCTTCGATGCCAACGGCGAGACCCATCGGCCCGCGTTCAAGGTGCAGGAACTCGATCCGACCGGCGCGGGCGATTGCTTCGGCGCGACGTACATCAGTTGCCGCGCGCAGGGCATGGACGTGGACGCCGCGCTGAAGTACGCGTGTGCAAGCGGGGCGCGGGCAGTGGGCGTAAAAGGCCCGATGGAAGGCACGGCGACGTTCGCCGAACTCGATACGTTCCTGCAATCAGCCACGGAGTGAACTCATGAACTCGATCGTCTCGCGTTTGAGCAATGCGCATCCGGCGTCGGCATGGCTCGCCGGCATCTATTCGATTTGTTCCGCGCATCCGTGGGTGCTGGAGGCGGCTATGCGACAGGCGCTGGAAGATGAGACGCCCTTGCTGATCGAATCGACATCGAATCAGGTCGATCAGTACGGCGGTTATACGGGCATGAAGCCCGCGGACTTCGTGGACTTCGTTCGTTCGATTGCCGAGCGAGTCGGATTTTCGCATGAGCATCTGATTCTCGGCGGCGATCATCTTGGTCCGAATGCATGGCGTCACCTGCCCGTTGACGAAGCCATGCAACGCGCCGATGCGTTGATCGACGCTTATGCATCGGCGGGATTCACGAAGATTCACCTCGATACCAGCATGTCCTGCGCCGATGATCCCGAGAGCTTATCGGATGCGGTTGTTGCTTCAAGGGCCGCACGCTTGTGCGCAGTAGCCGAGGCAGCTGTAAAGCGAGCAGGTCTTGGCGTGAGCCCTGTATATGTGATCGGCACCGAAGTACCGGTGCCGGGCGGTGCTGCGGAAGAGCTGGACGTCGTGGAACCGACCTCGCGTGAGGCGGCGATTGAAACGGCTTTCGTCCACAAAAAGGCGTGGCAAGAACACGGGGTTCAAGTCGCATGGCCGCGAGTGATTGCGCTGGTCGTGCAGCCTGGTGTGGAGTTCGATCACACGAAGGTGATCGACTATGTGCCGGCGCGCGCCGAGTCGCTGAAGAGCGCGTTGGACGTTCTGCACGGCATGGTCTTCGAGGCGCATTCCACCGATTACCAGACGCCCGAAGCGCTGAGCGCATTGGTCCGCGATGGCTTTCGCATTCTCAAAGTTGGTCCGGGCGTGACGTTCGCATTGCGCGAGGCGCTCTACGCATTGGCGGATATCGAAACGCAATTGATCGATGCAAGCAAGCGATCGAATTTACGCACTGTGGTCGAGCGCGTGATGCTGAGCAAACCCGGCTACTGGGAAAAGTATTATCACGGCGATGCCGAACAGCAACGCGTGTTACGCACCTACAGCTATAGCGACCGCGTGCGTTATTACTGGGCCGATGCGGAGATCGGCGCCGCGGCGCAAAAACTGCTCGATAACCTAGCCGCGCTTAAAATTCCCGAGAACCTGCTGAGCCAGTTCTTGCCCGATCAATATTGGGCAGTGCGGCGCGGTCAGTTAGCTAACGAGCCGCTCGCGCTGGCGCAGGATCGCGTGCGGCAGGTTATTCGAACGTACGCGGCGGCGTGCCGCGCGTAACGCTTGGGGCTGAAGCTCAGTGCTTGCCCGTGCTGCCGAATCCACCGGCACCGCGCTCGCTCTGAGCGAAGTCATCGACGATATTAAACGTCGCCTGCACCACCGGCACGATCACCAGTTGCGCGAGGCGTTCAAGCGGATTCAGCGTGAACGCAGTCGCGCCGCGATTCCACGTCGAGATCATCAACTGGCCCTGGTAGTCCGAGTCGATCAATCCAACCAGATTCCCCAGCACCACGCCGTGCTTATGACCGAGCCCCGAGCGCGGCAGAATCAGCGCCGCATAACCCGGGTCTTCGATATGAATCGCCAGGCCCGTGGGTACCAGCGTCGTCTGGCCGGGTTCGAGCGTGATGGCTTCGTCCAGGCACGCGCGCAAATCGAGTCCGGCGCTGCCGGGCGTGGCGTAGGCGGGCAGGTAATCGCGCATGCGCGCATCGAGGATCTTGATGTCGAGTTTCATGGGTTCTGTTGGTTGAGTTCGAACGCTTGAGCCAGCAGTTCATACGAGCGCAGGCGTGCGGGGTAACTTCCCGCAACGGTCAGCACGATCAGTTCGTCGGCATCGAAGCGTTGTTGGAGTTCATGCAATTGTTCAGTCACGCGTTCCGGCGTGCCAATAATGCTACGGTTTTTTTCCCGCGCAATCACACTCAGTTCGCGTTCGCCGAATGCCTGGTTTGCCCCCTGGGCAATCGACGGAATCGGCATATTGAGCCCGTACGCCATCTGCACGCGACGCAAATCGACTGCACGTTCAAGTGCGGCGGCTTCCGTTTCGGTATCGGCGCAAATGACGAACACGGCCGCTGCAAGATAGGGCTTCGAGCCATTACGCGATACATACCGCTCGCGATAAGCCTCCGCCACCCGATGCCCATACTGCGCGTTAATAAAATGCGCGAACGCGAAACGAATGCCAAGTTGCGCCGCGAGCAAGCCGCCGAAATCGCTGGAACCGAGCATCCACAATTCGGGGCGAGTAGCAATTTCCGGCTGCAGCAACACGCCGTGCGCGAGGTGGTCTTCGGGCAACGTGCCGTCGAACAGACCGACCAGTTCACCGACCTGCTGCGGGAAAATATCGCCGCGATTGTAGTCGCCTGCGGCCACCGCCTGCGCGGTACGCATATCGCCGCCGGGCGCACGACCAACGCCCAGATCCACGCGATTCGGGAACAGCGCTTCGAGCATCAGGAACTGCTCGGCCACCTTGAACGAGCTGTAATAGGGCAGCATGACGCCGCCCGAACCGATCCGAATGCGCTCGGTCAAGCTGCCGATTCGCGCGAGCAAAACTTCCGGACAAGGATTCGATACCCCGCGCAAACCATGATGCTCGGCGCACCAGTAGCGCGTGTAGCCAAGGTCATCCGCGAGGCGCGCCAGATCGAGCGTGGCCGCGATGGCATCGGCGGTGCTATGGCCGTGAATGACCGGCGTCTGATCGAGTACGGAGAGTTTCGTCGTCATGGTCTTGGCAATGAGCTAAGCCAGCAGGCTAAGACAGCAGCGATCCGCCGCGCGGCGCCCGCTTTGCAATCTCGCCGATCAGCAACTTCGCGAGCAGCTTTTTATCGGCGCGAGGCAGGCGCGTGATACCCGACGCCTCGAACAGCACGACCTCGTTGTCGTCGAGGCCGAACGTAAGCGGCCCGAGATTGCCAATCAGCAGCGGCACGTTCTTGCGTGCGCGTTTCTCCTCGCCATGCACTTCGAGATCGCCGCTTTCCGCCGCGAAACCAACGCAATACGGCGGGTTCGGCAATCGTGCGACGATCGCGAGAATGTCTGGGTTCTCGACGAACGTGAAGGTCGGCATCGGCTGGTTGGCGGTCTTCTTGATCTTGTGCTCGCTCAAATGATCGACGCGCCAGTCCGCGACCGCGGCCACTGCGATAAAAATGTCCGCATCGGGCGTGGCTTGTAGCACGGCGTCGTGCATCTGCTGCGCGGTCTGCACATCTTCGCGGTACACGCCCCAAGGCGTTTCCAGCGCGACCGGGCCGGCCACAAGATGCACGTGCGCACCGGCCTGAGCCGCCGCACGCGCCAGCGCGAAACCCATCTTGCCGGACGAACGGTTGGTGATGCCGCGCACCGGATCGAGCGGTTCGAAGGTCGGGCCGGCCGTAACCAATACGCGATGCCCTCGCAGGATCTTCGGCTGGAAGAACGCGCAGATTGCTTCGAATGTTGCCGAGGGTTCGAGCATCCGGCCATCGCCGACTTCACCGCACGCCTGTGCGCCCGAATCGGGCCCGAGCACTTGCACGCCATCGCCACGCAGTTGTGCGACGTTGCGTTGTGTCGCCGGGTTCTGCCACATCTGGCGGTTCATCGCGGGCACGACGAGCAGCGGACAATCGCGCGCTACGCATAGCGTGGAGAGCAGGTCGTCGCAATTGCCATGCGCGAGCTTGGCGATGAAGTCGGTGGAGGCGGGCGCGATCACGATCGCATCGGCTTCACGCGACAGATCGATGTGCGCCATATTGTTGGCGATCCGCGCGTCCCATTGCGATGTGTACACGGGACGCCCGGACAGCGCCTGCATGGTGACGGGCGTGATGA
>Ga0255336_101689_pt1 | contig 14195 bp, 13 predicted proteins | sample MeOH1_35cm_T3_17_FD_189102 | JGI IMG/M metagenome (GOLD analysis project Ga0255336, IMG submission 189102) | Sandy soil microbial communities from University of British Columbia, Vancouver, Canada - MeOH1_35cm_T3_179 | ecosystem: Engineered > Artificial ecosystem > Sand microcosm > Unclassified ...
GTCGATAATCCGCGACGATAGTTCAATGATTGCATCGGTGGAATGGCCCACATAGGTGTGGTAATACGCGAGCTTCTTCGCTTGCTCGTAGATTGCCTCAGCCACTTCCGTACGGCCATAGCCGATATTCACGCAGTACAGGCCCGCGAAGGCGTCGATGTAGCTCTTGCCCTCGTGATCTTCAATCCGGATTCCCTTCGCTCCCCTGATGATCTTGCCAGGAAGCGCGCCGCTCGAATGATCGTGCGCATGCGTCGACGGATGCATGAAATGCGCGCGGTCTTCGTTGAACAGTTGCTCGAGTTGCTGTGCCATGAGTTACTCCTTTGATTCAGTTAAGCCGTGACCGTCAGCGGCAGGCCGAGATTGCCGAGGCAAAAATATTTGGTTTCGACGAAGGGCTCGAAGCCCTCCGACCCTCCTTCGCGACCGAGGCCCGACGCCTTCATACCGCCGAACGGAATGGGTGCGCCGGTGAACTTGACGCCGTTGACCGAGACCATCGCGAAGTCGAGCCGGCGCACTAGCTGGAAGATGGTGTCGATGCGCGTAGCACAGATGTAGGCGGCGAGACCGTGCTCGGTATAGTTGGCTTTTGCGACTACTTCATCGAGCGTGTCGAACGAAGAAACGGCCGACGTCGGGGCGAAGTTTTCTTCGTCGTAGATACGCATGCCGGGCGCTGCGTCGGCGACAACAGTCGGCTCGAAGAACCACCCGCCGAGCGCGTGCGCTTGTCCGCCGACGGTAATTCGTGCCCCCTTCGCCCGGGCGTCCGCCACGCGCGCGGCGGTGAGATCGAAAGCGGCCCGATGCATTAGCGGACCAACCTCCACGCCCGCCTCGAACGCAGGGCCGACCTTCAATGCGCACACCGCTTTGCTGTATTGATCGACAAAGCGTTCGTACAGCGGCGCGGCCACGAAAATACGGTTCGCCGCGCAACAATCCTGTCCCGACGTCTGGAATTTCGCCCCAATCGCGACGCTTACGGCCTGGTTCAGATCAGCATCCTCCGTCACGACAAACGGCGCATTGCCGCCCAATTCCAGCGCCAACTTCTTGATGCCGGATTCAGCGACCGCACGCGCCACGAGACCGCCGACCCGTGTCGATCCGGTAAAGCTCACCGCGCGCACGCGGACATCGCGGACCAAGGTTTCCATCGCCATCTGCGGCTCACCGAGCACGACGTTGAACACGCCTGCGGGAAAGCCCGCTTCTTCCGCCAGTTGCGCCAGCGCGAGCGCCGAGAACGGCGTTTCATGTGCGGGCTTGACGATCGCCGTGCATCCCGCCGCGAGTGCGGCAGCGGCCTTGCGGGTGATCATCGCGACCGGGAAATTCCACGGTGTAATAAGAGCGGCTACACCGACTGGTTCCATCACCGTGCCCAGGTGCGCACCGTTGATATGAGTGGGAATCGTGCGGCCGGAGAGACGTTTTGCTTCGTTGGCAAACCACTCGACGAAACTCGCCGCGTAAGCGATTTCTCCCTTCGACTCTGCGAGTGGCTTGCCTTGTTCCAGCGACAGGATGCCTGACAGGTCGTGTTGATGGCGCAAGATCAGTTCATGCCAGCGCAACAAGATTGCGCTGCGACGTTCTTGCGGCACCCAGCGCCATGATTCATACGCTCGCTGTGCGGCGCCGACCGCTGCTTCTATTTGCGCGCGATCCAGCATTGGCACATGACCGATCACTTCCTGGTCGGCGGGATTCTGCACGGCCACTGTCGCGGCGCTGTCGCTATGAATCCAGCGGCCATCGACATAACAAAGCGACTTGAAAAGGACGGGATGACCTAGCAGCATGAGAGTCTCCTGATTGCAGTGTATGACGTCCATTGTCACACTTACCTCCCTGCGATTTTTTCGACATAAGCCGCCGCTTATGGCGTTTTTTCTGTCCTGCGGCCCCTTCCCGCGACATTCTTTCAGTCCCAGTCTGGTACGCTGTCCGGCATGCTTTTCACGACCTTGGTGACGATGTACGTGAAGTAGCGTTCAATCCCGATCTCATCCATCAGCAGTGAGTCGATAAACCGCTGGTAATGATCGATATCTCGCGAGACAACGTGCAGCACGTAGTCCACGCCGCCGCCCGTCGCATAGCACTGCACCACTTCAGGCGCCGCCAATACACGTTCCTCGAAGCGCCGCATGTCGTGCGCCGTGTGCCTTGCCAGCGTCACCTCCACGACAATGCGGCTCGCCTTGATTGCGCCGACCCAGTCGAGTTCCGCCCGATAACCCTTGATGACCCCGCTTTCCTCCAGCTTGCGCACACGTTCCCACGCGGGTGAAATCGACAGGCTGACCTCTTCGGCAAGCCTCGATTTCGTGATGCGGCCGTCACGCACCAGAATGCGCAGGATGGCGATGTCGTAGCGGTCGAGCTTGATCACGGTCAGACTAGCACCGAGATATTGCCTTCGACAACGTCGGCGACCACCGCCACCGTATCGCCGATCTGCACCAGTCCCGGGAAGTGCCGCGCAGCCAGCAAGCCGCTGCGGCGTGCCACGTATTCGACTGCGGGCGCACCTGTGCGCGTGGCGTCATAGACGCGGGCCAGCACGTCACCCTTTTGAACCAAATCCCCTAAATGGCGGCACATTTCGAGCAAGCCACTATGCTCGCTGGTGGTGTAGCAAGTGCCGTCCGGCATGTCGAGCAAGGTTGTTGTGCGGTTACTGCCCCTCACGTCATCGCGCGGCGAAATCCCTTGCCGGTCGATGACATCCGCATGCGCGAGAAAGCCGTACACACCTCGCTCCGCAATCGCCACGCTCGCGGCAGTCGCGGTGCCGCCACCGCCCAACTCGGTTGAAACGAATACCTTCCCCGCGTCTTCCACCGCTGAATCGAACAGGCCGACGCTATCGAGTTCGAGCATGCGCATGGAATACGGCGCGCCGAATGCGCGCATCGCGGCTTCGCAACGCGCCTGCTGCTGCGCGTCCGGCAATACATGGATCGCCGCGAACGGTAGGAAATCGAGCGTACGGCCACCGGCGTGAATGTCGAGCACGTAGTCGGAAATGGGTAGCAAATGCCGCTGAAAATAGTCTGCGATCTTTTCCGTGACCGTGCCATCCGGCTTGCCGGGAAAACTCCGGTTGAGGTTGCCGGAATCGACGGACGAGGTGCGCGTGCCGGCCTTGAACGCCGGATAATTCATGAAGGGAACAACAATCACACGTCCGGTGACGTCGCTTGCCTTGAGCGTGGAAGCAAGCTTCGACAGCGCGATCGGCCCTTCGTATTCATCGCCATGATTGCCGCCGGTCAGCAGCACCGTCGGCCCCTCCCCGCGCTGGATCACGGTAATCGGAATCATGATGGCGCCCCACGCCGAATCGTCGCGTGAATACGGCAGTTTGAGGAACCCGTGCTGCTCGCCTTCGGCGGCGAGATCCACCGTCGGCGTAATGGGTGACGCACGCATTGCTACTCCTTCACGAACAACTTTCGCGGCGTATTGCAGAACGTCTCCACGCCCGTGCCGGTAATCAGGATGCTCTCCGTGATTTCCAGGCCCCAGTCGTCGAGCCACAACCCCGGCATGAAATGAAACGTCATGCCGGGTTCGAGGACGGTCTTGTCCCCCGGGCGCAGGCTCATGGTGCGTTCGCCCCAGTCGGGCGGATAACTCGCGCCGATCGGGTAACCGCAGCGGCTGTCCTTCTCGATTCCCGACTTGCGCAGCACCGCAAAAAACGCGTTGGCGATGTCTTCGCAAAGATTGCCGGGTTTCGCCGCCGCGAGTCCCGCTTCTATGCCTTCCAGCACGGCCTTTTCAGCATCGATGAAATGTTGCGGCGGACGGCCAAGATAGACCGTACGCGATTGCGGACAGTGATACCGCTTGAAGCAGCCGGCAATCTCGAAGAACGTTCCTGCGTTCGAGGTGAACTCAGAGTCGTCCCAGGTCAGATGCGGCGCAGCGGCGTCCGAGCCGGTCGGCAGCAGAGGGACGATCGCCGGATAGTCGCCGCCATAACCTTCCACGCCAGTGATGCCCGCCGAATAGATCTCCGCGACAAGATCGCTCTTGCGCATGCCCGGCTCGACTCGCTCCAGAATGCGCGCATGCATTTTCTCGACAATCCGCGCGGCCACGCGCATGTACTCGATCTCGCGGGGCGACTTGACGGCTCGCTGCCAGTTGACAAGGCCCGTTGCGTCGACCCATGAAGCGTGCGGCAGATGCTGCGTCAACGACGCGTACGCTGCTGCGCTGAAGTAGTAGTTATCCTTCTCCACGCCAATCCGGCATGTGTCCCAGCGACGCGCCGTTATCACTTCGCTCGACAGATAATCCATAGGATGCCGAACTTGCGACTGAACGTAGCGATCCGGGTAACCCACAATCTGGTCGTGCTGCATGAATACCGTGCGTTTCGCACCGTTCGCGTCCTGTCCGCGACCGAACCAGACGGGTTCGCCTTCCATTGGAAGCAGCACGCACTGGTGCACATAAAATGACCAGCCGTCGTAGCCGGTGAGCCAGCCCATGTTGGTCGGATCGGAGACGATCAGCAGATCGACTCCCGCTGTTTGCATCGCTTGCCGGGTTTTGGCAATGCGTGCGTCGAATTCGCTTTGTTCGAAAGACAGGCGAACAGCGGGTGCCGCTGTTCGCCTCGCTTGCTCTTGTGTTCGTTGCGTCATGAATGACATCGTCCCCTCTCAGAGCGTCACGTCGTTGTTAAAAGTGGTTCCTGCGTTCTGCGCACGCGCGCGTTGCAGCGCCAGTGCCGCTATGGCTGTGTCCTGGGCACCCGTTCCAGTCAGGTCGCAGACAGTGATCTCGTCCTCGTGCGTGCGCCCTTTGCTGCTGCCCGCGACGATATGTCCCAACTCGGCAAAGCTTGTGTCATCAGCGACTACACCGGCCTCGATAGCGTGATGAAGTTCGCCGAGAATCCGCGTTTGCTGAAGACGGTCGCAGATATAACGCGCGGCGGCGAGAACGGCCGGCGCGAGTTCATTCTTGTGTTCGGCATCGGATCCCATCGCGGTGATATGCAAGCCCGGATGCAAATCTTCTGCGTGTATAAGGGGGCTGCGGCTTGGCGTCGTTGTGATGGCGATATCGGCGAGCGCCAGCGCTTCATGGACGCTTGCGGCGACCTCGCAACGAATTCCCTGCGTGCTCTTTATGAAGCTCCTCGCGCGTTCCGGGTCGCGCGCCCAAACAGTGACGTGGTCGATCTCACGAACGAGCCGCGCCGCCTCTAGTTGAAGGCGCGCCTGCTCGCCCGCACCGATCACGGCCACGCGCCTTGCGTCCTTTCGAGCCAGCCAGCGCGCGGCGACCGCACCCGCCGCCGCGGTGCGAACCGCGGTGAGATAGCCGTTGTCCAGCAGCACCGCTTCGGTCAGTCCGGTATGTGCCGACAACACCAGCATGAGGCCATTGAGACTTGGCAAGCCAAGCGCGGGATTGTTGAAGAAGCCAGGACTGACCTTGATGGCGAAACTATCGAAACGTGGCAGCCACGCGGTCTTTACATCGACTTCACCTGCGCGCTCGGGAAGGTCGAGACGGAGTATCGGCGGCATGACCACGGCTTCGGTCGCGAGCGAAAGGAATGCAGCTTCAATCTGATCGATAGCGGCGAGATCGAGTGGTACGAGAGCACGTAGCTGCGCTTCGCCGAGGAGTGTGATGGCGGACATTTCAGGCCTCCAGAATCAGCCGGCGATGCAGATCGATATCGATGTTCGCGCCGCTTATGACCAGCACGACCGGACCGCGCGTGATATGGATACGTCCATCTAGCAGCGCGGCAATCCCGACTGCCGCCGCGCCTTCGATCACCAGGCGTTCTTCGCGATACGCGTGCACGATGCCGCGCGCGATGGACACTTCGTCCAGCAGCACGACGTTGTCCGCGAGTTCTTGTGTCAAGGCGAAGGTGTGCTGGTTGTCGAGACCAATGCCACCGCCAAGCGAATCCGCAAGGGTCTCGACCTCATGAACACGCACCGGCCGACCAGCCGCAAGACTTGCATGCATCGCGGCGCCGCGTGCCATCGTCACGCCGATCATCGCAACGTCTGAGCGGATTCGCTTGGCCGCAAACGCAACGCCGCTAAACAAGCCGCCGCCCGACAAGGGCACAACAATACTGGCCGTATCCGGCAACGCCTCCATGATTTCCACGCCAATGGTCGCCTGCCCCGCGATCACATTGAGGTTGTCGAACGGGGGGACAAATGCGAAGCCTTCTTCGCCTACCAGACGTAATGCTTCAACCTGGGCTTCGTCCTGGCTCTTGCCGGCGATCACGACCCGGGCACCGAGCGCATTCACGGCATCGACCTTGTTCCTCGGCACCAGCGCCGACATGCACACGGCCGCTTCCATGCCGAGCGCGTGCGCGGCGTGAGCGATGGCCCGGCCGTGATTTCCCGTCGATGCAGTCACCACTTTTCTAACGCCACGCTCGGCGAGTTCGGCCAACGCATTCGTCGCGCCGCGCAGTTTGAAACTGCCGCTCGGCTGCACGGTTTCGAGCTTCAGATAGACCTGCGCGCCGGTGATCCGCGACAACGACGCTGACGCGAGCAGCGGCGTATGTGTCACGCGCCCTACAATACGGCGGCGCGCGCGATAGACATCGGCAAGCGAAAGAGCGGGCATGAATCGAATCGCATGATGGAGGGAATGCGATCGAGTCTAATGTCCTAAAAAGCGCTTTTTAATGTCCTAGTTCAATCTATGAACGAGGTCCGAAGTATTAGTTGAAGATCAGTTGAAGTCGTGCACATGCGGATACTGCTCGAACACTTCGGCAATTGTTTCCAGCGCCGTTTTAAAGGTGTGATCTCCCACTTCGGCACCCACGCACAAGCGCACCGCATTCGGTCGCTCGGCGCCGCGCACGAGGAACGGATCGGGCGATGTCACCGCGATTTCGCGATTGCGCAACTCGCGCGTCACACGGTCGGCTTGCCAGTAGTCCGGCACCTTCAACCACGCCGACAACGCCTGCGGGTGACTCCCGAGCAGGTAGGCGCCGAGCACGTCGCGCACCATTGCCTGACGGGTGCCAAGGCGCTCACGCTGCACCTGAACCAGGTGTTGCGCCGTCCCGTCCATGATCCAGCGCGTGGCGACTTCGGCCATGGGTGACGTCGCCATCCAGCTACTCACGCGCAGCACGCTTTCAGCCCGCAGCGCGAGGCGTCGCGGCATCGTGAGATAACCGATCCGCAAGCCGGTCAGCACCGACTTGGTCATGCTCGTGCAGTAGAAAGACAACTCCGGAATCAGACTGGCGATAGGCGTCTGTGTCTTGACTGGCAACGCGCCATAGACATCGTCCTCGATCACGTACACGCCGTAACGCTCGGCAATGCGTGCAATCGCCCGACGACGCGAATCCGGCATCAACGCGACCGTGGGGTTGTTCAGCGTCGGCGTGCAGACCAGCGCGCTGACGCGCTCGCTGTCGCACATCTCCTCGAAATGTTCGGGACGTATGCCGTGTTCATCGATCTCAAGGCCTTTGAGCGTGAAACCCAGCACGTTCGCCGAGCCGATGACGCCGTGGTCGGTCAGGCTCTCGCACAGCACGGTATCGCCGGGGCCGACGAACGACGCCAGCGCGAGGAAAATGCCATGCGCGGCGCCGTTGGTGACAAGGAGCGTCTCGGGATTCGCCGGCATGCCGAGCGTCGCGAGCCACGTAGCACCCGCTTGCCGATGATGCTCGAATCCGGCGATCGGCCGGAACGCGCGTATCCACGGCTGGTCGTCGATAGTGGAGAGGGTCGCGCACACCTTGCGCCACATGGCATCGTGCTCTGGGGTATGCACGATCCGCGCGATCGAAAAGTCGATGACCTCGCGCTCTGCTGTATCGAGCATGTATTTCGACATGGTTTCGGTCACGCGCGCCGCGACGAAACTGCCTCGCCCGACCTCGCAACGAATCAGCCCTTGCCGCTCCAGTTCCTTATAAGCATTCGTGACGGTCTGCACGCTGATCGCCAGGTCCGCCGCGACCTCGCGCTGCGGCGGCAAGCGTGCACCCGAAGCCAGTGCCGCGCTTTCAATATCGGCCGCGATCGCTTTCACCAGACGTTTATATTTCGACTCGACGCCGTGCACCGTGCGCACTGCGTCACGCCACCGCTCGTTCACGTTTGCCTCCATTCAATACCTCTTATAGTGGCGCAGAAGCAGCGTTGAAAATTATTGTCCTAGAGCAATTAGAACAAAAATATGGCTTTGTATGCTGCGTTCATGGCGGTGTAGCGCAACTCTGAAACGGGAATAAAACCAAGGGTTTGCGAGCATGGCCGCCGCTAGTGCCGCGCCAGCGCGGCGCAATCAACCACGCTACGAAAACGGAAACGGATCGACATGAAACTCAAACGAGTGTCTGGAATGCTGGGAGCGCTGTCTATCGCGGCAGCAGCGGGGTTGGCGGCTCACACTGCAACGGCGAGCGCCGAAACCACCTTGCAGCGCATTCAGCGCACGGGGGAAGTGCGCATTGGCTACGCGAACGAAAGCCCCTTTGCGTACACCACGCCAGACGGCACCGTGACTGGCGAGTCGCCCGAGATCGCCAAGAAGGTGTTCGCCAAGCTTGGCGTCAAGAAAGTCGATGCGGTTCTGACCGAGTGGGGTTCGCTCATTCCAGGCTTGCGCGCGGGCCGCTTCGATGTAATCGCGGCCGGCATGTATGTCACGCCGGAGCGCTGCAAGCAGGTCGCTTTCGCTAATCCGCAGTACCAGATCCAGGACACCCTGCTGACGTTGAAGGACAATCCGAAGAACTTGCACAGTTATGCGGACGTGGGTAAAAGTCCCGATGTGAAGCTGGCTGTGATGGCAGGCTCGGTTGAACTGGGCTACGCACGCGAATCCGGCGTCAAGGACTCGCAATTGCTGCAAGTGCCCGATACCACCGCGCAGTTGCAGGCCGTGCGTGCGGGTCGCGCCGACGCTGCCGCCGGCACTGCACTGACCATGAAGGGTCTCGCCGCCAAGGCGGGCCCGACAGTCGAGGCCATCCCTAAGTTCACCGACGATCCCAAACATACCGGTTATGGCGCCCTCGCCTTCCGCCCGGACGATACGGACTTGCGCGATGCCGTCAACCAGCAACTGCATGCATGGCTCGGCACACCGGATCATCTTAAGACAGTCGAACCGTTCGGCTTCGATAAAAGTAATTTGCCGGACAAGACGACCGCACAACTCTGCGGCGGCTGACCGCCTGCGTCTGACGGGCCGGCAAGTGCCGGCTCATACCGCCTCTTTGCGAAGCGAGGAATGTCATGGGCGACCTGCATGAACTCTTGCCCCTGTTGATGAAGGGCACGCTCGTCACGGTCGAGATTGCCGTGTTTGCAATCCTGCTGGCAATTGTCATGGCCGGAGTGGGGGCGGTCCTGCGCACGTCGGCGTGGCGCGTTTTACGCTGGACTGGGAACGTGTACGTGGAAGTATTTCGCGGAACGTCGCTACTGGTGCAGCTATTCTGGCTTTTCTTCGTGTTGCCGTTGCCCCCGTTCAATCTGGCACTGACGCCGTTCACCGTTGCGATCGTCGGGCTCGGATTGCATTACGGAGCCTACGGCTCCGAGATCCTGCGCGGCGCGCTGCGTTCGGTTCCCGGCGGACAATACGAAGCTGCGCTCGCGCTGAACATGCCCGCGTCGACCAGGATGCGCCGGATCGTCTTGCCGCAGGCCATGATCAACGCACTGCCGCCCGCCACGAACCTGATGATCGAATTGTTGAAGGGGACTTCGCTAGTCTCGCTGATCACACTCTCCGATCTCACCTTCCGAGCCCGCCAACTCGACGAAGCAACCTTCAAGACCGCTGAGATTTTCGCGCTGACGCTGGCGATCTATTTCGTCCTGGCGCAGATTGTTGTCGCTGTCATGCGTCATTTCGAACGCCGCGTCAGTCATGGCATTGTACAGAGGACGGTGAAATGAGCTCATTATTCGACGTCCAGTATGCGCTGCATATCCTGCCCGACCTGCTGCGCGCTTCCATGTACACCATCGGCATCACGCTGGTCGGCTTTGCCATTGCGCTGGTGCTTGGCCTCGTGCTCGCTATTCTGCGACGTAGCGCGATCATGCCGGTCTCGCGTGTAACGGGCTTTTTTGTCGAATTCATTCGCAGTACCCCGTTGCTGATCCAGGTCTACGTGCTGTTCTATGTGGCGCCGCTGTACGGCCTCACAATGTCGGCGCTGACTGCTGGCACCATCGGTATCGCGGTCCATTACGCGTGTTACGTGTCCGAGGTCTATCGTGCAGGATTGAACGGCGTGGCGCGCGGACAGTGGGAAGCAGCGTGTGCGCTGTCGTTGTCGCCGTGGCGCACATATAGCGGCGTCATTCTTCCGCAAGCGATTCGCCCGGTGATCCCCGCGCTAGGCAATTACCTGGTCGCCATGTTCAAGGACACGCCCGTGCTGTCCGCCATCACGGTGGTCGAGCTGATGCAACAGGCGAAGAACATCGGTTCGGAAACCTTCCGCTATCTCGAACCGATCACCATGACCGGCCTGTTCTTTTTATTGATCAGCGTGACGTTCGCCTCGGGCGTGCGTCACCTTGAACATCGAGTGAGATTGCCATGATGCGTGCTCTATTCGAACAACCTGCAGGGGCATGCTGATGGAACTCCAGGAGAAGCAGATGAAACGGGATCTCGACCCCGCACTCGGCGCGGATGCTGCTGCGCCAAACATCCAGCCGATGGTGCGCTTCACCGGCGTCACGAAACGGTACGGCCCGCTCACGGTGCTCGACGCACTCGATCTGGAGGTCGCCCGCAACGAGAAGGTCGCGATCATCGGACCGAGCGGTTCGGGTAAATCCACCTTGCTGCGCGTGCTCATGACGCTCGATCCGCTGACTGACGGCCTGATCGAAGTGGAAGGCGAACCGTTGACGCACATGCGCCGAAACGGTGTGCTGGTGCCCGCGACGGAACGGCATGTGCGCGACGTTCGCCGCAAGATCGGCATGGTGTTCCAAAGCTTTAATCTGTTTCCGCACATGACGGCGTTGCAAAACACCATCGAGGCACCGTTGCGAGTGCTTGGCATGTCGAAGCGCGATGCTGACGAGCGTGGCCGCGAGCTGCTCTCCATGGTGGGCCTCGACGACAAATGCAATCACTTTCCGTCGCAGTTATCGGGTGGCCAGCAGCAGCGCGTGGCGATTGCCCGCGCGCTGGCGATGCGCCCCAAGGTGATGCTCTTCGACGAAGTGACCTCGGCGCTCGATCCCGAGTTGTGCGGTGAGGTGCTGAACGTGATTCGCAGGCTCGGCCATGAGCACGATCTGACCATGCTGATGGTCACGCACCAGATGGGTTTTGCTAAAGAATTCGCGGACCGGGTGTGCTTCTTCTCACAGGGAAAAATCATAGAGCAGGCACCGCCACAGCAATTTTTTGCGGCTCCACAACACGAGCGCACACAGCAGTTCTTGCGGGCGGTTCGCGAAGCGACTTAGTACTACAACCCACTGTGCGACACGTGTCACCGTCCGCCGAGCGTGATTCGACATGCAGTAACGGATGGCAAAGCTCTTTTCTGCGACAGTCTCGACTGTCTCTGAGTCGACAATCTGAGCGCATCTGTCAATTGCGCGGCGGGACAGCGAACCGCCCGCCCTACGGTCAAACTAACGGCACGGCGTTTTCCTGAGCTTGTAGCGCTTGATGTTGGGCAGCCTGCTCCTGAGCGTGTTTCTTCGCCAAATGTCTCCCCACCCACAGCCACCGACAGCCCCGGCGACCGCGTGGTGTCCTGCATAGTGGCCCGACATCGCCCACCACTGCACCTTTGAGGCAACCGGCTGCGTTCGCAGTACCGATTGTCTCCAGCGCCTACTTTCATTCGAAGGTATTCAGAAAGTCGGGGCTTACGAGTGTGGTGTCTTCGGGCATTGTTTCGGTACCTCCGGGTACCTTCTCCGACTCTTCACCAACAATTCTCCATAGCTGAGTCTTTGAGGCGACCATGTGTCTGGTGGCAGGCCGTTATTCTGGGCTTTCGCGACGCATGCGTCGCGAAAGCCCAGAGCAGGTGGCTCCGCTATAAATGACTCCGTTGACGCGCCGTAGCATCGTCGTGGTGCGTGTGCGCGAAGCGACTGCCCTAGAGACGTCGACGAAGAGAATACGAGCGCTAATCGGTAAGGGTCATTAAGCGACGCCGTCCGACTTCGGATTTCGCATATTCCACAGCGAACTGGCGCGCCTGCGCTTCGGTCGCAAAGCAACCGAGCGCACCGGTTGCTTGTCCGTCACCGTTTTTGTCCGTGATGATGGCCGTCGACCTAAAGCCAGACGGGTCCTGTGTGACTATAGGAACAATCACGTTCCCCATGTAATCAACAGATGACGAATGAAACATAGACGAATCCTCCCTGTTGCCAAGTAGCAAAGCCGAAACATAGTTCGACGTTCCGCCGGCACCGCAATTTTCGAAGGATTGCTTGGTAACAGTGAGGAGTTTCGGCACCAACCTACTTCCTTAGACTATTCCGAAACGGGTGCCTGAAGGGGAAAAATTCACGACGCCGCAGAAATATAATCGGCCGCGTTTTCCCTTATCTCTGTCACGGTCGATGAACCCCTGCGTTTTGGAATGCCAGCACGGAAGACGGAATCGTGGCTCAGCAAGATAGAGGGCGCGGGGAACGTTTCGCCGAATAGGCCTTCGCCAGGACAACCCATTGCAACACGCCCGTCGGTATGCGACGCGCGCAGCCGACGCGCCGCACCTCCCCGATACGGCTTGCGGCACAGCCCTTTTAATTCGACAGGTGCGACCTATAACAGAACTTGATGCGGCGCAGTCACCGTCAGCCAGAATTTCGCCCTTGTGAGCAAGGGCCTTCTCCCGCGAGTACTTGCGCCGCCCGTCAGGACTGCCCATTCGTCAGAGGTTATCAAGTCCGTATGGGTGCGCGACGCGACTTTAGAGCACGACCGGTCGGCATTGATGCGGTCGGTACGTGCGATGACAACGTTCGATTTGTGATTTGCCGAGAAGAGGACTTAGGCAACCGAACTTCACGCAGGGAGTATGGAAATGAAATCAGCTTTCGCTTTAACGGCAGCCGGCGCCCTCTTTCTTCTGTCGGCTGGTTGCACGAGCGTACAGGAGACTCGGCAGAGCGTGCAACCATCTGCACGGGCGACAATGATCGAGAACGCTAATGCGTCTGCTCAGTCCAGCACGGACGTGTCATATGGCGGCGTTCCGGACACGCGAAGCGCAGCGGGAGGTACCCGCTCACCCAGTTCGCCCACCTGCACTACTAGACTGAAATGCGACCTTTTTTCCAAACACTGAGGCAGTAGTCAGGTCCCAACGGAAGCAATGAAACGAGCGCGCTAACGGGACGTCTTGCCTGTCGCGGTCTTCGTATGCCGAACTTTATTGCGCCGCAATGGGCTATCCGCATCGGTATGCGAATGAGAACCGTGGACATGCTCGCGGCATGGTGGCGTCGTTTTATGAGGTTTTGTTTGGCGCTCCTCGCTGGCGAGAGGAGTCTAATCAGCGCAACTCTGCTCGCGCGCCCGTTTAGCTGCATCGCGTAAACACTGGTTCTGAAAACAAGGTGTTTCCCCCAGAATCGACACCCATGCGACCGCACACTAGATGGCCTGTCATACAGGTAACGCCTACCTGCGAAAGTGCTTCATCTCGGTCCGAACATGTAAGACTCCTTCGCGACGATGAAGGGCAAAAATCTGAGAGACAGTTCATATGAAAACAGTTGTTTCGACGTCATATCAAAGGTACCGGCTCACGGCCAGCGCATGTCCCGCGCACCGTGGTCTCAACGCCGACGACCTCGTCATCGAAAAGCCGGGAGGCGGGCTCAAAGCTTCCGTTGCATTGGACTATCTCTTCGACCGCACCTACGCGTTGACCCACGCGACTCTCTAAGGACGCATGTAGGTCGACACGCGGAGACAGAAATCTCGCCAGGCCTGAGCCTCTCGGTATCAGTATGTGAACGAACGGAGACCCCATGCGCGAAGTGCCAGTCATTGAACCCGAGCTGTACACGCAAACAGACCCAACGCTGCGCTTCCTCGCACGGGATTCAAGGGACCATGTCATTGCCTTGGTTTATTGGCTGGGAATGACAAGTCCTTCACGGGAACCTAGCTTT
>Ga0255336_101690_pt1 | contig 14187 bp, 9 predicted proteins | sample MeOH1_35cm_T3_17_FD_189102 | JGI IMG/M metagenome (GOLD analysis project Ga0255336, IMG submission 189102) | Sandy soil microbial communities from University of British Columbia, Vancouver, Canada - MeOH1_35cm_T3_179 | ecosystem: Engineered > Artificial ecosystem > Sand microcosm > Unclassified ...
GGAATCGTCGTCTCAGGTGGTGTGGCCGCAAATAGCGAGCTCCGGCGCAGGTTTCAGGCAGAGGCGGACAGGCGCGGCCTTCCCGTGGCATTTCCTTCCCTGGCGCTCTCCACCGACAACGCAGCGATGATCGCGGCAGCAGCATGGCCCAAGTTCGTAGCAGGTGAGTTCGCCTCGGAGACCCTGGGAGCAACCCCACAGCTAAGGCTCGGCGGAAGCTAGCCTGTGCCAGACATTTGTTCCCTGCCGCTTACAAAAAATGGTCTCTGCGGCCTACATAAAGAATCTCTGCTGCCTATATTCTCTGCTGCCTATATAAGGAACCATAGATAGAAGGTGTCATCCTGAGCGAAGCGCAGCGAAGTCGAAGGATCTGCGTTTCTACCCCACCATTCCTCTACGCACGTCATTCTGAGGCGAAGCCGAAGAATCCCTGTATCTTTTGCAGGATGTCACTGCGCAGGAAACCTCTCCCCTGCTCCCCCCGGCCCGCGCGGTTGAGATTCCTCGCAGGGCATCGGCTAAAATCGACAAGGAAACTCTAAAGGGAGAGGTCTGCACCGCGCTGCGTGCTCGGCTGCGACAGGACATAAGCGCACGTGGCAACGATGGAACTCTTCAACACTCTGGGCGGCAAAGTCGAGGCATTGGAACCGGTCGGCGCGCCCGAGCTGCGAATGTACTGCTGCGGCCCCACGGTCTACGACTACGGCCACATCGGCAACTTCCGCACCTTCCTGCACGTAGACGTGCTGCGTCGCTTCCTGCGTCAGCAGGGAATGGCGGTGAAGTTCGTCATGAACATCACCGACGTCGACGACAAGATCATCCGCAACGCCTCCGCGGCCGGCAAGCCCATCGCGGAGTACACGGAGAAGTACGAGAAGGCGTTCTTTGAGGACTCGCGCGCGCTGGGCATCGAAGAGCCGGATATCGTCGCCCGCGCCACCGCCTGCATCCCCGACATGGTGACGCTCATCGAGAAGCTCGCCTCCGAGGACATCGCCTACCAGACCGAAGACGGCAGCTGGTACTTCCGCATCGCCCGTTTCCCCGAGTACGGCAAGCTCTCCCGCAAGGACTTCGACGGCATCGAAGACGGCGCGCGCGTCGACGTCGACGAGTACGAGAAGGACGCCGCCCGCGACTTCGCCCTGTGGAAGGCCTGCAAGCCCGGCGAGCAGAGCTGGAATACCGAACTCGGCTGCGGACGCCCCGGCTGGCACATCGAGTGTTCGGCCATGGCGCTGAAGTACCTCGGCGAATCGCTCGACCTGCACTGCGGCGGCGAAGACCTGATGTTCCCGCACCACGAAAACGAGATCGCCCAGTCGGAGTCCGCAACCGGCCACACCTTCGTCCGCCACTGGATGCACGTGCGCTTCCTCCTGGTCGAGGGCCGCAAGATGTCCAAGTCCGAGGGCAACTTCTACACCCTCCGCGATCTTCTGCTGAAGGGCTACCGCGCCTCGGCCATCCGCTTCCTCCTCATCTCCGTGCCCTACCGGCATCAGATGAACTTCACCTTCGAGTCCCTGACCGAGTCCACCAACGCCATCGATCGCCTGCGCACCTTCCACCAGCGCATGCTCAAAGGTGGCTTCCCCGAGGGCCTCGACGAGACCGTAGCCGCCGCCACCGCGAAGGCGGAGCAGGGATTCACCGCCTCCCTCGCCAACGACCTCAACACCGCCGAGGCCCGCGCCGCCATCTTCGATCTGGTGCGCGCCGCCAACTCCGCTGCCGACGCAGGTACACTCCGCGCCGGCAACGTCGGCGAGATTCTCCGCGTCCTGAACCTCTTCGACGGCGTCTTCGCTGTCCTCAAGGACAACGACGCCGAGATCACCCGCGCCGCGCTCGCCTGGGCCGAGACCGAAGGCCGCCTCGGCGAGGCTGCTCCCGAGCTGGTCACCAATCTCTCGCTCTCCGACGCGGATATCGACGCCCTCGTCGCCGAGCGCACGCAGGCCAAGAAATCCCGCAACTTCGCCCGCGCCGACGCCATCCGCAACGACCTGTTATCCAAAGGCATCCTCATCGAAGATTCCAAAGACGGAGTCCGCTGGCGAAGAAAGTAGTCCGCTTATCGGACAGGCTGCGAAACATTCGCAGTTCCCAACCGTCATTTAACCTATGTAGAATGCCGGTGGGTGAGGGAAGCCCGCTGATTTCAATCTTCCAGCAACAGGAGAACCGCACATGAAGACCTGGACCCGTCCTGATTTCCAAGAAGTCAACCTCGCTTGCGAGATCAACTGCTACGCCCCTGCAGAACGCTAAAGTAAAGAATGTTCCTCTTCAAGATGCTGGGGACCGCCGCCGGCGGTGGTGTTCCCCAGTGGAACTGCGCCTGCCACCTCTGCACTCTCTCCAGAACATCCCCTCAAGACATCAAACCCCGCCTGCAGCTTCAGGCCATCGTCTCCGGCGACGGTGAAGGCTGGTTCCTGCTCAACGCCTCGCCCGACCTCCGCTTCCAGATCGAATCCAACCCCGAGCTTCAGCCCACGCCCGAGCATGGCCGCCGCAACACGCCCATCCGTGGCATCGTGCTGACCTCCGCCGACCTCGACCAGGTCCTCGGTGTCCTCCTCCTCCGCGAATTCCAGCCCCTCACCCTCTACGCCACCGCGCTCGTGCGCAAGACCCTCGAGGCCAACAGCTTCTTCCGCATGCTGCACCGCGTCCCCAACCAGCTCACCTGGGTCGAAATCCTCCCCAGCCAGTCCTTCCCGCTCGGCGACTCCGGAATCCAATGCACCCCCATCCCGCTCGAAGGCTCGCTGCCGTTCTACGCCCGCGACCTCGACACAGGCGAAGCAGGACAGGCCAGCATCGGCCTCCTTCTCGAAGCCCCCGAATCTCTGGAATCCAAAGCTCGCCGCATCGCCTACACCCCCGCCGTCCCCGAAATCACCGACGACCTTCGCAAGATCTATGGCACCTGCAACGCCATCCTCGTCGACGGCACCTTCTGGAGCGATGCCGAGCTGAGCCGCACCCACTCCGGCACTCCTCTCGCTCGCGCCATCGGCCACGTTCCTCTCAGCGGCGATGACGGAACCATCGCTCTGCTCAAGACGATAGACTTTCCTCGTAAGGTCTTCGTCCATATCAACAACACCAACCCCATCCTCGATCCGCGCAGCCCCGAGCACAAGGCTGTCGTCGATGCAGGATGGCAGGTAGCCTACGACGGATGGCAACTGGACTAACCATGACGACGCTTCAAGTAGAAGAGACGACCCTGCTCACCCGGCAGGAGCTGTGGGACCGCCTGCAGGCCGTAGGCGCAAGCCGCTACCACCACAAGCACCCTTTCCATCTGAAGATGCACCAGGGCCAGTTGACGCGCTCGCAGCTTCAGGCCTGGGCGCTCAACCGCTACTACTACCAGAGCCGCATCCCCATCAAAGACTCCCTGCTCCTCGCCAAGAGCGACGACCCCGCCTTCCGCCGCGCCTGGCGCAAGCGCATCCTCGATCACGACGGCGACAAGGACGGCTACGGTGGCGTCGAAAAGTGGATTCAGCTCGCCGAGGCCACCGGCCTCTCCCGCGATCAGGTCATCCCCTGCACCGGCATCCTCCCCGGCGTCCGTTACTCCGTCGACGCCTACCTTAGCCTCGTGCGCGACAGCTCGCTTCTGGTGGCCGTGGCCTCCTCGCTCACCGAGCTCTTCTCCCGCGACCTCATCTCCCTGCGCATGGATCAGATGCGGATTCACTATCCGTACCTCATCCCCGGCCTCGCTTACTTCGTCGGCCGCCTCACGCAGGCCCCCGAGGACGCGACCTTCGCCTTCGACTACGTCGCCACCCACGCCCACACCCGCGCCGGGCAGGAACAGGTCATCGCCGCACTCGAGGCCAAGTGCGCCATCCTCTGGGCACAGCTCGACGCCATCGACTACGCCTACGTCTCCCCCGGCAACATCCCGCCCGGAGCCTTCGTTCCGACAGTGGCAGACTAATTAGGGCCAAGTTATGTTGAACACGGCGTTTCAGCCCATTACTATGGGCTCATTGCATTATCAAATTTAGATTACTTATTTTGGAAAACTACAAGATTAGGCAGAGTCTTGACACGATCAAATCGCCAAGGTGGGACAATGCCGGGAAAACCACCAAGCACCAGATGATCGGCGTCAATTAGCATGATCGGCGCATAAGCTATAGAGCCTTCGTGTTGGTACCTAATGTCCAAAAGAGGATGGTCAAATCGTACGCCCTCTATAATTCGAGTCTCCAATGGAAGCTCTAAGCCATAAAATGACCCATCTCTCTCTTCGCTAAATTTGCTGGGAGATACTAATTGCCCTTTGAGGGTTCGATGATGTTCGGACAACTGGAGTGTCATTATCGGGTATGTTGCTCGCATGTCATCTCCAGTGCGATTTGCGTTTAGAACCCATGTGCCCACATAAGGCTTCAGTGGGGGGCGGTGAACGCACCCCGTTAGTACCACGACTGATGCCATTAGCGCGTTTTTTGCGGCGTTGCCAACCGGTACACGCACATTCGCTCCACACTTGTTCCCGAATCTTATCTCATCCTGCCAATTCCAGAGGAGTGGAACCCGCGCCAGGGGATATATGTTTTAAATAAGATTCATTAGTTGCCTCTTTAGGTGACTGCACAGTCGCTCAGAGGATCACGGTTCACCTATCGATTTTGGAGACCGATTGAAGCAGACGGTCTTCTTCGATGATTTTCTGGCGGAAGTTTAAAGAGGAAACCATAGAGGTCTTTCGATGGAACTAAGCTCAACCCCCCGGCTCGCTCCCGGCTGCCGCCTTCATCCCACCGAAAGCGTGCTGCTCGTCCCCGAGGGAACCCTCAACCTGACCGGCCCCACGCGTGAGATCCTCGCCCTGCTCGACGGACAAAAGACCGTCGAGCAGATAGTGGCCGACCTTCTGCAACAGTACCCCGACGCCCCCGCCGACGTCATACAGAAGGACATACTCGATCTCCTCAGCCGTCTCCAGCAGCGCGGAGTCGTCCGGGCCTGACCTATGACATCGCCCACTCCATCGCCGGTCCCTTCCACGCCGCTCTCGCTCATCGCGGAGCTGACGCACCGCTGCCCCCTGCACTGCCTCTACTGCTCCAACCCCATCGAGATGCAGCGCGCCGAGTCCGAGCTTTCGACAGAGGACTGGCGGCGCGTCTTCCAGCAGGCCGCGCAGATGGGAGTGCTTCACCTTCACCTCACCGGCGGCGAGCCACTGGCCCGCAAGGACCTTCCCGAGCTCATCCGCGCCGGACGCGACGCCGGTCTCTACGTCAACATGATCACCTCCGGCGTCGGCCTCACTGAAGAGCGCCTTGGCGGTCTGGTCGAAGCCGGTCTCGAGCATTTGCAGCTCAGCTTTCAGGACCTCGAAGAGACCTCCGCCAACCACATCGCCGGAACCCGTGCCCACGCCATCAAGCTCGCTCTGGTTCCGGTCCTCAAAAAGTTTCCCCTCGCCTTCACGATCAACCTCGTCGTCCATCGCATGAATCTCGATCGTCTGGAAGAGTTCATCGCCTTGGCCGAAGACCTCCAGCCCGACCGGCTCGAGATCGCGCACGTCCAGTACTACGGCTGGGCCCTGAAGAACCGCTCTCTCCTGATGCCGACCCCTGAACAGGTCGAGCGCTCAATCCCCATCGTCGAGGCCGCAAAGCAGCGCCTCAAGGGCAAGATCCACCTCGAAGCCGTCTTCCCCGACTACTTCGGCAGCTTCCCCAAGGCCTGTGTCGGCGGCTGGGGACGCCAGATGATGCTGATCGACCCCGCAGGACAGGCGCTTCCGTGCCACTCCGCCGCAGTCATCCCCGGCCTCAAGTTCGACAACGTCCGCGACCACGACCTCCGCTGGATCTGGAACTCCTCCTCCGCCTTCAACCGCTTCCGCGGCGACGCCTGGATGTCCGAGACCTGCCGCACCTGCGAGCGCAAGGAGCGCGACTTCGGAGGCTGCCGCTGCCAGGCCTTCATGCTCACCGGCGATCCCGACGCCATCGACCCGGTCTGCAGCCTCAGCCCAGACCACGGCCTGCTCCAAACCCTCCGCATCTCCGTCCCCGAAACCCTCCCCATCTGGCGCGGCTGAGATTCCCCGAAACCCATCAGCCGTTCCTTCTCACTCATCACAAATCATCATCCGACCGTTCGTTCTCACCACAGCCGTCATTCTGAGCGCAGCGAAGAATCCCGGTATTTTGCTTTTGCGCCACAAACCCCAACGTTGCCCCACGAACTCTAACTTTGCCTCCACAAAACTCCAACCAACTTTTGCCCCACGAACCCCAAACAGCCCACCCCAAGAAGTGTCATCCTGAGCAAAGCGACCATCGGGAGCGCAGTCGAAGGATCTGCGGTCTGCTTCTACCAACTACACCCCCCATCAACCCCTTCAGAACCTGTCATTCCGAAGCGCAACGGAGAACGTTGCCGTGCCACATCTCCCCCAAACCGACCTGTCAACGTATCTGTAACATAACAATCCTTTTGCATCCGCCGATTTACCCTCATCCCTCCGCTATAATGGAATTAAGGAATCAGGAGAGCCCCGGAACGCCGGGGCTCTCTTTTGTTCCGCCAAAAATCCTCCGGCCACGACGCCGGAAAAACGGAAGTACCCGGCCAAGTCCATTTTTTATAAGACTTTGCACGAAAAAGGGTACAGGGGAGGGGATATGTCGATCCGTCAGCAGATTCGTCCCGTCCTCACCCTGGCCCTTCCGCTCATCGCCGCCGAGCTTGGCTGGATGTCGATGGGCATCGTCGACACCATCATGGTCGGCCACATGCAGAACCCGGCGGTGAACATCGCCTCCGCGGCTCTTGGGCAGGTCCTCTACAACACCCTCGCCTTCGGAATCGCCGGTGTCCTCCTCAGCCTGGATACCTTCCTCTCGCAGTCGCACGGAGCCGGTCGCTTCGACGAAGCCAACCGCTGGCTCTACCACGGCCTTATTCTCGCCGCGCTCCTGGCCGCACTGCTCTTCGGAATCGTCCAGCTGGCTCCGCTCGCGATGTATCGGATGCCGATCGACCAGCAGATTCTCGCCGGAGCCGTGAGATTTCTCCACGCCCTCAACTGGGGAACCCCGACCCTCTTCCTCTACTTCACCCTCCGCCGCTACCTGCAGGCCTTCAACCACGTCCGCCCCATCGCCTACGCTCTGGTCACGGCCAACCTCTGCAACGTCTTCGGAAACTGGCTCCTGATCTACGGCCATAGCTGGGGCGTAATCCACATCCCGGCTTTCGGAATCGCAGGCTCAGGGCTGGCAACCTCCCTCTCCCGCACCTATCTGGCTCTCTTCCTTCTCATTGCCATCTGGAAGGTCGAGCACGAGCACAGCTACGGTCTGCGCTCCATGCTGCGCCACATCGAAAGCTCCCGCCTCAAGCGCCTGACCCTGCTCGGAGCGCCCGCCGGAGCTCAGATCTTCGTCGAGATCGCCATCTTCGGCACCGTGACCTTCCTTATCGGAGTTATGGGGCCTCTTCCGCTGTCCGGCCACGAGATCGCCCTGAACTGCGCCAGCTTCACCTTCATGGTGCCCTTCGCCATCTCCGCCGCTGCAGCCGTTCGAGTCGGCCAGGCCATCGGGCGCGGAGCACCGCGCGAGGCCGCCGCCGCAGGCTGGGCAGCCATCCTCTTCGGAGCTGCCTGCATGGCAACCTTCTCGGTCCTTCTGGGTATCTTCGCCCATCCCATCGCCCGGGCCTTCACACCGGACCGGACCGTGATCGCAGCGACCATCCCTCTTCTCTACGTCGCAGCCGCCTTCCAGTTCTTCGATGGCCTTCAGATCACCGCCACCGGAGCGCTTCGCGGAGCGGGGAATACGCACGCGGGCCTCATCGTTCAGATCATCGGGTACTGGATCATCGGCCTCCCCGTCGGCTGCTGGCTTGGCTTCCACCTGCACTATGGAGCGCTCGGACTCTGGCTTGGTCTATGCGCCGGTCTTGTCGTTGCCGGACTCGCGCTGGCCGCCGTCTGGAGCCGCACTACGCGGTCGCTGTCGGAGAAGAATCTCGTCTCCCCGAACTAACGCTGCACGGCAAGCGTTGCTGCTGCACGTTCCAGAACGCTTGTCTGTCGCTCCATGCGACGAAGCTGCTGCTCCGCGGGCATCTCTTCCTCCACGATCTCGTCGCGGCTAACCGGTGACTGCGTCTCGCCAAAAGAATCCGACTGCATCCACGCGCTTACTTCTGGCGTGGCGGCCTCCACGTCGAGTGCGGCATGGAGATTGTTTCCCAGCTTCTCCATCCTTTCTGCGACCCTCTCGGCGCGGCTGCGTGTCTCCGGGCCTGGACTGCCCACGAAGGCCAGCGTCGTCACCGCGCGAGTGATGCGTCGCAGATACGTCACGAAGGTGAGCGCCTCCTCCCATCGCGCTCCTCGCGACAGAGGCATACGAGGCTCCAGCAGAATGCGGTCCAGCGTCTCCTCGGCGTCGTTGATCGCTAAACCACAAGCTCGCCGGGCAGGAGCGAGCAGGCTGCGGTCGGCTGCGACACGATCGGCGTCCGTCGTTCCCGCGCCCAGTGTGTCCCAGAACCGGAGCATCGCCCGAACATAGGCAGCATCGGCGAGTGCTCCCCGGGCCAGCAGACGGCCCAGCTCGACCTGAGCACGCTCCGGCCACAGCAGGCGCATCGCAGCCACAGCGACGATTGCTCCCAGCAGCGTCGTTCCCATGCGAACGCCCGCGAAGTACCAGTCGCGGAGATGAGGAAGGCTGAGCAGTACAAAGGTCGGAGTCAGAAAGAAGCAGTACCAGCCGTAGTCCACGGCGTAGGTTGCCAGGGTGAGGATGCTGGTTAGTGTGATCGCGACGATCAGCCCGGACTGATTCGGCAGCGCCGCAGCAAGAATGGCTGCCAGCACGCCGCCTGCAATTGTTCCGCCCACGCGTTGCGCACCTCGCCGCAGCGTGCCTGAACCATAAGGCTGAAGAACGATGATCGAAGTCATAGCGAGCCACGCGCCGTGGCTCACATGCACCATCCGCATCAGCAGAACATCGATGGCGCCTACCACGAGCATTCTGAGCGCGTGCCGCATCATCACCGAGTGCAGTGTCCAGTTCGCCCGCGCCGCGTCCATCATGACTCGCCAGCCTGAAGAGGGAAGTGCGTTCGAGCTGACGTTCGAGAGCAGTGTTCTTCGTCTTGCGCGTTTTATCGCGTCCGCTGCGCGATACTCCACGCCGCTCCACAGGGCCTGAAGTGCTTCGAAGGCGACCTCGACGTTCAGCAGGGCGTCGCGCTGGTCCTGCGCAAGGTGTGCGGCGAGAGAACCGTGAGGCACGCGGAGCAGACGCAGAGTCGCCTCGCGCTTGCGCAGATGCTCTATTGAGTGCGAGCCCTCGGGCGCGAAGGAGGCTCCGCCATCGGCAGGACGCTGACGGAGAGCGTCCTCGATCGTTCGCTCGGCGCGGCTAAGCCAGTTCAGCGCGTCGGCCAGCATCTTCTCGGAGTTCTCGTTGGAATCCCCCTCGAAGAGTTCGGTCCAGCGGATCGTACCGGCGAAGAGAATATCCGCCGTCTCAAGAAGTACGGTCAGCGATCGGGCGCGAAGGGTGCGTGCTGTGACTCGCGCACTGGTGGTTCCAATTGCGATCCGCGCAGCCTCCAGCCTGAGGCGCATATTCCGCTGCAGCTCGTGCATGCGAAGGCGCTGCGCTCGTCTCTCGTCACTGTCCGGAGCAGTGTGGTGAACACCGGCGGTGAACTCGGCGAGCAGGGCATAACACTCGGCTACTGCAAGCCTGGCGGGGCGGAAGGGATCGAGCGGCCACAGAACGAGACTGAGCACTGCCGCCCACAGGCCACCAAGGACGAAGGCCAGCGAGTTCCGGAGAGCTTCTTCAGGAGTATGGGAGAAGCCTCCATAGCCTGCAAAGTAGATGACGAGAATGATCACCGAGGTTGATGCAAGCTGGTTGGACAACACGCGTGCAAAGGTGATCGCGAAGCAGAAGAGTGCGGTGACGGTTACGGCCAGCCATAGAGGAGTAATCGACAGGGCACCGGCGATACCGGCTATGGCTCCCAGGCTGAGCAGCGTCAGGATCGTTGTGAGGCGGCTGCGATAGGGGCCACCGTTGTCGACGAGAATCGCTTCAAATCCACCCAGCGCCGCCCAGCCCATCGGCTGTCCGAGATACTGACAGACGATCATGGCTGCGGCGACGGCAATACCGGCGCGAAGCCCCCGCGTCCAGTGAAGCTTTCGCAATGCAGCGACCCAGCTTGCGGGTGAGAGCATGAAGAAAGTGTAGCTTTATCCCGCTGCCTGATGCTCTGCGACGTGAGCCTTGGAGTGAGTCGTCAATGTAATGGCTGCGGCGAGGATCAGGAGCCCTCCTGTCCATGCCGTAGGACCGAGATGCTCCCCCAGAACGAAGACACCCAGAAGGCTTCCCATCAGCGGCTCCATATTGAGCAGGACTCCGGCCTGAGATGCCGGGACCTGTGTCATTCCCCAGTTCCACAGAAGTGTTGTGGTGGCCGTGCAAAGAATTCCACTTGCGGCCAGGGCCAGCCACGCCTTCGTGGAGACGTGAGTGGGAGGCATGCCGTAGCGCAGCGGCACCCAGACCATCAGCATCAATGTGCCGAGAAGAAGGCCGTACGCTGTGACGACGATTGGGGAGTGACGGTTCATCAGCCGTTTGTTCAGAAGAATCCAGAACAGCGCGATAGCGAGGGAGAGGACGACGAGGAGGTCGCCAGCGAGCGAAGGTTGCCCTGCTCCTGTGCTGTGCCGTCCGAATGCAATGAGAGCTGCACCGGTGGTCGAGCCTGCGAGAGCGAGCCAGCCGGTCATATCCAGTCGCTCGTGGGCGAAGAGGGTGGCTCCTACGGCAAGGATCACCGGCATCGTTCCGACCATGAGCGCGGCGTGCGAGACGGTCGTGAGCGAGAGGCCGTAAAACTGGATCAGAAATTGGACAGGGACGCCGAGGAAGGATGCCAGCGCCAGTGTTCTCCATTCTTTGCGGTTGAGTCCTGGCCGATGGGTGATCAGCAGAGGGATGAGGACCGTCATCGCAAAGAGGAAACGGTAGAGAACCATGTGGGCGAAGGACATCTCGGCCAGCGCGATCTTACCGAAGAAGAAGCCGCAGCCCCACAGAGAGCTTGCCAGCGCGCACGACAGGAAGCCGATGGCGCGATGCTTGGAGGTGACTGGCATATCTCCACTGTCGCACAAAACGAAAGTGGGCGCGGACAAAGCCGCGCCCACTCCTGTCATGGTGTGTCAGCTACCAGACGCGGCAGCTGTTGACCGGAACCATGGGTGCGCCCTTCTTGCATCCGAAGGCTGCCGCAAAGCCGGGCTGATTGACGATCGCTCCGTTGGCGCGGAAGTGATCGGGCGAGTGCGGATCGGTCAGCACCTGCTGGCGGACGACCTCGGGCCGTGCGTTCTCGCACCAGTTCTGCGCGTAGGCGATGTAGAAACGCTGCGGAGCCGTGTAGCCGTTGACCTTCGCATTCAGATCGACCTTGTTGGTCTTCGCCCGCTCGAGGTAGGCGAGATAGGCCAGCACAAGGCCGCCATTGTCAGCGGTGTTCTCGCCCAGGGTGAGCTTGCCGTTGACCTTGACGTCATCGACTGCGGTGAAGGAGCCGTACTCGTTTACCAGGCAGTCGGCGCGCGTCTCGAACTTCTTGGCGTCTTCGGGAGTCCACCAGTCGGCCATATTTCCCTTGGCGTCGAACTTGCGGCCCTCGTCGTCGAAGCCGTGGGTCAGCTCATGGCCGATGACGGCGCCGATGTGGCCGTAGTTCACGGCGTCATCCTGCTTGGGATCGTAGAAAGCAGGTTGCAGGATTCCAGCGGGAAAATTGATGTCGTTCATGCTGGGATCGTAGTAGGCGTTCACGGTGGGCGGAGTCATGCCCCACTCACTGTGATCGACCGGCTGGCCGATTTTGTTGAGCTGGCGGTCGTTCTCGAAGGCTGTCCCGCGGAATTTGTTGCCCAGCGCGTCGTCGGGTTTGACCTCGAGCTTCGAGTAGTCGCGCCATTTGTCAGGATAGCCGATCTTGTTGGCGACGCCGTGCAGCTTCTCCTTGGCGCGGGTCTTGGTTGCCGCAGACATCCAGTCGATCTGGTCGATGTCGCGGCCCATGGCGTTCTCGATGTCGTGGACCATCTCCAGCGTCTTTGCCTTGCTGTCTCCGGCAAAGTACTGCGAGACGTAGACCTCTCCGAGAGCCTCGCCCAAAGCGCTGTTGACTGAGTTCGAGCATCGCTTCCAGCGCGCGCTCTGCTCCGGCTGCCCGGTAAGGATGCGCCCGTAGAAGTCGAAGTTCTCATCGTCGAACTTCTTGGGCAGGCGATTGGCGGCACCTGTCAGAAGGTGGTAGCGCATGTAAGCCTTCAGGGTGTTGATATCGGTGTTCTGAAGGGAGTCCATCAATTTGGAGATGAACTCGGGGTTTGCGTTGTTGATCTCGGTGATCGAGGGAGACTGGATCGATTTACGGAAGGTTTCGAAAGAAGGACCGTTGACGGTTTGAGTGAAGGTTGCGAGGGGCTGGAGATGGTAGACCTTTTCGGGATCGCGCCGATCCGTCACGGTCATGGAGGCCTTCGCCAGTGTGGTCTCGAAGTCCATGATGGCAGCCGCTTCTTTCTTAGCCTGTTCGGCGGGCGTCCCTGCCAGAGTCAGCATCTTCGCAACGTGCTCGACGTACTGCTTGCGGACGGTCTCGTCCTTGGCTCCGGGACGAAGATAGTAGTCGCGTTCGGGCAATCCGAGTCCGGCCTGATCGATATAGGCGATCTGCTTGCTGGCGTCCTTGAAGTCCTGCTGTTCGCCGTAGCTAAAGAAGACGTCGATTCCGTAGCGCTGCAGCTTGCCGATGATTACGGGAAGGTCACCGGTCTCCTGGACCGCGTTGATCTCGTCGAATAAGGGTTGGAGCGGTGCCAGTCCCTTGGCCTCGATCGTGTCCATATCCATGCAGCTCTTGTAGTAGTCGCCGATCTTCTGCTCGTTCGGTGTCCGGCTGGAGCCTCCAGCCGCTGCCTTGGCCAGGATGCCGTTCAGCGACTGGGTGTTGACGTTGTAGAGAGCATAAAACTGGTCTACCTCGGGCTGGTCGGAGGGAATGGGATGATTGGCGGCGAATTTGCCGCAGGAGAATTTATAGAAGTCGTTGCACGGATCGGCTGAGACATCGATGGACGAGAGATCGAAGCCGGGGATCGGCTTATAGACTTCCGCGGGCTTCTCCGGAGTGACCTTCGGCTGTTGTGCCTGCGCGGTGGCGGCGGCTGCCAGCAGCGCCGCTGCGATGCCGAAGAAGAACCTGTTTCTTGCCGGAGGTTGTACCATCTTCCGTACCGTCATTTTTTACTTCCTTCCGAAATTCCGTTTGGAATCTTTAGTATTTTGTATCACCGGGTTACGTCCGATCTGTGAAACTCCTGAAAGCCGCTTCCCATTGGCGGGCGGCTCTCGTCTGTGAAAGAGTAGTAGTCAGTCGCCCCTTGTAAAGGGGAGTACGTGTGGTCCGTCATGTCGGTTCTCTGCATCATCCCCGCGAGTCTTCGGCTTCGCAAGGCGCCGCGCGGCCTGCTGCTTGCTGTAGTGCTTATTTTTGTGACGAACTGCGGTCTGGCAAAGGGTCCGGAACCTGCACAGACGATTGCTCTGGGGCCACTGGGCTTTCTGCCGCTTTCGACACAGTTCCTGCTGGCGGGCAGCTCGATGGCGACGGTGGACTTCGCCGATTCCACTCACCTGCTCGTGACTTACAGCACAAAACGACTGTTGAAGCGCCTTCCTGAGTGTCCGGCCGGGGACCAGGATCGTGTGGTGGATGCTTTGTTGCTTGAGCTTCCCTCGGGCAAGGTTTTGGCTCGCACCTCCTGGCGCACTCATGACCGTGGACAGTATCTCTGGAACCTGGGGCAGGGGCGGTTTATGTTGCGGGTTCGCGACACGCTTTCGACTTTTGCTCCGATGGTGAATCTGGCGAAGGGGGATGCGTTTCGAGAACGGCCGTTTATCAAAACAGATCGAAGAATCGGCGGTCTGCTGCTCTCTCCGGACGCCGACCTGATGATTCTGGAGACGATAGATCCGCCGAAGGCCGATGTCCTTGGAGACGTAGACCCGAAGCCTGAGGAGACCCCGGTCCAGATCA
>Ga0255336_101691_pt1 | contig 14185 bp, 10 predicted proteins | sample MeOH1_35cm_T3_17_FD_189102 | JGI IMG/M metagenome (GOLD analysis project Ga0255336, IMG submission 189102) | Sandy soil microbial communities from University of British Columbia, Vancouver, Canada - MeOH1_35cm_T3_179 | ecosystem: Engineered > Artificial ecosystem > Sand microcosm > Unclassified ...
CGCCGCTGATCATCAACGAAAACGAGATCGACCAGTTATTCGACGGCATCGGCAAGGCGCTCGACGAGACCCTGCTCCACGCAAGGTCACAAGGATGGTTGCCCCGCGCCGCCGAATGATGGAATCACATATGGGTCCCACCTTTCCTCGATGTTCATCGAATCTGGCGAGAAAATGACCGACAAGATTGACACCCACCAGCTTCTGATCAATGGCGCTTGGCGCAATGGCAGCGGCGACGACTGGCTGCCCGTCCTCAACCCGGCGACCGAACAGCAGATCGGCCGCCTAGCCGTCGCCACCAAGGCCGATCTCGACGATGCTTTGGTCGCCGCCAAAGTCGGCTTCCAGCAATGGCGCCAGGTTGCCGCCATCGACCGCGCGAAGCTGTTGCGCCAGGCGGCCGCCTATCTGCGCGAGGCCACCGACACTCTGGCGACCGGGCTGACCCGGCAGCAAGGCAAGCCGCTGGCCGAGGCCAAGGTCGAACTCGGCATCTGTGCCGACGTCTTCGAGTGGTATGCCGAGGAAGCGCGGCGGGTCTACGGCCGGCTCATTCCGGCGCGTCTGCCGAACGTGACCCAGAGCGTGCTGCATGAGCCGATCGGCCCGGTTGCCGCCTTCTCGCCCTGGAACTTCCCAGGTTCCCAGGCAGCCCGCAAGATTGCCGCGTCGATCGCCGCCGGCTGCTCGATCATCATCAAGGGACCGGAAGAAGCGCCGGGCCCGATCATCGGCCTTGCCCAGGCACTCATCCGCGCGGGCCTGCCGGCCGGCGTGCTCAATCTCGTCTTCGGCCGCCCGGATGAGATATCGGAATATCTCATCCCCTCACCGATCATCCGCAAGGTCTCCTTCACCGGCTCGGTACCGGTCGGCAAGCACCTCGCCGAACTCGCGGCGCGCTACATGAAGTCGGCCACGATGGAGCTCGGCGGCCATTCGCCGGTTATTGTGTTCGAGGATGCCGACCTCGATCTCGCAACCAAACAGATGACGGCTTTCAAGTTTCGCAATGCCGGCCAGGTCTGCATCTCGCCGACGCGCTTCTTCGCCCATCAAGCGATCTATGACCGCTTCGTCGACGCTTTCGGTGCGGCGGCCCGCGAGGTCAAGGTCGGCGACGGGCTCGATCCGCAATCGCAGATGGGGCCACTCGCCAATGCCCGCCGCGTCGAGGCGGTCGATGCCCTGATCCAGGAGGCCGTCAGCGACGGCGCGCGCCTGGTCGCCGGCGGACGGCGTGTCGGCAATCGCGGCTATTTCTACGAGCCGACGGTACTCGCCGATATTCCGCCGCGGAGCCGCATCCTGCACCAGGAGCCGTTCGGTCCGGTGGCATTGCTTGCCTCCTTTACCAGTGACGAAGAGGCAATCGCCCGCGCCAACGATACCGCCTACGGCCTCGCCGCCTATGCCTATACGACATCGGCCAAGCGCTCAGAACTGGCGGCGCGATCGCTGGAGGCTGGCATGGTTTCGATCAATCAGATCGGCCTCGGCCCGATTGAGACGCCGTTCGGCGGCATCAAGGAAAGCGGCTATGGCCGCGAAGGCGGCAGCGAGGGCATCGAAGCCTATCTGCAGACCAAGTTCGTCAGCTCGGCAGCATGAACTGACAACAACCGGAACCCGCTGCAGCAACAAGGCCGACAAGATAACGGCCCGGTCGCATCCCCCATGCGGCCGGGCCGTTTCCCATCGCGCGGCCCTGAGCCGATGCCGGGAGCCAGGTCAGAGGCCGAGCGCGATCTTGCCCGCGGCGATATGCACGGAATCGTCCTGCGGCGTATGGATGCGCCCGCACAGGACATCGCGATAATGCCGCTCCAGCGGATTGGCGCGAGAGAGGCCGGGATTGCCGCTCAGTCGTATCGCAGCCTCCACGGCAGCGATGGCATTGTTGGTGACGGCTGATTTGACGAGGCCACTTTCGGCAATGCTGGGCGGGTGCCCACGATCGGTCTCCTGGCCAATATCGCGCAGCAGGCGGCGATTGGCGTCGAGCAAGCCTTGGATCTCACCTACCGCCTCCTGGAAACGCGGCAGCGTGGCGAGGCTGGCGCCGAGATTGGCAGGCCTGCGGTTCGTGAGGAAGTCCAACAGCCAAGCCTGGGCCGTGCGGGCCACGCCGTCATAGATTGCGGCAACCAGCGTCGTGCTCCAGGCGATCTGCACCGGATCCGGCGCCTGCCAGCCCGATGGCGGGCGGATGTCGACGGCATGATCGAGCGGGATCAGCACATCCTCCAGAATGACGTCATGGCTTTCCGTCGCCCGCATGCCAAGCTGGTCCCAGGTCGGGTTGATGCGGATCCCCGGCGTTCCGGCCGGCACCAGGAAGGTGCCGATACGCGGCTCGGGCTCGTCGGTCCGCCCCCAGACCGCCAGCCATTTCAACACCGGGATGCCGGTCGAATAGATCTTATGGCCGGAGATCCGCCAGCCTTCCGTCGTCTGCCAGGCAACGGTCGCCAGGGTACCGCCGCGGGCCGGCGTGCCCAGTTCCGGCTCGACCCGCAAGGCATTGATGAGCCCGACCTGATTGATCGCCTCGGCCCGCAACCGCGCGGCGATATGCGCCGGCCAGCGTTCGATGATCGCCGCGTGATTGATGTAATGCATGGCGAGGATCAGCGCGGTGGAAGGCTCGCCCCGGGCGATAATACCGATCACCTCGCTGGCGAGATGCAAGCCGGCTCCCAGCCCATCCTGCGCCTGCGGTACGGTGAGGGCGAGGAGCCCGGTATCCGACAGACGGACGAAATTCTCAGCTGGTACCGTGCCAGCGCGATCATGCTCAGCGGCGCGTTCGGCGAAGGAATCAGCAAGTACCTTGGCCAGTTCCAGGATATCGCTGCGGGCGAGCGCAAGGCGCGGCTTGAGATTAACCCGGTTCATGATTGGCCTAAGTTCTCGATGCGCCGCATCTCGTCCTGCCACGGCAATCAGGCGACCTGGCGCCGTTCGGCGATCAGCTTGCGGGTCAAGGGGATGAGATCGCGGCCATATTCCACCGCGTCCTCAATCACGTCGAAACCGCGGATGAGGAATGTGGTGACACCGAGGTCGTAATAGTCGAGCAGCGCATCCGCGACCTGTTCCGGTGTACCGACCAACGAGGTCGAGTTTCCCTTGGCTCCCGTCAAGGCGGCGATGCCGGTCCACAGCCGTTTGTCGAGGCGGCTGCCCTGGGCGGCTGCCGCCAGCAGGCGGCGCGAGCCCTCGTTCTCCGGCTCACCCTTGCGCTTGTAGCCGGTCTTCTCCACCAGTTCACGCGCCCGTTCGAGGATCGCATCTGCCTTGGCCCAGGCCTTTTCCTCGGTATCGGCCAGGATCGGCCGCAGCGACAGGCTGAAACGCAGTTGCCGGTTATGGCTGGCCGCCGCTGCTCGGACCCGGCCAATCAGATCGCGCACCTGAGCATAGGTCTCGCCCCACAAGGCGTAGATGTCGGCATGCTTGCCGGCAACGGCGATCGCCGCATCGGACGCGCCGCCGAAATAGATCGGGATATGCGGCTGGGTGATCGACTTCACCTCCGAATAGCCGCGCTCGAAGCGATAGAACTTGCCGGCATGGTCGAACGGCTTGTCACTGGTCCAGATGCGCCGCACGATCTCGAGATATTCGTCGGTGCGCGCATAGCGCTCGTCCTTGGTCAGGAAATCGCCGTCTTGCCGCAGCTCGGCATCATCGCCGCCGGTGATGATATGGACAGCGATCCGGCCGCGCGTCAGCTGGTCCAAGGTCGCGAATTGCCGAGCCCCCAGGGTCGGTGTGGTGAAGCCGGGGCGATGGGCGATCATCAGGCCGAGTTTCTTGGTCACCGAAGCCACATGCTGGGCCACCAGGATGCTTTCCGGCGAAGTTGAATGAAAAGCGATCAGCGCCCGGTCGAAGCCGCCTTCGTCATGCGCCTTCGCGACCTTCTCGATATGATCAAGATTGATCAGCGGACCCTGCGCCGGATGCGTCTCAGAGGCATATCGCGTGCCTATGAAGCCAATGAATTCGACGCTCATTCTGCCCTCCTCGCCGCCATTCGCCGCAGCAGCATCCTTCCGCCTTGAAGCCGCGCTTAAGATCACTCACTAACCGCTGGCTCAGTGCGGATAAACCGAGTACTTCTTGCTTCCGCCAGAGCAAAACTCGTGACATCAAGCTACCCGGCTGCGGCGGTAGCCGGCTGCCGGATGCGGCGACGCCAGCCTTGCGGCCTGGCCGAACAATTTCTCGCGCAAGGTCCCGTTGCGATAGCTGGTCTTGTAGCGGCCCCGCCGCTGCAATTCAGGCACCAGCAGGTCGACGAGATCGGTGAAGGTGTCAGGCCGGACGGCATAGGCCAGGTTAAAACCGTCAACGCCGGTCTCATCCACCCAGGATTCCAGCGCATCCGCAGCACTTTGCGGCGATCCGACGATCAACGGACCATCCCCGCCGATGCCGCAATAATCGGCGATCTCGCCGATGGTCCAGACGCGATTGGGGTCAGCTGCGGTAAATGCATCGACCGCCGATTGGATGGCGTTGCTCTTGATATGCTTCAGCTCCTCACCCGGCTTGAACTGGCTGAGGTCAATTCCCGTCCAGCCCGACATCAAGGTCAGCGCGCCGTCATAGCTGATATAGCGCTTGTACTCGGTGAGCCTCTCCTGGGCGTCGCGCTCGTCCCGCCCGACGATCACCGTCTGCTGGTTGAAGATCAAAATGCTATTGGGATCGCGCCCCAGCTCCGCCACCCGCCGGCGGATATCCGCCACCTGATCGCGCAAAACCTTTTTCGACGGCGCGGCGACAAAGACGCATTCGGCATGCGTTGCGGCAAAAGTCTTGCCGCGGGATGATGCGCCCGCCTGATAGAGCACGGGTGTCCGCTGCGGCGACGGCTCGCTGAGATGAATGCCGGGCACATTGAAGAAACGACCCTCATGGCGAATCTCATGGACCTTTGCCGGATTGACATAAATGCCCCGCGCGCGGTCGAGAATGACGGCATCGTCCTCCCAACTGCCTTCCCAGAGCTTATAGCAGACCTCGAGATATTCATCCGCGACATCATAGCGGTTGTCATGCGTCAGGAGACCCGACTGGCCGAGATTGCGGGCACCGCTTTCCAGATAGGAGGTAACGATATTCCAGCCGATCCGTCCCCGCGTCAGATGATCGGCCGTCGAGAAGCGGCGCGCAAAGGGGTAAGGATGCTCGAAGTTAATCGAAGCCGTGATGCCGAAACCGAGATGTTCCGTGACCGAAGCCATGGCCGGAACCAGTTGCAGCGGATCGTTCACCGGCACCTGGGCGGCTTCGCGCAACGCATCCGTCTGGCCACCGCGATAGACGTCATAGATCCCGAGCACATCGGCGATAAAGATGCCATCGAACAGGCCGCGCTCCAAGGTCCGGGCAAGCTCAAGCCAGTAACTCAGTTCCTTGTAGCGGAAGGATTGATCTTGCGGATGACGCCACAGGCCAATCGATAGATGGCCGGGGCAGTTCATCTCGAAGGCATTCAGGCGGATTTCCTTGGACATGGATCAACTCGATTGCAATGGCGTCGGCCGCCGCAAACCCCATGGGCTCGGTTGCTGATTGGAGGGCTCGCCCAGAGCATCGCCCCGGGCATCCAATTGGCCGACGAATACTATGATTGCTGAGCAGCTGGCTCGCCGTTAAGCTCATCGGGGCGCGTCAATTGGTTCGCGTCGGTGACTTCGCGCATCTGTGCCTGGGTGACAACGCTGCCCGGCGGCACGCTATGGGTCAGCCAGACATTGCCACCGATAACCGAATCCCTGCCGATGGTGATACGCCCCAGGATGGTTGCACCGGCATAGATCACGACATTATCTTCGATGATCGGGTGCCGCTTGATGCCCTTGACCAGCTTGCCGTCGTTCCCCACCGGCAAGCGCCGCGCACCCAAGGTGACGGCCTGATAGAGGCGGACGCGCTCTCCCAGGATTGCCGTCTCGCCGATGACGACGCCAGTACCATGATCGATGAAGAATCCCGCGCCGATCGCCGCCGCCGGGTGAATATCGATACCGGTCGCTGAATGCGCGATGCTGGAGATCAGGCGGGAGATGAAGGGAGCGCTGAGATAGTGCAGCGTATGCGCCAGGCGATAATGCACAATCGCCGTGAAGCCGGGGTAGCAGAGCAGCACTTCCGATATGCTGGTGGCGGCCGGATCGCCCTCATAGGCAGCCGCGAGATCCTCCACCAGCAGCGCCCGGATACTGGGCAGCGCATCGGCAAAGCGGGTAACGATTTCGGTGGCTCGTTCGGCGCCATCATCGGCCGGCAGGGCCTCGCTGGCGCCGAGAAAGAGACTTCGGCGAACCTGTTCTCTAAGATCGGTCAGAGCCCGGTCCAGCGTCGCGCCGACGAAATAGTCGATGCTTTCATCGGTAAGGTCTGACCGGCCGTAATGCGTGGGAAACAAGGCGGCGGCAAGGTCATCAACGACAATGGAAAGCTCATGCCTTGACGGCAACTCGCGAATGACACCGCGATGACGGATCTTATTTGTCACCTCGCGTGACTGGCGCAGGCGCTCGACCACCGAGCGCAAGTCCGATGGCGCAACGCCTTGGGCATCCGGTACTTGTGAATTTTTCTTGCGAGCCATTCAACTCTTCCATCCAGCCGATGCTCAAATCCAGGAATGCAATGGCGGATTGACCCCATTGAGATAATAGTTGCCGACTGCGGCGAATTTCCATCGCACCGGATCGTGAAGGGTGTGGGTACGGGCGTCGCGCCAGAAACGGTCCAGGTTGTGTTCCGCCAGGGTCGAGCGCGTACCCGCAAGTTCGAACAGCTTGTTGGCGGCCAGCAGCGCCACCTCGGTCGACAGAACCTTCGCTTCCGCGACGGCGATCTTGGCAGCGGCAATACTGGCCTCCGTGACCGCGGCGACAGTGGCATCGAGCTGGCGCCCGGACCGCTCCAGCAATGCTTCCGCCGCATGCAGCTTGATCTTGAGGTCACCGATGGCCGCAATCGTATAGGGATCGTCACCGGCGCGATCCTTGCCGCTGTCGATCCAGGGTCGTGCCTTGTTACGCACGAAATCAATCGTCCGGTCGATGGCGCCGCGTGCGATGCCGGCATCGATGGCGGCATGGAGCAGCTGGCTCTGCGCGCCGATCGGGCTCGGCCGGTCATAGACGAGATAGGCTGGCAGGACCCGGCTTGCCGGAACCGGCACATCCTGCAGCAGGACGGTGCCGCTTGCCGTCGTTCGCTGCCCGAAAGCCGACCAATCGTCGACCACTTGCAGGCCCGGTGTATCGCGATCGACAATGGCAACCGCGATACGGCCGTCGTCGTCAATGGCAACCACCGGGACAAGATGGGCGAAAAGCGCGCCGGTCGAATAGAATTTTCGGCCAGTCAGCCGATAGCCATCATTCGACCGCGTCAGCTTAGTCTCGAAGCTTTCGACATTCTTGCCGTGAAACTCGGAAAAGGCGTTGCCGAGACGATAGCCCTGCAGGACCAGTGCATAGAGGTCACGCTTCTGTTCTTCGCTGGCGGCCCCACGGATTACCTCGAGAATCTCGAAATGGTTCTGCGGAATCTGGGAGAGTGAGGAATCAGCGGCCGCAATCGTCGCAATCACCTTGGCAAGGGTGGCATGCGAGACATCGGCCCCACCATAGGCCTTGGGCACTGTGATGCCCCAGAGGCCACTGGCCGAGAAGACATCAAGTTCTTCGACCGGAAGCCGGCGGTGACGGTCGCGATCGCTGGCGCCGCCGGCGAAAATCTCCGCCAGACGGGCGGCGACCTCGATCGCCTCAGCGTCGTTGGCAATGATATGTGCCGGCTTGGTCGGCTGCGCGTTCGCTGCAACAGATACTTGCTTCAAGGCAGGTTGGACTTGGGTGCTGGTCATCATCAACTCAGGTAGGTTTGCACAGGGGATGGTCATGCCAAAGAGGGAGCGGTGCCGCAGCCGGTGCCGCTCCCGACCGATGATGTTACTCGACGGCCTGCACGGCTTCGCTGCCGAGCAGATCCGCCTCGATCGCAGCGAGCTTTGCCGGAGCGGTTGCGCGCAGGATCAGGAAATAGCCGACGCCCACCGCCAGGAAAGCCAGGAACACATAGGGCAGCACATTGTAAGGCCAGGCCGGTACCGGATAGATGGTCCCGAACAGCACCAGCAGCAACAGCGCCACCGCCGCGATCGCGCTCAGGACATGGTGCAGCCGCAGCAGGCCTTGCCGCTTCAGATAAACCGGCGCACCGATCGAGACCAGCACGTAGGAGAACAGGAAGCCATAAGTGGCAATCGATCCAAGGATGCCGTAGGCGTCAAGGATGCCCCAGCCGCCGATCAGCAATCCCGCCGCCAGAACCAGGGCGACCAGAGAGACGATCGTGACCGCCACATGCGGTGTCTCGTTGCGGACATGGGTGCCTTGCGCCGCCTGATGGAAGATGCCGTGATGCGACAGCGAGAAGAGCACGCGCGAAGCCGCATTGATGCTGGCCAGGATGCAGGCGAGGAAGGACAAGGCGACGCCGACGGAGATCAGGATGCCGATCGGACGCGCACCGAAGCTGCCGGCGAGCACGGTGAGCGGCGCATCGGCGGTTGCCAACCCCGGGTCGACGCCGCGGAAGCCGGCAACCAAAGCCAGCGACGAGATGACGAAGAGAATACCGACGGTGATGACACTCCAGATCACGCCGCGGGGGATGGAGACCCGTGGCGATTTTGCTTCAACACCCAGCACGGTTGCGCTCTCGAAGCCGACGAAGCTGAAGAAGGCCAGCACCAGGCCGAGACGCAACTGTTCGAGATCAACGCCATCGAGATGGATCTGCTGCGGCTCGGCGTAACCGCCATGGGTCACGAAATAGCCGAGGACCACTAGGACGATCAGCGCCACGGTGACGAACTCAAAAATCAGCGAGGTGCGCGTCGAGAGCTTGATATCGCGATAGGCAAGCCACCAGGAGATAGCGGCCCCGATGACGGCGATGGCATAGGCAAGGAACGCATCCGCGCTGGTTAGGCCGGCGATATGAAACACGGCAAGCGTCGTGTTGACCGTGCCCAGAATGACGGCGCCAGCGGTAAACACATAGCCGATCAACAAGGACCAGCCGGAAACGACCCCGGCCAGCGGGCCGAGACCGATGCCGGCATAGACATAGAGCGAGCCCGGCGTCGAGACACGACTGGCAAAGACATTGATCTGCAGCGCGACAATCAGCAAGGCGATGGTCGCAAAGGCATATGCCAGCCAGGTGCCATTGGCAGCCGTCGCGAAGACGACAGGGATCACCAGGCCGGGCGTGCCCGAAGGAGCGATGGTGCCGACCGATTGCGAGAGCACATCCGGGAATGAAAGATAGTTACGCCGCAAGCCGCGGCCTGAGGCCGGCGCCGCGCCGGCGCCTGGGGAGGTCGTGGGGGATGTCGTGGTTGCCGTTCCGCTCATGGCGTTCTCCAGGCTAAGGGCCGACAAGGGATGGGGTCGAACCCGATGGAAATACGACTTACGGTTAGCACCAGATGATCATTCTGCCGTGCGAGGATTTCTCAGCCGAGGCGAAAGTTTTGCTGAGTGAGGCAGCGCTGAACGGCGCCGCTGTAGCACCTCTTGCACCGGTGTCGACATGCCTGGGATCGGCGGTGTTCCTCCGCGCTTGATGACCCATGGCACAAGCGATGCTCGCGCAACCCCAAACAATTCTTGTTCGCACCTGCACGAACGAGAAAATAGCTTTTCGCCGGCCGGATATCGTGTATGGAAAGATAGCCTGCCCGGATCCGCCAACAGGTTTATGAATGGCGCTGACATTCCCGGTGGGCTGCTTCCAGATCGGCAACGCAGCAAGAGCGAAATGCCCATGCCCCAAACGATCCAAGCATATCGGTTACGCAATTTCCTTCGTGACCTTGCGCAGCTTGTCGATGACGAGCGCGAGGAAGCCGCGATCCTGTCCGGCGGCGCCGGGTTGTTGAAAGGACTGATCGCGACCGATGACTGGCTTGACGCGCAATTCGCCAAGCCGCATCCAGATCACTATCAACAGTATCTCCTCCATGCCGATCCGCGCGGCCGGTTTTCCGTGGTGAGTTTTGTCTGGGGACCGAACCAGTTTACCCCGGTCCATGATCATACAGTCTGGGGCCTGATCGGTGTCTTGCGTGGCGCCGAACGCTCCCAGCACTATACGCGGCGCGAAAACGGAGAACTGGTGGCCGGAGACGTCACGCATCTTGGCCAAGGTGATATCGAAGCTGTGTCGCCACGAATCGGTGACATTCACCAGGTCTTTAACCTGCTGCCTGACCGGGCGTCGATCAGCATCCATGTCTACGGCGCCAATATCGGTGCCCCGTCGCAGCGTCTTCGCCGGCGATGGAACACGCCGGGAATTTGTCTCCGGCTATACCAATGCCTATTTGCCCAATATCTGGGATCTTTCCAAGGAGTAACCTGCCCGATGGCCAGTTTTCCGACGCGCAGCTATGCGGATATCCGGGCTGCCTTGCTCGACCGGCGCGAAGTCGCCTTGCTGGACGTTCGCGAAGAAGCCGTCTTTGCCGAGGCACATCCGCTTTTCGCCGCCAATGCGTCCCTGTCGCGGCTGGAACTTGATATCCTTGCCCGCATCCCGCGGCTGGATACGCCGATCACCGTCTACGATGATGGCGAAGGACTGGCCGCGCGCGCCGCGGCCAAGCTAAAGGAATTTGGTTATACCGATGTCGCCTTGCTTGAAGGCGGACTTGGCGGCTGGCGCCGGGACGGCGGCGAGATCTTCCAGGACGTGAATGCGCCGAGCAAGGCCTTTGGCGAATTGGTTGAATCGCAGCGCCACACGCCGTCGCTCTCCGCCGAGGACGTGAACGCGCTGATCGAGACGGAGAAGAATGTCGTCGTGCTCGATGCCCGTCGCTTCGACGAATACCAGACGATGAGCATTCCCCGCGGGATCAGCGTCCCGGGCGGCGAACTCGTCCTGCGCGCCGGCAGCATCGCGCCCGATCCCAGCACCAAGGTCATCGTCAATTGCGCCGGCCGCACCCGCAGCATCATCGGCACGCAGTCCTTGATCAATGCCGGTATCGGCAACCAGGTCTGGGCGCTGCGCAACGGTACGATCGGCTGGACCCTGGCCGGGCAAGTCCTGGATCATGGCCAGTCCCGCCGCTTTCCCGCGATTGACGAGAAGCATCGCCTGGAGGTGGCGAACCGGGCGCGCGCCGTTGCCGACCGCGCCGGTGTGCGTCGCCTCACCTCGGGCGCGCTGCAGGCTTGGACTGCAGAAACGCGCCGCACCACCTATGTTTTCGATGTCCGGACACCGGAAGAATATACCGCAAGCCATCTGCCCGGCAGCCGTAGCGTTCCGGGCGGCCAGCTGGTCCAGGAGACGGATCACTATGCGACGGTGCGCGGGGCGCGGATCGCGCTGGTCGATGACGACGGTGTGCGCGCCAACATGACCAGCTCATGGCTGGCGCAAATGGGTTGGGACGTTGCCGTTCTCGATGGCGTAACGCGGGCCGATTTCACCGCTCAAGGCGAGTGGCAACCGCCACGGCCGCCCCTGCCAGAAGTGAAGACCGTAGACCCGGCGACCTTGCGAAACTGGCTCGCGGCGGGCGATACCTTGCTCTTCGACGTTACGACCAGCGCCAGCCATGTTGCCGGACATATCCCAGGCGCCTATTTCGCGTTGCGCGCCGACCTCTCCGTCTTCGTGGCGCGATCTCCGGCCAAGCGGTATGTACTGACCTGCGGCTCGAGCCTGCTTGCCACATACGCCGCCGGCGATCTCCCCGCCGTGACGCAGCAGCCGGTCTATGTCCTTGAGGGTGGAACAGCGGCCTGGAAGGCAGCCGGCTTTCCGCTGGAGCAGGGCGAACAGTATCTTGCCTCGCCCCGGATCGACCGTTACCGGCGCCCCTATGAGGGCACCGACAATCCACGCGAGGCGATGCAGGCCTATCTCGATTGGGAATTCGGCCTGGTCGCCCAGCTCGAAAGAGACGGCACCCACGGCTTCTTTGTCATCTGACGGGCACCGGCTATGCAGGCCGCCGGTTCAGACCCGACTGGCCGCACTTACTGCAGCGGCAGTTGCGCGGCCAGAAGCTGCGCCGAGCGGCTATTTGGCTTCAATGCCAGGCGCTCGGCCAGAAGGGCTCTCGCAAGCTTGATGCGACCGGTGCCGATTGCCGCTGCAATCAGCGTCTGGGTGAAAAGATCGCGCTGGGCATGGCTTCCGCCGATCCGTCGGATGTCATAACGGATCGGCAGGAGCAGATCGACGACCCGGTCATAGGTGCCATCGGCAAAGGCGATAATCGCCTGCTGTAACGGCTGCGCCAATTGAGCTGAAATGTCACGATTGGTGCCCTTGTTACGTTGGATATATGCTTCGAGTGACTGGCTCTGCCGATCAAGAACCGCCTTGTCGTGCAATCCGGCCGCCACCAGGGTGATATGGAGGTCGTTGAACAGCAGGACATGCTCGTCGAGATGCGGATACCAATGATCCGTGAACTCGCGCCATCGATTGCCGTTATCGACGCCGACCAGCTTCAGGCGCCATAACAAGGCGGCGGCATCGACCAGATCCAGAATGGCACCGGATTTACCGGCGCGGATCTGCCGGTCATAGATGTCGAGGACTTCGTCGAAGCGCCGCTGCTCGATCAAATAGAGCGCCAGATGCCACCATTGATGGATCGCCAGGCCAACGGCCGGCGTCCAATGCGCTTTCAATTCCGTCAGCCAGCCGGTCCCCTCGGTCGTGCGGCCCTGCATTTCCAGGACATGGGCCACGGCATGGATCGCCCAGGTATCGGCCGGATTGCGCTCCACCGCCGTTCGACCGGCAAGTTCGGCGCGGCCATAGTCGCCGGTCTCCTCAAGACCGAAGGCATGCATGCCGAGCAGGAAGCCATAAAGCGGATGATCGCCGGGCCAGGTCGGCAATACCCGGGCGATGGAATCGCGGATATTGGCGCTGTCGCCCAGATAGAAATAGGTATCATGGGCGAAGCGCAATGCCCAGGGATCGTCAGGATGCTCGATCAGGATTGCTTCCTACTGCCGTGCCGCACCGCGGCTATCCTCGCGGCTCCAGGCGCGCAAGGCTTCGAGATGGGCCCGCTCGAAAGGTGTCAGTGCCGCCAGCTTGGCCTCCACCGTGGCGAGCGCCTGCTGCACGGCGGGGCTGTTACCCGGCTCTCCGGAAAGAATACGCAGCACACCGATCAGCGTCTTGGCGTGAACGAAATCCGCGTCGGCCGATGCCGCCTCCGTCAAGACGGCAAGCGGATCGCCGATCCAGCCAAGATATTGCTCAAGTGCTGTCGTCAGTCGCTGCCGGCTTTCTGGGTTGCTGACGGTGATGGGGGCACGATCGATGACGTCCAGCGGCATCATTCCTGCTCCCGACCGGTCTCCAGGAAATCGATGATGTCCCGGGCGACCGCTTCCGGCTTTTCCCAATGCGGCGCATGGCCAACGCCATGATAGGTCAGGTGACGAACATTGCACAAACGACCCAGCAGTCGTTGCTGCTGTGATGAATCAAAGACGCTATCCCGGTCACCCCAGAGGATCAGGGTTTCCGCGGCAACCTCCGGCGTGACAACGCGGCTGTCATTGACTAGGCTACGCGCGACTGCGCGCCAGACTTTCAGAGGCACGCGCTGGCTTTCGGCGACAAAGGTGACGAGTTGCTGCGTGGCGATCGGCTGAGCAACGGTGCTGCTCTGGAAGTCATGGGCGAATGCGGCAGGAACCGGGTCGGTAAGATCGGCGAGTTCCGCCTGCAATGCTGCGATCGCCGGATTGCCATAGGCCGTGTCCGTGGCGCCGATCAGGATCAACCGGTCGACGAGTTCAGGTTGCGCTACCGCGACGCGCTGCGCGACCAGGCTGCCCAGGGAATGGCCGAGCAGATGAACCGGCAGATTGGTCAGCTGGGCAATGAAGGAGATCGCATCGACAGCAAAATCGTCGATTTCGAAGGCGGAGAATTCCGCCCCCGTATCGCCATGGCCGCGCTGATCGAGCGCGATCAAATGGAAATGTGGCTGCAACAAGGGAATGATCTGTTCGAAGCTGCGCCAGGAATCCGTATAGCCGTGCAGCAGAACCAGCGTCGGCTTTTCCGGGTCGCCGGCGGCGAC
>Ga0255336_101692_pt1 | contig 14168 bp, 20 predicted proteins | sample MeOH1_35cm_T3_17_FD_189102 | JGI IMG/M metagenome (GOLD analysis project Ga0255336, IMG submission 189102) | Sandy soil microbial communities from University of British Columbia, Vancouver, Canada - MeOH1_35cm_T3_179 | ecosystem: Engineered > Artificial ecosystem > Sand microcosm > Unclassified ...
CCATCATATGCACGAAGGATAATACTTTGTACATATGAGATGTATATTAGATAGATAATGGGAGGCTTAGTTATTCTATATTAAAAAACTTGCGAAATTATAGATAACTACGAACCAGTTAGTCACAAAGCAATAATATGTAGATTAATAGTAATTTGAAAAGGAGGAAAACAAATGGGAAAAGTAGAATTTAATGTTGCAGAAGAAAAAAATTTACAAAAAATACTTGATATATTTTCTGCTGCAATTGAAGAGGAATTGAAAAGCGAAGGAGTAGAAACAATAAGGCTTGATGCTTTTTCACTAAATCCATTTGCTCTAAAAATGTATTATAAACAAGGTTATATGAAAGTAGGAGAGGCAAATTGGCGAAAAGGTAAGTTTTATCTTATGGAAAAGAAATTATAGACAAATATTTGTATGGTTGGGAATGAACCAAGGAGGGAAAAAGTAATTGGTTACTAATGAAAAAGATTTAAAAGTATCAGAGATGTTAAAGTTATCCTATTGCTTATGGGAAAAACACAGCGATACTTGGTCTCCTATGAAGCCAGAATACGCAAAATCTTTTATTCTTTACATGATTGAAGAAATTGGAGAGTCTATTGCAATTATAAAGAAAAAAGGCGAGGCAGAAATAATGGACAACCCACAAATTAGGTAGCATTTTGTTGAGGAATTAGGGGATGTTTTAATGTATTTTATGGATGTCCTAAATAGATTTAATATTTCATCAGAAGAGTTTTCAAAAATTTATATGAAGAAATTTCTAAAAAATATGAATAGAGATTATGAAGAGCAATATAAAAACATGAAGTAATAAAAAATTCTTTGTTTTTTATATTGTGATGAAAAGCTGAAATTTGAGGAGGACTAGAATAATGGTACTTGCTGTTTTGATTTTTATAATAGGTATATACCTTTTTTATTTAAAACTGAAAAATAAAGAAATTTATATAGAGGAAAGAACAAAAGAGGTGACAGCGCTTTTGAGCAAGTTCTTAATGGTAGCTCCTATAATCGGAGTTGTTGTTTTCTCTATCCTATTAACAACGGTTTTACAGGGGCGTTTCGCAGAAAGGAGTTCTCATGCACTTATAGTATTTGCTTTGTGGGTCTATGCAACTTCTTTTTATGTTGAAATATTGAAGTATTATAAGAACAAATCTATTTTGATGACTTCAGCAGTGGGGTGTGCTATTTCAACTATATTGGCTATTATACTCACACCTCTTGATAGATATTGTACTATAATGTATTCCTATTTGCATGGATATACATTTATATTGGGCTTTTGCCTTATAGCATTTTTTTATATTGGATATTTAATAAAAAGAAAATAATAAATACCAATTTGATAAAAACGATATAACAGCAAAAACCCCCGGGGGATTGGGAATAATGTACAAAACATATTATAATTAGAAGAAAATAGAAAATGATATCAAACTTTTAAGTATAAGGTGAATAGTAATTTGTAAAGGAGAGCAATTGATGGAGATAAAGATAATTGAATACGACTTTTCTGTATGCAAAATTGAAGATATAACAGGGATTGATTTTAATGATGAATTTTGTTTCATTGGAAAAACAGATGAAGAAATTTCATTGGTTTGTATTACGGAACATGTTCCTGCTAATGTAATCTTGACAAAAGCAGAAAATTATTCAAATGCTTTGAAAGTGCTTGAACAAGCTGGATATCAAGTATCCTAAAAAATCAAATTACAATTTATAGTTGAGCTGATGCGCAAACTTCTCGTATAACGACTAAAGAAGCCAAGTTTGAAGTACACCCCAAATGTCTAACATTGGGGTGCCTTCCTTAAGGCTTCTTTAATATTGATCTAAATTAACGCTATTATTTAACATTGCCTTATTTTTAAGCAATCGTTCAAGTAACACTTGGGTTTGATCTTTTATTATATTAAGTTCTGTTTGCATTAAAAAGAGGCTTTTTAGAGCCTCATTAATTAGAATGGAATTAAATTTATTATTTATAAGCCTTAGTCATTATTTCTATAGTTTCTTCCAAAGATAGCTTATAAGGGTCTAAGTCAAAAAGACCTCCCATTGTTAAGCGTGCGTTTTCTGCGAATTTAGGAATAAGATTTCTATCTATGTTGTAGTCTGACATCTTTAGATCTCTAACGCCACAAGTTTCTTGAAGCTTAATTAATGCCTTCACAAAGGAATAAGGACGTTCATTTTCCGGAAGAGCATCTGTATCAATACCCATAGCTTTACCAAGAGCCTCAAATTTATGAGGAACCTTGGAGATGAAAAATGAGAAATAAGCTTCTGAGAGCATTATTAATCCTGCACCGTGAGGAAGCTTTGGGTAATAAGCACTTAAAGCGTGTTCCATTGAATGCTCTGAGGTGCAGCTAGAACTTGATTCCACAAATCCTGCTAGGGTATTAGCAAGAGCTACATTAGTACGAGCTTCTAGATTATTTCCGTCATTAACGCATACAGGCAGATATTTTGATATAAGCTCAATGCTTTTTAATGAATTAGCCTCGCTAATAGGATTTGCTATAGTTGCTATATAGCCTTCTACCGAATGAAAAAGTGCATCAAAGCCTTGGTAAGCTGTTAAATGCTTAGGTATAGTCAGCATAAGCTCTGGATCTACTACTGATAATTGAGGGAATGTAAATTCATTTCCGTAACCTATTTTTTCATTTGTATCTTCTTTTGTTATAACTGTCCAAGGATCAGCTTCAGTACCAGTACCCGCTGTTGTTGTTATAGCTACTATTGGAAGAGGCTTGTTCTTAAGAGGAAGAGCTTTTCCTGAACCTCCTGCTACATAGTCCCAATAATCCCCTGGATTTGTTGCCATTACTGCAATGCTCTTTGATGAATCTATGCTGCTTCCCCCTCCAAGACCAATTACAAAATCACAATTTTCTTTTTTTGCAATTTCAGCACCTTCCATAACGTGGGCTTTTACTGGATTAGGAAGTATTTTATCAAATACAAAATAATCAATATTTAAATTATTTAATATGTTTATAACTCTATCTAAGTAACCATTTTTTCGCATAGAAGCGCCGGAGGAAATGACAATTAAAGCTTTTTTGCCAGGCAGAACTTCCTTTTCCAAATCATTTAGCTTTCCTGGTCCAAACAAAACCTTTGTAGGTATATAATAATTAAATTTCATAATATTAGGCTCCTTTCCTAAACTTATTTTTATATAATTTTTAATATATATAAAGCAAAAATCCTTGAAGATACCATGCTTTGCTGGGCTAATAAAAGAATTTTATTGCTTTATATTTATATAGTATAATATTATTAGTTATTTATACAAGAATGCACTTTTATGATAGTAGGTAACATCAGTGATACCATAGGGGGTAATTTTCATGGGAAGCAGTAAAAATATAAAAGAGGCAGTATGCGAGATAGAAACGGCTTTTGCAGTGATAGGCGGAAAATGGAAGCCGCTGATTCTATGGTATTTAGGGCAATTTGATACACTTAGATATGGGCATCTTCAGCATTTAATACCGGATATAACACATAAAATATTAACAAAGCAGTTAAGAGAACTGGAGGATTATAATATAATTAGTAGAGCAGTTTACCCAGAGGTACCATTAAGAGTAGAGTATTCAATAACTGATAATGGCAGAGAAGTACTTCCAATTCTTGATATTATGTGTGAATGGGCCAGTAAAAATGATTACTTCGGATATAGTATAAAGTATAATTTGTGTGAGGAAGATGCAAAAAATCGGTTAGAAAGTCATTTAGCAGATGCTGAAGATAAATAATATGTGGCACGGGGATGGCACGGGGACGTTTCTTGTGCCACATTAGCTTGTCTATATAACTAAATACTAATTTGAGGAGATATATTATTATGGTTAAAATACTGACAAGTGGATTCCCTAATGGGTTTACCGATGATTTTAGCATGGTACTGAAGAAATATATAAAAACAGGTATGAATTTTGTTTTTGTGGCTTCTGAATTTGAAAATATATATGAGAAAACGGATTGGTATTGTAATCACTTTTTAAAGATGTTTTCGGATTGTGGAATAACTTTTGATAGAGTAGATGTTGTAGATAACAGAATGTCAAGAGAAACTGCACAAGGTACTGTTCGAAATGCAGATGTCTTATGGCTCGCAGGAGGCGATACACCTACCCAGTTTTCCTATTTGGAAGCTTACGACCTGATATCATGCATCAAAGAACAAAAAGGTATAATTATTGGAATGAGTGCAGGTTCCATAAATATGACAAAAACAGCCATATGTACATTAACTTGCGAACATGATGAACTGAAAATATATGAAGCACTTGGGTTAGTTGAATTCTCGGTTGAACCTCATTTTGATAAAGATAATATAACCAACGAGTTGCTTGTAATTTCCGAGAAATATCCATTGTATGGGATATGTGATGACGGTGCCATCATATGCACGAAGGATAATACTTTGTACATAGGCGATGTTTATTTGATAGATAATGGGCATGTAACTCGAGCTTGATAAATTCAAAATTTAAGGTTGAATAATATAAATTTAGAAGGATGAGATATTAGATGGATGGAGCGGCAAAGTTAATAATATTAAGAGGTAATTCTGGAAGTGGTAAGACTACCACTGGCAAGGCTTTACAAAGAAAATTTGGACATGGTACAATGTTAATTTCACAAGATATTGTTAGAAGAGAAATGCTATTTGTGAAAGATGGACCTGATACAGAAGCCAGTCAGTTATTATTGGAACTTGCACTATACGGAAAAAGTAATTGCAATATTGTAATTTTAGAAGGTATTTTAAATTCAAAGTGGTATAGAAGCTTATTTGTAAATTTACTGGACAAGTTCAAGGACCAAATTTTTTCGTATTACTTTGATATACCTTTTGAAGAAACTTTAAATCGACATCAACAAAAGCCTAATGCACTTGAGTTTGGAGAAAAAGAGATGAAAAGATGGTGGAATGAAAAAGATTTAATAGATATTATTCCTGAGGTATGTCTACATAAAGAATTAAGTTTAGATGAAATAGTGGATATGATTTATCAGGATGTTATAATTAAAAAACTTACGAAATTATAGATAACTACGAACCAGTTAGTCACAAAGCAATAATATGTAGATTAATAGTAATTTGAAAAGGAGGGAAAGGAAAGAACAAAAAAGGTGACAGCGCTTTTGAGCAAATTCTTAATGGTGGATCCGATAATGGGAGTTGTTGTTCTCTCTATCTTATTAACAACGGTTTTACAGGGGCGATTCGCCGAAAGAAGGAAATGAGTATGCTTTTGATGCTTCTTTTGAAATCTGAAATATTAAACATATTGAGCAGCCATTTCTGACTGCCCGATTGTAATTGCCATCTATTGTAACAATATATCTTTTATTTCCGGAATACTAAGCCCTCTTTTTTTTAGTTCCTGTATTTCTTTAATTTTCTCTACCGCTTTAGCTCTCGGAAATCGCCTTGTCAGGTTTTCCTCTTCCTGCTCAAAGGGAAGCATTCCTTCTTCAGTATAGAATTTCAGTGTGCTGTAACGGCATCCTGTTAGGCGTACTAGTTCACCGATGGACACATATTCTGATACCAGTATTTTTTCTAAGGTACGCTGACGGGACATACAAATTCCTCCAAATCATTAGTATAGTGGATATATTCTTAAACGGACACCGTGAATTGGCATTCTACCACCATTAACTGCGGATGGTACGGCTTCATAGATGAGATTATCTATTTTTATAAGTGGCACTGTCCCTTCACGTAAAACAGTATAGTTATGACCCTTTTCCTTAAGCCGTGTCAGTACATCACGCAATCGTTCTTCCTTACCTTCGAAATAAGCGTCAGTTTCGATAAAAACAGATTGAGAACGCTCAAAAACTGGGAAAGTAAAATTGATACCTGTACCTGTAGGAGTACCCATAGCAGCTCTTTTTAGCCTAAGAAATTTCTTTACTCCTATTTCTAGTGAACTATGGATAGCAACAGGTAAAACTTTTCTTGCCAAATTGCTGTTTTCGAACAATTCACTCATGCGTGCTTTTACCCGTTTCAATTCCTCATCGGAAAAGATATCATTAAAGCAGCCGCTTTCCCGCATCAGCCAGAGCATGAAGAAAGACTCATCGGTCATTAGCCCCTCTTCCAGAGTTTCAGCACGAAGGTTTTCAATCACTTTTGTAAATAATTCTTCATTACTGCGGTATTCCTTCATTGATACACCAGCAGTGTCAAACTGTAAATCACATCCCAGCAAATTCGGAATTTCTTCTAAAGCATGATCCCCATTAAGAGAATCTGCATAAGCCCGCTCAACTTTTAATAAATATTTCTTTGATAATTTACTGACAACGGTGAGTAAATGTGGAAGAGTATCACTTAAGCTTTCTTTTCTGCCTAAAACAGCTTTTAAAACTGTTTCTTGATACAGAGTGATTTCAGGCCTCTCCAGATCCTTCCTATTGAAAGTAACCATATCCTTATCTAAAGTAAATCCTTGCTCCAGATACAATTCTAAAATGGTAGCGGCAGCTATGCAGCGCAGAGCCACTTTCTTTGCATTGGTTAGATGAAGACTGTCTTGTGCATTTAGTGCTACCAGTGAGAAGTTCTGAGAAAAACGAAGCTCCATAATATTAATTCCTCCTTATTAACAAATTTTAAAAAGTATTTTTTTGTTAATTACTTACTACTTATCACTTACGATTTAAGGGTAGCACTTTTCCATTATTATGTCAATATTACATTTTTATATATTTAATCCTAATCAAAGCTTAAATTATATTCCTAAAACTAAAAATAAATAAAAGAAAATGACGTTTTCTTAGAAATAACCGGCAGAAAAATTAGGGAGGAGGCATAATATGAATACCGTATTTGCATTGTGGAAAAGAGGCTTGAAAGCCTTTATAAGAAATAAAACAGGATTAATTTTTTCACTTGTTTTCCCCTTTTTCTTTGTTTATGTGTTTGGCGCTATTTTTAAAAATGACTTAATAGAAAATCCTATTGCATATATGCTCTCTGGAGTTATTATAACAACAGTGTTTGAAAGTTCGCTTAATCTAGCCTCATCAACCGTTGATGATATGGTAAGCGGCTTTATGAAAGAAGTTTTAGTTTCTCCTGCAAAAAGGATAACTGTTGCAATGGGCCAATTATTATCGGCGGCAACCGTCTCCACCTTACAAGGAACTATGATTTTAATTCTTGGATTATTTATAGGCATTAAATTTACATCATGGATAACGCCGCTATGGGTGCTGCTAGCTATGATTAGTGTTGGAGTTGTTTTTTCTGGTGTTGGGCTATATTTAGCAACAATTGTACGTAGTGGTCAAACCTTTCAAATAGTTAAAACTGCGGTAACCATGCCATTAACCTTTATATCTGGCGCATATATTCCATTATCCATGCTGCCTAATTCTCTTAGATTTGTTGCTTATTTTAATCCAATGACCTATGCAACTGCTTTTTTTCGTATGGTTGTTTTGGAAAAAACAAATTTATCCCCTGAAGAACTTGTGAGGCAGGGATTGGCCATTGAAATCCATGGGTTTATTGTCACTCCTACATGTCTTTTGATATCATTATGGCTATAGGCTTTATATTCTTGATATTATCAACTAATTCATTTGTTAAAACAGATTTTTCTCGCGTTAATAGAAGTTCAAGTGATGCCAGTGCAATATGGGGATAATAAATCCCCACTTTCATCTCTTATATTCAATTAGTCCCTTCCCGGTGCTAATTAAAGTATCAATTGCTAGTGATAACTCATTTTTTCCTTCATCCAGCAGCTTATCTAAACATTCTACAAAGTAATCTATCTCTTCTTTTTTTACTATTAATGGAGGTTCAAATTTTAGCAGACAAGGATTATTTGCTGCAAACCCATTTATGCATTAGTAAGTAGATGGGTACCAATTAGTTAGAAACCACCAACCAAGCCATTATAAACATACTCTATACTTACAATTATTTGTAATTGTGAAAAATAAAGTATATAATATTAGATAAAATAATAGAAGAACAATTATTATTAATAAAGGCTAAAGAACTGAGGTGGTATTAATGACAGATAAGCTGTATCAATTGCAAAATGGCACTGATATAAGAGGGATTGCAATTGGGCAACCAGATTTTAAAGTTAATTTGACAAATGAAGCCATAACCGCCACTGCCTGTGCTTTCGCAGTTTGGTTAAGAAGCAAAAAAGATATTAAAACTGGGAGTATTAAGATTGATGTTGGGATGGATTCAAGGTTATCTGGTGAGAGCATAAAATCATCAGTAATAAGTGGGACAACCAGTCTAGATTGTGATGTATATGACTGCGGTATGTGCACTACACCGGCAATGTTCATGACCACAATATTGGAAGACTAAAAATACCATGGAACGATTATGATTACAGCCAGCCATCTGCCATACTACTATAATGGGTTCAAGTTTTTTACAGAAGACGGTGGTTGTGAAAAGGAAGATATAAAGAATATATTAGCTATAGCCTGTAAACAAGACTTTAAGTACTCAGATATAAAAGGAAAAGTTTCTAAAGTTGATTTTATTGAAGAATACTCAAATATACTAATAAATTTAATCCGCCAAGGAATTAATTCGAATATTAACTACGATAAGCCGCTATTGGGTTTTAAAATTGTTATTGATGCCGGTAATGGGGCAGGTGGATGCAGAGGATGGTTTTTGCTAAGATTGTCATTACATGAGCCAATGCTTCCACTTAATGTTGAATCAGATGTAAGGGGTGGAGTCCAGATAATCTTAGGTAGATTAAAACCATTTTTAAAAACTTATGATAAGTTAGATCAAAGCTGCTTAAGATAATAATGATCCAAGTGAAAAATACAATTAATAAAAGTATGGAATAGACACTTCTACTATGGTAAAGGTGTCTTTTTTTGATATGAATATATTATGACAAATATAAATTAGAAAAGTGAAAATTAACAGTAAAATGCGTCAATGATATTATCTTATGGCGCATTTTTATTTCTGAAAAATGTCTTAGGTAGATTAATTATTGCATGCGGTGATATTATTTAAAGTGAAATATGGTTTTAAAAAATATAACTTATTTATTAAGAAACTTTCTAACTAATTCATCCTTGGAATATGTTATTTTTGACTGGGTTATACATTATGAGGATATTTTTAATCTTGTGCTTCAACCCTTAAGTGATTTAGAATTTGAGGTTATAAAAATTACGCTTCTTTGTTCAGAAGAAACACTTAAGAAGAGAATTTTGAATGATGTACAGCTTAATTTAAGGGATGGAGAAGAATTAAGTACAAGCCTTGAGCGTCTTGAGCTATATAAAAATATGAGCACAGTAAAAATTGATACAACAAATATTTCTATAAATCAGACTGTTGATAAGATATTAAAAATCATATGTGAATAACTACCTATAAAAGAATTTATTTTACCCTATCATATACTAAATAAGATATAACGCCAAATGATGTGGGAATATGAAATAGCACGTGTAACTCTAGCCTCATTCTTATTTATAAAATAAGAATGAGGTTTTATGCAGTCTATAGAGCTGATAAAATATATTTAGAAAAAAGATTGGAGGAATTTTTTATGACAATAGATATTTTTAATGCGTAGCAGAGGCTATTGCATTATTAGTAAAAAATATGATGAAATAGCCTTTGCAAGTCCTAAATGTTAAATAACTAGGAGGAGCGAAATGAGCTATTTAAATAAATATCAATGGGAACTAGTTCCTGAAAACTTACCAATAGTAAAAAGAAGTTGTCCTAAATGCAATGAAAAAACAAACTATATAAATAGTGAAAAATTTAGAATAAATGCAAATAAAAATAACATTGATATCTGGTTAATTTATAAATGTGAGAAATGTAAATCAACTTGGAATATGACCATATATGAAAGAATAAAGCCTTGTAATATTAGTAAACTTGAGTATGATAAATTTCTTTCCAATGACAGAGAATTAGCCAGGGAATATGCTTTTAATTCAAGTGTATATAGTAAGAATAAAGCCGAAGTTATTCTAGATAATATAAATTATAGATTAGTTCAAAGAAAATTAGAAGCATACTATATAAAAGAAAATGAACTTGTTATTGAACTTGTTTGTAAGTATCCAATAGAATTGAGAGTAGATAAGCTTTTAAGTGATATACTTGGAATTTCAAGGAGCAAAATAAAAGGTATGCTTAAAGAAGGAGTAGTCTTTATTAATGATGATAAAAATTCATCAAATATAAAAGTAAGAGATGGAATGGAGATACATGTTTTAAAGGCAGTAGATAATATAGAAGCTTTAGAAGCTATAGTATGAGCAACTACTCTATTGGCTGTAAGTAGCTGTTGTAATTATAGAGCAGTTTTGATAAAATTTGTATAAGGGTACTTAAGAAAGGGGCATTGTTTTATGAGAAGATATATTATTTATGCATAGCAGAGGCTATTGCATAAGGGTGGTTAATTAATAAGATATAAAAAATAGCCTTTGCTAATCCTAAAATAAAGCTATATTTAGGAGGAGCATAAAATGAGCTATGCAAATGCAAGGGAAATTTTCCCTAATGAGATACTAGAAATAATTCAAAACTATGTGGATGGTGAATTCATTTATATACCGAAGAAAGAAGAAAATAAAATTGCATGGGGTGAACTTACCAATTGCAAGAATGAGCTTTTGAAAAGGAATACGAGTATATATGAAGATTATTTGAAAGGAATGTGCACACAATCTCTTTCAGAGAAGTATTATTTATCATGCAAAACTATACAAAGGATTATTTCAGAAAAGAGAAAATGCCATAACATAGAATGTGCTACCTAATTTGTTTTAGGTGGCTCATTTTTGTTTAAGATATAACGAATTTGTAAAATTAAAAGATTAAATTCACCTTTAAGCATATGTCCTCACATGGTTACAAGGCTTTGAAAACTGCATATATGTAAATTTGGACTTTTTCCTGCGGCACAGCACATGATAGGGATATAAATGCGGCAATAAATATCAAGAACGAAGGTTGTCGAATGCTCGGCTTAGCCTGAAATTGCTAAATAAATATATATGGCAGGCACCAAGTTCTAAAAAAGTGAAGGTGGTATATTAGGTTTAAAGCTAATATACCACTTTTTTATATTTTTGATATTAATAGCATACTCAGGTAGATATATTATGAAAATATTTGCATGATAGTAGTAAGAATTTCATATTAATGTAATATCTATCTCGTAAATTAATATATGGGGGTTATTACAATGGGTCATAATTTCTATAAGCAAAAGACTGCTTTTGGCATTTGCGTATTATTTATCGCATTACAATTTAACTTTTTCGTTCCACAAAAAATAGCTGTAGCTGCAACAAACTATAGCTGGAACAACACCATACCTGTAAAAAATCCTACGCCAGGAACTAATAATGGGAAACTTGTTCTTTTCGACAATTCTCATGGAGAAACTACAGGACAAGCAGACTGGGTATTAGATGGCAGTTTTTCAGATTTCGCAGATGATTTAGTAACTCATGGCTATACTCTTCAGGAATATAGGGGTATTGATAAAAATAGTGATGGGTGCATACGTTACTTAGATGACAGACAAGCGGCAAATGTTGATACTAATGAAGCAGTAATTACCTATGATGCTATTAAAAATGCAGACGTTTTTGTCATCGCAGAGGCAAATAGACCATTTACAGTTGCTGAGCATGCAGCATTAAAGCAATTTGTTGACTCTGGGAAAGGTATATATTTCATTGCGGATCATTATAATGCAGATAGAAATATGAATACTTGGGACTCAACTGAAACTTATGATGGTTATAACAGATCAACAGGTTCAACCTACAATATGGGTGGAGCATATGGTGATTTAAGAAATCCACAGGATGCAACGAAAGGGTGGCTTGCAGAGACTTTTGGATTAAGGTATAGATTTAATGCAATAGATTTAACTGCTGGCTTTAGTGGTATAAAATCAGTTAGCGATTCCGATGGGATAACTGCTGGAGTACAACCAATATTGATGGCTGCAGGATCAACCCTATCAATAGTTGATGGAAATAAAGCAAAGGGAATTGTTTATTTAGCACCATCAGACAATCCAACAAAATGGTCAAGTGCAGTAGATTCAGGAATATATTTCGGTGGGGAAGCCGAGGGTCCATATGTTGCAATATCAAAGCCAAGTCTTGGTAAAGCAGCCTTTATTGGAGACTCATCACCAATAGAAGATATTACACCAAAATATAAGAATGAAGGCTCGGGTAGTACAAAGTCACTGCATGATGGCTATAAAAGTGCTGGAAATGCAGCGACACTTTCAGTTAATATTGTCAATTGGCTAGCAAATACAGAATCCTATGTTGGATTTGATGGAGTGAATCATACAAAGGGTATTAATACACCAACTCCTATGGCTGATATTGAAAAAAATCAGACGCAAGCAGAACCATGGGCTACCCCAACCTATGATCCTTGGAACACAGATACCTTCGCATACGGTGCTTATAATGCTCCAACTGGACCAAGCAGTGGGAATATTAATGTGACTGGTGTTACTTTAGACAAATCAAATATAACAATAAGCACAGGTAGTTCACAAACTTTAACTGCCACAATAACCCCCACAAATGCTACAGATAAATCAGTAACCTGGTCAAGCAGCAATACTTCAGTAGCAACTGTTTCTAATGGAGCTGTGACAGGAATTGCTGCTGGTTCAGCTGTAATTACGGTTACGACAACAGATGGGGGAAAGACAGCTAGCTGTAATGTTACCGTTACTAATAATCAGGGTACAACATTAATTAACGAAGGCTTTGATAGTGTAGTTGGAACAAGCTCCTCAATTACATCTGGTATTCCAGCTGGCTGGACTTTCTCATCTGGAATGGCAATCTATAATACAACTGGTAACTACGGGACTTCATCACCTTCCATTAAGCTGCAGGCTACAGGAAACCAAATAACAACTCCTTTATTTAATTTGACCTCCCAAGGAACCTTATCCTTTTGGATAAAAGGAAATGGTACAGACACTGTTTCACATTTACTTGTAGAAAAGTATGATGGGGCCAGCTGGGCAACTATAGAAGATATAAAACCATTACCTACAACAGGAACGGTGAAAACCTACTCATTAACACAAAACATAAAACAAATAAGGTTCACCTACACAAAGAGTGCAGGAAATGTAGCACTTGATGATGTAAAAATACAATAATTCTCTGGTAACTAAGCTTTTAGTCATATGATAAATCTAACTTGCATCATTAATTAAACCCTCGACGTCGAGGGTTTTTGTTTTCCATTGATTTAGAATAATTCATGGTGAACCGTACCATAAGTAAATGCGGTTTATGGCCTTAGTCATTGATACAACTTGCTTAATGAGTTTTTTATAAGGGGAACTACCCTATCGCAAGTAATAAGATAAATTGTAATTGGAAAATTTAAAAAAGTAGATTGTTTTTCATTTTAAAGCATTGTATGATTATTTAAGATATCGGTGTACTAAAAAATAGGAGAATTATCAAAGGTGATAGATAAAGAATACTATAAAATGATTTTTAAAAGAAAATCATTCAGAAGATTTAACGACACCCTTAAGTTATCCAATGAAGAATTACATGATATTGAAGAAAAAATTAAATGTTTAATATCTCTTGTAGATAATATAGAAGTTAAATATAGGATTGTACCAAGAGCTGAAACCACTTGTAAACGAGGGGAATATTGTTTGCTAATTTATAGTCAAGAAAAAGCAAATTACTTGTTAAACCTTGGATATATGTTTGAACAGTTGGATTTATACTTGGCTTCTAAGGATATTGGTGTATGCTGGTATGGAATGGGTAAAACACAAGAAGCAGAATATGAAAACTTGAAATTTGTGATTATGATGATAGTTACTTTTGAAGTAATATGGGCAAAATAAAACTGGATGATAAATATGCCATAGGGAATATACATAGTTGAATACAAGAAGTTTTTCAATTTGATAATGAAGAAGTTAATTAAAAGATATTAAACGATAGTGTAAAGTGTGATATGAAAAAACAAGATTAAAGAAATTTACAGATTAGAAAGCTTAAAAGGTAAAGAAGTATATCAAAATTTAAGGTATTGCTCGTAGTCCGCCACC
>Ga0255336_101693_pt1 | contig 14153 bp, 13 predicted proteins | sample MeOH1_35cm_T3_17_FD_189102 | JGI IMG/M metagenome (GOLD analysis project Ga0255336, IMG submission 189102) | Sandy soil microbial communities from University of British Columbia, Vancouver, Canada - MeOH1_35cm_T3_179 | ecosystem: Engineered > Artificial ecosystem > Sand microcosm > Unclassified ...
GAGTTGTGTATAAGGAGATGGCTTCAGGCCAGGCACTTCTCGGCCCACTCCATTATCGACTCCCGCGAGATTCGATTGCGGCCGCTAATCTCATGCCCCCGATCCATATTCCGTCTACTTGTTATAATGCTCTTGGCCCTGCCTAATCCCGCTCATATCGTCTCTAGGCGCTAGCCCAACTTTCGCTATTCACAGTGCCAGAGCGGGCTACTTCATTGATTTTTAGAAATTTTGACCTCAAAGGTCTTCACTACGGGGCGTAGGCTTCCGTAGGGGCGATTGGCGATGGCCGGGCCGTGATTTTCGGCGGTGGCTGCGCAGGCAGCTTGAGGCCTAACTGGTCGAGCAGGAGACGGTGTTCGGGTTCCGGCTGCGTGTAGCGCGACAGGATCAGATGGCACCCGTCAGTGGTGGGCAAATGAACATCGACCGTCTGCATAGTCTTGAATTTCTCCAGCGCCGCTCGAGGTGTCAAACCTGGAGCAGCGCGCTTGAGCTGGTACTTGAGCGTGACCTGCAGGCAGTACACCAGGAAGGCCACGAAGATGTGTGTTCGATGCGTTCTTCTTTGTTGAGTTCCTTAAACGCCCGCTCGACTTCCGTAAGCTGGATGTAGAAGGTCCAAAGCTGTGTCGGGTCGTGACTCAAGAGTTTAGTGCGCAACAGATAACGGCCTTCGCGGCGGCGCACCTGAGGCAATTTATTGCGGTCAAGTTCAAAGCGGAAGGTGTCCGGCGTCACCGCCTCAAGGCTTTGTGGCAGTGTCAGTTGGATCAGGCTCGCGGCTCGCCCGGCGTCTTGTTTGGCCGCCCTCACTTTCATCAGTAGCTGGTCGCGTGTGACTTTGAATCAGCGCAGCGTCATCTCGCTTTCAACGCCCCCCAATTCGTTCATTTGAACGAGTCCCGATACATCAAAGCGCGGGACGCATACTGGCTGAACCTATAGCTGCCGGGCTGGACCTACCTGCGCAGATAATAGCGCCACGGATGGCTACGCAATCAGGTTAACTGAATTTGAACCAGGAACAAAACTTCCCGTTCAGGAAACATGTTTTGTCAGCACGCTGCCTCAGCCACTCCAGCCGTACAAAGCTATTCGAAGCTTCGTCGATACTAGACAACTCCCCGCGTAACAGTGCGAAGTTTTACGACGGCGCTCGCGACCAGTTCCTCGATGTAACGGGTCTTGAACGACTTATATGTAGCCGTGTCAAAGTTCCACCCTTGTCTTTCGAATCGACTAAGCCAGTTTCTATTGTTTAGGCGCCTCACATCGTCCTTGAGCGAAGCGGTAGCCCACTCCCCCAACCCGTTAAGACGGGCTGCGTCACCGACAGTAGTCCCCCGACTCTTGACAGACTCGAGAAATGACGCCGCGCCCGTAATCTCTCTCAGTGATCTGAACACAATCGTCCCGCATGCGATGCGACGTGCCTGGGGGAACGGCTCCAGCTTCATTCGTGCGATGGTCGCCTCGACATCGTCGATAGCAAGGCACGCTTCCCGCCGCAGGTCCACTAGGTGTGGCTCCGGGTAACGGCCGTTATCCGGCAACTGGTTCAGTGCGGCAGACAGATATGCAGCCGCGCCATCAATCGCCTTGCTTACCGAATGAGCAAGACGATATTTTTCCCAGCCCGGCCATAAGATCAAAGTGATGACGATTCCGAGAATTGCACCAGCTGTGCTATTGACAATACGCCAAACCGCCAAGTCCCAAGGCGGCCCCGCTGGCAGTCCAAGCTGTGCAACCAGGATGAAGTGAGGCGTAAGAAACAGAATATAAGAAACATAGCTGACAGCTCGCGCAGCCAGTGAGCCGGCTGCCAATGGGAGTATCGTCAGTGCGAGCAGAAAAGGGCTGTGAAACACAAAGCTCAATACCGAAGCCAGCGTTGCGCCGAGAATCGTACCGCCGACGCGCAATGTAGAAACTTTCAACGTCTGGGCGAAGTTTGGTTGGACGACAAACAAACTTGTCAGCACGAGCCAGTATCCCTGCTTAAGCGGTACATGCGTCGAGATCGCTATGGCTATCATTGTACCGAGGGCTAGCCGAGCCGCATAGCGGCCGAAAGGGCTACCGGAGTTTGCCTCGTTCCCGAGCTCGCGCAGGATCTGTCGCAGTCCTCGGGCTTCGTGGGCCGTCCCAGCGGATTGGGCACTCGTGCGTCTTGACTTGCTTGTGACTCTCGCGCCAGCAATCAGCCTCTTCAGCTGAATGACAAGCGCAAGGCTTGTCACGACCAATTCTTGACTTGCCTCGACAGTGACCGTGTTCTTGAGAAGCTGTCGACAGAGCCGAATCTCTCGGTCCAGAAAGTAAAGCTGGCGAGTGATCGCCGGACCAGCAGCGTCCGCGTCGGCCTTGATGGCGAGAGACCACTCCTCAATCAGTTTGGCGAGCTCCGCTAGAACTGGAGAAAGGAGCCGTATCGCCCCCTGCTGCTGACTAGCAATATTCCGCCGGAACAGACTTTCAAGACCAGCCAGCACCGCCATGCTGTAGTCGCCAATTGCAGCCCAGCCGCAAGCGACCGATGGGCAAGCCTCGCTGGCCTGCTCTATACATGTGTGCAGTATTTCAAGTTTGGCCCTGAGTTGCGCTCGGCCATGACTTGCAGGAATAGAGCGCAGGGATTGCGTAGCATGAGGGTCAGCTATATCAAGTCCGAGGCGATGAACAAATCCCGCCATACCAGAGAAGTAGACAAATGCAGCGCGGCGCACGGGCCCTCCGCGGTTCGTCCGCCATATAAACACGCCACAAGTGACAGCCCACAGGTTGCCCACCAGGAAGTAGGTCGCATAGTCCGCCGCCAGGCGAAATCCATGTACGGGAAACGCTGCTGCTACCGAGAAAGCAGTCACAGCCAGCAATGCGCGAAGACCGACATCCGCGCCCCGACTACGCATCAACCCACCAACGAACACGACTACGCCGGTGAGGATGACCGTGAGAACCGGGACTGCGCTTGAGGCGACGGCGCACCACGACCCCAACGCGCCGAACGCACCGAATGAGATGCCAGCAGTGGCACGGCGCCGCCAGCCCGCGCCGGCTGGGTCAGAAAGGACGGTCCAGAACGCCGCAATCGCTGACCAGCACAGCATCGGATTGTGCAGTAACGCGGCCAGCACGGCTGGTACTGCGCATATCACCCCGCCGCGCAAAGCCTCCAGCAGTGGTAGGTGGTGCCGGCCTCGCCACCAGGCGCGGACACGACTGTTCCAGCGCGGCCCCAAAATGAGCGCGGTCGCGTTCATTCGCCTCACCCAGAGGTGCGCGTTCGCGGCACCGGAATAACTGTGAGCGAACGAATGCCCTGCGCGCCGCGGATCAGCACACCTTCGATGTCGGCCGTCGCCGATGGACCGCTCATCAGCACTGCATAGTTTGCCTCAAAGAACTCGCGGCGATGATATGCCTGGTGCAGGTTTCCCGTGATGTCCGCCGGATCGAGGAGCGCGACCAGATGCTGCGACAGGTAGCCCAGGGCATTCACCCTGTACTGCTTTTCGCTCATCCAGATGGAACCCGTCTCGGCCACGGCAAATCCCGGGCGCACGACGCCAACATCGACGTCGTTGAGGTCATGCGGCCGCTCGATCTCTTCAATACGGCGAGTCCCCTTGACTTCGGGCGCCGCAGAACAGACGACCAATGCATCCGGGAACTTGGAGCGAATCAGTCCCTCGATGTCGCCATCTGCCGGCGCGTCGAGCCATTTTCCGCCCATACGGACAAGAGACTGCTTGAACGTTTCCAGCGGCGGTGGAAGCTTGTCGTCGAACATCGGAACGGCGGGCAATGCACGCGAGGCCGGCTGCACTTCGCGGAGTCGGGAAAGGATGGCGTTTCGGCTGCTCATTTCTTGTTCCTCTCGAGATACCAGTCACGGAAAGTCTGCTCAGGCGCCTCGGGGACTTCGCGATGCTTGCCCCAAACGTTCAGCGGGTTATAGAGAACCGCGCGAGGCAGTATCGCCACCGCAGTGTCCGCTGATTTGATCGCAGCGCGGAACAATGTCGGAGACGAAAGAACCACCCCCGCCACTTTCATTGCTTCCTTCTTCACGAATGGCAGTTCATTCTTTTCCGCAATGATTTGACGCCATTTGTAGATCTGCTCATGGATGTTGATTCGCACCGGGCAAACGTTCGTGCAACTGCCGTTCATCGTCGACGCGAACGGCAACGAGCTGTATTTCTTCAGGTCGAAAGTCGGGTTAATAATGGCCCCGATCGGCCCTGAGTAGACGCCGCCATAGCTGAGACCACTGCTGCGGCGATATACCGGACAGGTGTTCATACACGCGCCGCAGCGGATGCACTTGAGCGAATACCAGAAGTCTTCCATCCCGAGGCGCTCGGACCGGCCGTTGTCGACTAGCACAAAATGCATTTCGCCGCCCTCACGCGGTCCACGAAAGTGTGACGTGTACTGCGTAATCGGTGAGCCGAGAGCGTTGCGCGACAGCATGCGGATAAACACACCCAAGTGCTCAAGCTTCGGAATCAGCTTCTCGATGCCGATCGAGGCAATATGCAACGAAGGCACATTCGAACTCAGGTCGGCGTTACCTTCGTTGGTGCAAACGGTAACACCGCCGGTTTCCGCCACCGCGAAGTTGCAGCCCGTCATCCCCGCATCCGCGTTCAGAATCAGGGGACGGGTCGACTGGCGTTGCGCCTCCGCCAACGCCGGGATGCGGCTTTCGTTCGGATCAGTGCCGATGGTCCTCGAGAAAATCTTCGCAACATCGGTCGCAAGCTTGTGCACGGAGGGCACGACGATGTGAGCCGGCATCTCATCGTCGAGCTGCTGGATCTGCTCGCCGAGGTCGGTCTCGACGACGGTGATGCCACGTTCCTCGAGATACGGACGCATCTCGCATTCCTCCGTGAGCATCGACTTGCTTTTTACAAGAACCTTTGCCTTCCGGTTCGTGAGAATGTCGTAGACGATCCGGTTGTGCTCCTCGGCATCCTTCGCCCAGTGGACAACAACGCCGTTGGAGGTCGCGTTCCTCTCGAATTCCGCGAGATAGTCAGCCAGGTGCGTAAGCGTATGCTCCTTGATACCGGATGCGAGCGACCGCAACTCTTCCCATTCCACAATGCCGTGAACTTCAGTGTCCCGATCCGTGCGCAACGCCCACAGGCGCTTGTCGTGGAACTGGATGTGCTTCTCGTCCGCGATGAACTTCTTCGAATACCCGACGTGATCGACGCGTTTCATGCTCGTGCTCCGTTAAGAATCTGGGCGATATGGATAAACTTCAGACCTAGCTCCAGGCGATCCGCACACCCCTGCTGATGCATCAGGCAGGACGAGTCCGCCGACACGATGTACTCGGCGCCGTTGCGCTTGTGGTCACGGACCTTGTCCGCTCCCATCTGCGCAGAGACAGGTTCTTCAGTCACGCAGAAGGTGCCGCCAAAACCGCAACATTCGTCGGGACGGTCTGGCTTGATGAATTCGATACCCTTGACGTTTTGCAGCAAAGCCATCGGCTTCGAGAAGAATGGTTCTTCGATCTCGGACATCTTTGCGGTACGCAAGCTGCGCAGTGTGCCGCAGCTGTTATGCAGACCGACCTTGTGCGGGAACTCCGCCCAGGGGAAATCCTTGACCTTCAGAACATCGTGAAGGAACTCGACGAGTTCATAGGTGTTGGCTCGGACTGCGCGAAGCTCAGGCGTCTGTTCCCCTGCCGTCATATGATCGCGTATGTGATGAACGCAGCTTCCGCTAGGCGCGACAATGTAGTCGTAACCGACGAAATTCCTGACGAAAAGATCTTCCGTGGCCTTGGCGTCCCTTTCGCAACCGCTGTTACCCATTGGTTGGCCACAACACGTCTGATCCAGTGGATATACCACTTCACAACCGAAACGCTCGAGGAGTTCGACCGTTGCAATACCGACGTCAGGAAAAAACGCATTGATAAAACATGGGATAAAGAGTGCAACTTTCATAGTTTCCTCTAAAGGTAAGGGACGCTTATCGATTCACTCAGTGCATCGACTGCATCGCCAGTCTCGCAAAAATTCGGAATGGCAGGGCTAGAAGTGTTGCGCCCGTTACACCCAGGCACCACAACGCGACGAACCACACACTGCTGCAGAAGAAAGAAGGCTTCATTCGGACTCCATATGATATTCATCCGAGCAAAAACGCGATGTTTACGCGTAGCCGCGTCTCGGTCAGTCAGTGATAAACGGCATCCTGGGCGACCTTGCCACGAAATACCCAATACCCCGCCGTCGTATAAACCAGGATGATTGGAATGATGATGACCGCACCTACCAGCGCGAACAGCTGACTTGGACGCGGCGCTGCAGCGTCCCACAGGTTCAATGAGCCCGGTATCGCGTACGGCCAGATGCTTACCAGCAACCCGATGTATCCAAGTGCGACCAACACGAGTGCGAGGATGAACGGCATGCGGTCGCCACGCATTCGAGCGACACCGATCATCAACGCTGCGGTGAGCACGACAAGAACCGGTATTGGAAGCAACCGATGCAAGAGTCCGGACTCGAACCAGCGTCTTGCGATTGCTGCATCCGATAGCGGAGTCCATATCGAAACTGCGGCGATGAAGCCGAGGAGAACGATCGTCAGCGGCGTCACGAGCTTGTGTAACCGACGTTGAAGATCACCGTCGACCTTCATCAAGAGCCAGCACACACCCAGCAGAGCATAGGTTGCCATCAAGCCGAGTCCTGTGAGCAGGCTAAATGGCGTAATCCAGAAAAACGCATCGCCCGAGAATTCCCGGTTGGTTACAGGGATTCCTTGAAGATACGAAGCGAGGATCACGCCCTGCATAAACGTTGCGCCTGCCGAGCCGAACATGAAGGCGAGACTCCAGAGATTCTTCGTCCTTCTCGCCTTGCCGCGGATCTCAAACGAGACCCCACGAAAGATGAGACAGACAAGCATCAGCATGATGGGCAGATAAAGCGCCGAGAGCGCTATGGAATAGACCACGGGAAATGCCGCGAACAAAGCTGCACCGCCCAACACGAGCCATGTCTCGTTGCCGTCCCAGATTGGCGCGAGCGTGTGCATCATCCGATCACGTTCGCTCGAATCTGGAAAAAACGGAAATAGGATGCCAACGCCGAGGTCGAACCCGTCGAGCACGACGTACATGAAGACACCCAAGGCAATAATCGCCGCCCAAATAACAGTAATGTCCATTCCGTCCTCCGCTTGTTGATTGAACTGTTGCGCGCTGGTCAATCTATTGCACCCAAGGCGCGTCGCCCGCCGCCTGTGGTACCCCTAAGGCCTGGCGGGAAGATAGGCAAGGCGTCAACTGAAGGCCCGGCGGCAAGTAACTTGAGGATGTAAAAAATGCCCGTTCCGAAGACCACGCAATAGACCAGCACGAATATCATCAACGAAATGCTGGCGCTTTGGCTCGTGAGCGGAGACACCGCCTGAGCCGTCCGAAGATAACCGTAGACCACGAACGGCTGCCGACCCACCTCCGTCGTAATCCAACCCGCGACCAGAGCTACGAATCCGGCAGGTCCCATTACGACCGAAAATCGTTGGAAGAGCCGATTCTCGAAGATTCTTCCCCCGCGACGGAGCAACAGACCGATCAATGCCAGCAGCACCATGAGCATTCCAAGACCAGCCATCAGGCGGAACGTCCAGAAAATAATAGTGGAATTGGGCCGGTCCTCTTTCGGAAATTCCTTGAGCCCTTTGATTTCTCCATTCCAGGTATGCGTCAGGATGACACTTCCCAAGTGCGGTATCTTGATAGCGTACTTAGTTACCTCATCATTCATGTCCGGGAGGCCTACCAGGTTCAGCGACGTACCTCCCTTCTCCGTCTCCCACAAACCTTCAATCGCGGCAATTTTCGCCGGCTGATACTTGCGGGTGTTAAGCCCATGCTGATCGCCAACCAATATCTGCACCGGCCCAAGTATCAGAAGGAGCCACAAGGCCATCGAATACATCGTTTTTACCATCGGATCGCGTCTGCCTTTGAGCAGATGCCATCCACCGGTTCCAGCCACAAGCAATGCCGCCACGATGAACGCCGCGATAGACATGTGGGCGAGTCGGTAAGGAAAGGAGGGGTTAAAGATGATCTTTAACCAGTCGACCGGTACCACGTGGCCATCAGAGACGACGAACCCTTGGGGCGTCTGCATCCAGCTATTGGACGCCAGGATCCAGAACGTCGAAATCAAGGTTCCTATAGCCACCAATACCGTGGCACCAAAGTGTGCGCTTCGACCCACCTTCTCCCATCCGAACAACATCACTCCAAGAAATCCGGCCTCTAGGAAAAAGGCAGTCATGACCTCATAGGTGAGAAGTGGTCCTGTGACCGGTCCCGCGAACGCGGAGAAACGCGCCCAGTTCGTTCCGAACTGATAGGCCATTACAACACCAGAGACAACGCCCATGCCGAATCCGACGGCAAAAACCTTCGACCAATAGATGCACAGCACCTTGTAATGAAGTTTGCCCGTCTTGAGCCACGCGCCTTCAAGCACAGCGATGAAACTCGCCAGCCCAATGCTCATCGCCGGGAAGATGATGTGGAAAGACACAGTGAAGGCAAACTGGAGCCTCGACAGATCAAGCGCATTCAATTCCATCGTGAGTCACCTTGATAATCAAGCGCTCGACTAGCAAGCGCCCTGATGTTTGAACGGAAACGGCTTACCTGAGAACAGAACCTTGGCTTGAGTGGCCCAGCGTAATCCAACCGAATCACGAGCACATGGTGCCTGCGGGGCCTTCATCAAACTCATCCCTCGGCATCGATGACTGTCATCGCCCACCTCCAAGAAAGTAGTGGACTCAGTATATTTTGATGATCCGAAACGTGCAGAATGGGGGGTATTTTTTCACGGCTGCGATATCAGGGGACCGCACCGCAACGAAAAATAGCGTGCTGTTGCATGCGTTTCACCAGCTTGGTCTATAGTTTCTCCATTCGCCGGCGAGCGGGCTGCACCCTAGGTTAGATTCGGTGGATTCATCACCTGACGACAGACCATGAGTCGAGGAGCAATCGCTATGTTTGACGCCTAGATCGCTGCCATCCTCCTGAACAAATGGGAGATAAATCGCAACATGCGCGCGCTACGCTGGTCTTCAACCTTTGCGCGAGGGCAATCTAGTGTTTAAGCGGCAGATTGGTGAGGTACGAGCTGATTGGGTTATGGGAATGAGAGCCTGCGGAGTCGAACTTCTTCTTTTCGTCGACGGTTCCCAGGTGTTAAGGGGCGACCTCACAATACGAGCGAAGGATGGTCGTGCTGGGCGTCATGCGAGCCGACAAAACACAAGGAAGCACTGCTCGCTTCGTCGAATTGATGACGGCCATGGAGCTTGGGTATTTGAAAAATACCTGCGGATTTCGAAAGACAAGAATCCATGCGATGACTAGGCTTCATACATATGTTCGGTTAGAGATCACCATTGGGAGCGCGTCATGACAAAGAGAGGGTCTATCCGTTTCAACCGTGAACCTGCGCGCGGATGGCGTGCTTCAAAGGCAATCACCGAAGCACTCGCGGAAAAAGGAATTGAGATTTCAGCCATAAGAACGTTGCTGCGCATGAACCAACCGGCAAGCTTCGACCGTTCCGGTTCAGCATGGTCCGATCGTGATATCAGATCTGCTGCGTGAATCGGTTCGTTAGCGCTATTGACGACTAGCCGACTGCCCATAGACGCAGTCGGCTGTCTTCCTCTAAGTCTGACTTTGGCGAACCGAAGCGGAACTTCGTTTAGCTACCGAAGTAGATGTTGCAAAAACTAACGGGACCGACGCAATCGTCAGCCTTTTTTGAGCCACGCACTTCCCTTTGGTGGGGGATACTCGAGCGATGCGAGTTCTGAGCAACGGTCGTGTTGTTGACAGCCGGCGCAACCTGCACCGACGATCCTTGGGCATGAGCTACAACAGCGCAAAGCGATAGGAAAACGGAAGCGAGAACAAGCTTGAGCGATTTCATTTTGACTCTCCTTGAGAACGTTGACTGCGTTTGCAGTAACGACAGGTTATTGCCAAGTTTTCTCCCGATAAACAAGCTAGGCGGGAAAAGATTTTTCCTTCCACAAGAAAGATCCCCTCCGAGCTGCGCTGGATACGGATTTCATACGATTCCCCGTCTGTCCATTACAAGTGAAATGTGGAGCGTAGTAGAAGATAAAATTGCGGGTGCCACCTTTAAAGAGACTGACGATTTGCCGTTCCACATAAACGGGTAGTTTTGTAGCACCGAATCAACCACCCAGCACTTTCATGAGCATGGATCGAACCCTATTACTTCGCATACCTACATTAATTGAAATGTCATGGAATTTAAAAAGACTACTCGTCCACGTTCCTTCTTCTGTAACGTATGGCGACGCCACTATGCTGCAGGTGGCGGGTTCCGTAGCTATAGCAAAGATTTTGGCACTCGTTCTTTCGGCTAGCGCGTATCCCGACACAATGCGCACTGACGATATCAATCTGCAGGTACACACGTGAAGAAGAACCTCGTAGCAGCAGGAATCGTTTTTATTTTCTCCTCGGCACATGCCCAGAGCACGGTGAGCTTGACCGGTCTCCTTAACGCGGGGATCGCGTATGTAAGCGATGCGGGCAATAACGTTGGGCACAAAAGTGCCTTCCAAGCCAAAAGCGGTGACCTGAATGTTAGTCGCTGGGCGTTATCCGGGAGAGAGCAGATAACCGATGATCTGAGCGCCGAATTTATGCTCATGAACGGCTTCTCCGTGACTAGTGGAACAGGCAGCCAACAAGGTCGCCTGTTCGGATTCCAGGCATACATCGGACTGGGTTCGAGGCAGGCAGGCACAGTGACTATCGGGCGGCAGTTTGATTCGGTGGTACAGTTTGTGCAGCCTCTCTCGCTCGGAGGCACAAGCTACGGCGGCGTCGCGTTTGCCCACCCCTACGACAACGACAATCTCGATAACTACACGCGGACCAATAATTCAATTAAGTACACAAGCCCGGATTTTTCCGGGCTCAAGTTCGGGTACATGTACGGCTTTTCGAATCAGGCGGGCCAGTTTGACAACAGCCGAGGCTACAGTGCTGGCGCGAGCTATAGCTTTGGCTCGTTTAATGCTGGTGTGGGTTATCTGCAGTTTGACAACGAATCCAACTTGAGCTCGGCTAACACGGAGGGAGCGGAACCGGCGGGTGCTCCTTTCAACGCCGGCCGCCAGCGAACATTCGCGATCGGTGGTTCGTATCAGTACCGAGAACTCATTGCCGGAGCAGTCGTCAGTGAAACGCGTCTGGATGATGCGACTTCCATCAATAACGTGGCAGACACCGCTATCTCGCTACCCCATGATGATGTCAGGTTCGACAATTTCGAAATTAACGTACGTTATCTCGTGTCTCGACAGTGGCGCCTGTCGGCTGCCTATACCTACACCGCCGGCCGATTTGCAACGCCAACCGGAACCTGCTTCCCCAAGTGGCATCAGGTGGGTGTTTTGAGCTCTTACTACCTGTCACCATCTACTGACGTCTATGCTGAAGCCATCTATCAACGAGCGGTTGGCCTTACAGGCACTGGAATACAGGGGGCTCAAATTTCGAATTTTGTTCGCGCTTCGGGTGATAACCAGTTCATAGCCGGTATCGGTATTCGCCACAAGTTTTGATGCGACCGACGGCATCCAGCTAGACGCGGTTCCGCCGGCGCAGCTTCTGCGATTCCCGCGTTTACGACGGCCGCATTCGATCGTCGTTGTAATTTCTGCGCGACCGGAATCATCTGCATATCAAACTAATATTCAGATTCATGACGGCGACTTCAATTAGCGACTAGTACTTGCCGTGTCGAAAGGGCCGCGGTTTGGTCGCACCAGGGCTTCGACCACGTCTTCTCATGTAATGCCTAGTGCGTTTACCGCCATTCAACCAGCTCGATTTTGCGCCGCGATCTGATGCGTTTCGCGCCAACGCCGAGATGTCTCCGCCGCGTAGATGCGGAAAACCGTCGTAAAGAAAGCAAGGGTATTGCTTAAGCCGCCAAGCTTCAAGAGCGGGCACCCACTGGTTTGCCGCGTCTGGATTCAATTGGAACGCATCCCGAGTGCGCGCGCAACAATTGCCATCGCGACACCATCAACATTTACCCTCCCAAACGGGCTACAAGAATCGAGCGCATTTTAAAGTGTGGCTGTTAGCTGTTTGACCATCGAATCCCGCCTGAACGATGACATTGACATATGACTATCTCCGGCTTTCTTCTCGCAGCGATTTGACACGTAGCCGGCGACATACGCCTCGGATAGATAGATATGCAAAAAGTCGGACGGCGCTTGTATCGCGCATTGTTCCCGACTTGTGGGAATGCTAGTCTGGGTCATACCGCGATCGACGGGCCTGTCGTGGACCATACGCCCATCGGAGTAGAGCCTTAGCAAAGTGCGTTGCAGTGCCAGCGCAATCATGTAGTAGCCCTGCGGTCGACGTGCTGACCATTTGCCGTGGGACGAATTAGTCCAGCGGGTAATAACAGTTGGCCGCAAGCTTTCACCCGGATTCTCCGCTACGCCGACGGGAAACTTGCACCATGAAGTTTCGCTCACGATATTCGGAGCGTCGTGCGGCCACGCTCTCGCCAAGTCCGAGTCTGCGCAATCTCCTCGTGACTGGACACAGCGATTTGACAACTGAAGAGTTTCCAAAGACTCGAACATCCAAGATGCTCCCCTCAAACCGATGGTTTTCACCCTACCTGGGGACAGACACGACTGTCGCCAGGCAGCCGTAAAAGCCAAGAGCTAATGTCGGGTTCGGCGATGCAGTCTTGTCGCCTTCCAAGTCCCTGATTTTCCGGAGTCGACTGATGCTCGCTCTGAATCGACTTCGCAACAGCTTCTACGCGGTTAGCCTCGACACAAATTGAGCGTGCCTATCTCAACGAGGTTCGCCGACAACGGTGAACGTAATCCAGCCGGATCGGGCATGCCTCTCGCCTGCGTGCCCCTACGAATCAAGCTTACATGTCGGCATCGGCAACGGTCATCGCTCGCCTCCATGAAGGTAGTTGGCTCAGTATATTTTCGAGATCGCAAACGTGCAGAACGGGGATTTTTTATCACGGCTGGGATATCAGGGATGGCACCCGTTCGCCATACGGCGAGAGAATAGATCCTCTATTGGCGAGCAAAGTAAGCGCCTCACGAGGGCCGTTGTAGATTTGTGTGCGGGCGCGAGGGATGATGTCGCATCCGTGTCCTAATCCTGTACGGGCACTCGCGTTCAATCGATGAGCTTTGGGCTTGGCAAGGAGGCTCACCGCTTTGCGGCGACGTTCCATGGCAGCAATTCGTCGACGCGATTAATAGGGTGATCGGCAATGCGGCTGAGCACGTGGCACAGATAAGCGCGCGGTTCGATGTCGTTCAGTTTGCAGGTCGCAATGAGCGAATACATTGCCGCCGCACGATCACCGCCGCTGTCCGACCCAGCGAAGAGGAAATTTCGGCGACCGACGGCAACACAGCGCAATGCATTTTCAGCCACGTTGTTGTCTATTTCCACGGTCCCATCGCTGCAATACAGCTTCAGCGCTTCCCACTGATTCAAGGAGTAGTTGATAGCCTTGGCCGTTTCCGATTTGCGCGATAAGGTTTGGAGCTTTGCCCGAAGCCAGGCTTCATGGCTGTCGAGCAAAGGTTGTGCTTTCTCCTGGCGCACGCGTAAGCGTTCTTCGGGAGGCCTACCGCGGATGCCTGCTTCAATGGCATAGAGTTCGCCGATTCGCTTGAGCGCTTCGGCGGTCGTGTCCGACGGCGTTCGCTCGTGAATTTCGTAGAATTTGCGTCTCGCGTGTGCATGACATGCCGCCTCGCGAACATGACCGCCTTCTAGCGTTGCGTGATATCCGGCGTAAGCATCAGCCTGCAGAATGCCTTTGAAGTTACGCAGATGTTGTTCGGGGTGTTCTCCTCGTCTATTTGGCGAATACCCAAACCACGCAGCGGGCGGCTCCAACGACCCGGATCGGCTGTCATCGCGCACATAGACCCAAAGCCGGGCAGTCCTGGTTTTTTTATGGCCTGGTGCGAGCACGGGGATCGGCGTGTCGTCTGCGTGCAGCTTGGAGCCGCTCATCGCA
>Ga0255336_101695_pt1 | contig 14122 bp, 13 predicted proteins | sample MeOH1_35cm_T3_17_FD_189102 | JGI IMG/M metagenome (GOLD analysis project Ga0255336, IMG submission 189102) | Sandy soil microbial communities from University of British Columbia, Vancouver, Canada - MeOH1_35cm_T3_179 | ecosystem: Engineered > Artificial ecosystem > Sand microcosm > Unclassified ...
ATGAACCAGGCGACGATGCTGATGACCAGTTTCTGGCGGAATTGCTGTTGCATGGCTCAGACCTCCAGATTCCGCGCGATGCTGCGGACCAGGAAAGCGGCGACGATATTGGCGAGGATGATGGCGATGACGCCGCCGGCCGAGGCGCCGCCGATATCGAATTGCAGCAGCGCCTTGATATAGACCAGGAAGGCAAGATTGGTGGTGGCATCGCCCGGGCCGCCCGATGTCGTCACCAGGATCTCCGCGAAGACCGAGAGCAGGAAAATCGTTTCCATCATGACGACCACGCCGATCGAGCGGCGAAGATGCGGCAGGGTGATGAAGAAGAACATGGTGATGGCGCGCGCCCCATCCATACGCGCCGCTTCCTTTTGCTCATGATCCATGGACTGGAGAGCGGTGAGCAGGATGAGGAGCGCGAAAGGCAGCCATTCCCAGGAGACGATCATCACCACCGAGCCCATCGGAAGGTCGGCGAACCAGTCGATCGGCGTCAAGCCGACACCACGCAACAGCGCACTGATGACGCCGTAAAGGGGATGCATCATCAGATCCTTCCACATCAGCGCCGCCACGGTCGGCATGATGAAGAAAGGCGAGATCACCAGGACGCGGGCGATGCCGCGGCCGAAGAAAGGCTGGTTGAAGAGGACCGCCAGCAGGGTGCCGCCGCCAACCGTGATCACCAGCACGGAACCGAGCAGGATCAGCGTGTTGATGAGCGCGCTCCACAAGGCGGGATCGGTGATCAGATAGGTGTAGTTGTCGAGGCCGGCAAAGCCGTTATTGGTGGGGTCGACGAGATTGTAGTTCTGGAACGAGAACCACAAGGTCATCACCAGCGGCACGATCATCCACAGGAACAGCAGGCCGACCGACGGCGCCATCAGCGGCAGGGTGCGGACCGCCCGGCCCTTTGGCCCGCCGATCATGTTCGACAAGGATGTGGAATGGGTCATGTCCATGATGGTGCTACCTCCCCGGCTGTCATCCCGCCGCCGGACCGGAGTGCCGGCATCGATAAGGCGATCATCGTCGGATCGTCGCTTATCGGGGATGGTGCGGTCTCAACATCGAGACCCCTGTCATCGTTGCCGGTCGTCGGTGCGACCGATCCATCTTTTTCTTGAACTTGAAGAAAGAAAGACCGGAGAGACTGGGGGGCTCTCCGGCCGGGGAGACAAACTTACTTGATGTATCCCGCCTTCTTCATCGTCCGTTCGGTGTTACTTTGGGCCGTCTTCAAGGTCTGGTCGACCGTGCTCTGGCCGGTCAGGGCCGCGGCGACGAGCTGGCCGACCTGCGTGCCGATCGCCTGGAACTCGGGGATGCCGGCGAACTGCACGCCGACATAAGGCTTGGGATCACGTGTCGTATGGACAGGATCGGCGCTCTTGATCGCCTCGAGAACGAATTCGGCAAAGGGTGCTGCCTTCGTGTATTCCGCATTGGCATAGGTCGAGGCGCGGGTTCCCGGCGGCACCGCCACCCATCCCTGGCTCTGGCCCACGAGATTGATGTAATCCTTCGAGGTCGCCCATTCGATGAACTGCTTGGCCGCCGCCGTGTTCTTCGACGAGGCCGGGACACCCAGCGACCAGCTCCAGAGCCAGTTCGATCCCTTCGGCCAATCGGCGACCGGCGCCTGGGCGAAGCCGACCGAATCAGCGACCTTCGACTTGCTCTTGTCGTAGAGCATGCCGGCGGCGACGGTGGCATCGATCCACATGGCGCAATGGCCATTGGCGAACAGCGCCAGGTTTTCATTGAAGCCGTTGGAGCTGGCGCCCGGAGGGCCGTCCTTCTTCATCAGATCGACATAGAAGGTGAGCGCCTTCTTCCATTCCGGCGTATTGATCTTGGGATTCCACTTCTCGTCGAACCACTGGCCGCCATTGGTATTCACCAGGGTGGAGAGATAGGCCATGTTTTCGCCCCAGCCGGCCTTGCCGCGCAGGCAGATGCCGTATTGCTCCTTCGACTTGTCGGTCAGCTTGTCGGCGAATTCCTTGACCTGGTCATAGGTCGGCTTGTCCGGCATGGTGAGGCCGGCCTGCTTGAAGAGATCGGTGCGGTAATAGGTCATCGAACTCTCAGCATAGAATGGCAGCGCATAGAGCTTACCGTCGTAAGAGAGCCCCTGGCGCACCGGCTCGAGAATATCGCTGACATCGTAATCGGCGGGGGTATCGTCGAAGGAGGCAAGCCAACCCTGCTTCGCCCAGATCGGCACTTCATAGGTGCCGATGGTCAGCACGTCGAATTGCCCGCCCTTGGTGGCGATATCGGTGGTCACGCGCTGGCGCAGCACGTTCTCTTCCAACACCACCCATTTCAGCTTGATATCGGGATGCGCCTTCTCGAATTCGCTCGAGAGCTTCTGCATGACGACCATGTCGCCATTATTCACCGTGGCGATGGTCAAATCGGTTTCGGCATGCGCCGCGACCGTCCCCGCGAAAAACGCGGTGACGGCAAGACCAGCCAAGTGTCTCTTGGTCATATTTTCCTCCCCGGATATGAAGACGTTTCATTTGTTCATTGTTAGATCAAATGATCATCAAAGCGGGGAGCGGTGTCAAGGGGCTCGTTTGGCCGGGACGACTGGCTGGGGCATTAAGATCAGAAGGCCACGAGAATCGGTCCCATATGGGACAGCCCTGCTGTCGCAAATATTGGTCACCGCATCATGGCAGAGCTGGATACAAAAATGATGGGCGAGGAATCACCCTCGCCCATCGTCGCAAGAAAGCCTGAAGCGGAAAGCCTGAAGCGGTCTGGCGTCGCAGCTCAGTTTTTCGCCATCGCATGCCGGGCCCGCGCTTCCAACCGTTCATAGCGCGTGGCGATATGATTGACCTGCGCATGCGCGAGATCGAAGTGTTCGGCGGCTTTATCGTTGAGCGCGCGCACCTGGATGCTCATCTGCCGATCAGCGCGGCGCCGTGCATCGCGCGAGGGACGAATGTCCATGCGGGACCTCCATTGGCTTGCTTCATTCGGGCCTGAAGGCTAGGCCCCATCGCCGCTGAATCCAACTCGCTTTTTTTTCGTGAACCTTTCAAGTCGATTATGCGAGCGAAGCGGCTTCAGTCCCCCGCCTATTCTGGCAGGCCAGCAGCACGTAAAGCGCGCACATATTTCTCAAAATAGACCGGCTTGATACGTCCGACCCGGTCCGCAAGATTGGCGACACGCAGAGCTGGATCGAGCTTCAGCGCTCGGCCGATATAGTGCCGTGCCTGTTCACCGCGCCCGGCCAGGGCATTGCTGGCGGCAGCGATCCTGAGACCGCTCATGAAATGGGATTGCTCGCGGCATGCGGCCTCCGCCATTGGCCAGGCTTCGTCATAGCGATCCGCAACGAAATGGGCAAAACCGGTGAAGCTCCGCATGAAGAACAAGAGCGGATCTAACGGACTGAGACGCATAGCCCGTTCAAAATGCTCGACGGCCAGATCCGGATCGCTGTGGCAAGCGCGCAAACATCCACTCGCGCTCCAGGCGGAGGCGAGATTTGGGTTGAGGATTAAGGCTCGGTCGATCAGCGCTATTCCCGTGGCCGCATCACCGATGACATAACCGAGTGCCAGGCCGCTGAAGGCCAGCGAGACGGCATCGTCTCGCCCCAGTTCCGCAACTTTGTCGACAAGCCGCTCGACCTCAGCCGTCTCCTTCTGACGATCTTCCATCCAGCCATTTGCCATACGCCAGAAATAGCACCATGCCGCCAGACCGTAAGCGGCAGCAAAGCCAGGATCGAGCTCGATCGCCCTGTAGAAGAGACGCAGCCCTTCTTCCAAGCCATCCTTGGTCCAGCGATAGACGCTTGCCATGCCGCGCAGATAATAATCATAGGCATCGAGACTATCGGTCGGCTTGCGCTTCGCCCGTTCGATCTCCGCCTGTTCGATCTTTGGTGCGAGTGCGCCAACGACACTGCCGGCGACACGGTCCTGCAGGTCGAACACATCTTCAAGCTCTCCTTCGAAGCGATCCGCCCATAGGTTGGCACCGGTCGAGACGTCGACCAGCTGGCCGGTAATGCGCACCCGATTGGCAGCCTTACGCACACTACCTTCAAGAATATAGAGAACGCCCAGTTCCTGGCCGATCTGCTTCACATCGACCGACCTGCCGCGATAGGCGAAGCTCGAGTTGCGGGCGATCACGAACAGCCAACGCATCCGTGAAAGTGCGGTGATAATCTCCTCGGCCATCCCGTCAGTGAAATAAGTCTGATCCGGATCGCCGCTGAGATTCTCAAATGGCAGAACGGCGATCGACGGCTTAGCCGGCACTGCAGGCAATGGATCAGTGCTGGACGCTCCTGGATCCCGTAACGCGGTGATCGTAGCCGCATGCCGCTGGCGGATGCTCTCCAGAAGGCGTGTCGTGGCGGCTTCAGGCTTCACGCCGAGATCCGCCTGCAATCGTTCGCGTAAACTATCATAGATCTTGATCGCCTGGACTGCCTCACCACGATCGCCATGGAGCTGCATCAAGCTGCGATATGCCGCTTCACGCAGGGGATCCAGCGCCAGCAGGCGCCGCGCCGCGTCTTCACGGAATTCCGCCGCCAGGTCTGATTCCAACAGCTTGACCAGCGACTGTTCCGCGAGATGCCGGAAGTGCCGGCGCTGGGCCAGCAGCCATTCCTCGAAACTGGGGTCGTGCACGACAATGCCATCCAAAAAATCGCCCGCGTAAAGCGCCGCGGCCCGTTGCAACGCCTGCGGCGTATCCCGGGCGATCTCCTGCTGGAAACGCAGCACATCGATCGAGAAGCCCGCAGGATCGAAGCTTACACTTTGCCGATCGGCCATGATGGGTGCAGGTGATATTTCCGCGAAGCCCTGGCGAAGCCGGGTCAAGGCATGTTTCAGACTGTCCCGTGCCTGGGCGTCCCCACGTTCACTCCAAAGCAAACCCGCCAGGCGATCGCGGGAGTGGGGGCTGCCGGCATTCAGCGCAAGAAAGGCAAGTAGTGCCCGTTCTTTCTGGCCGACAAAGTCGACGACCCGGCCATCGAGTGTCAGGCTGAAGGTACCCAGAAAGTTTAGCTCAGCAAATGCCATATGCTGCTTTCGGTGCAGACTGACCGGCTGCCCGCCATGAGCATTCCCGGGACGCACCCAAGGTACCTGACAGATTTAACGAATTTTTCCCGATCGAAACAACGGTCAATTCCCGGAACATTCCCGATCGCCGGCTAGAAAGATGGCTGTCGGCGGCATGGTGCAGCCTTAGCAGCAAGGGAGACCGGCAATGGCTATCGCGGAACAGAGATCAATTGGTGAATTCGTTACCCTCGATCGCAAGACCGCCCTATGGCAGGGATTTCAACTCTTCCTGCAACAGCTCGGCAAAGGATTGGAAATGCTCCTGGATTGGCAGGCGCGGTCACGGGAACGCCGTCAGCTTCTCGCCCTCAGCGATGCGGCTCTTAAGGATTTCGGCGCGAGCCGGTGCGACGCCGAAGGTGAAGGCGGCAAACCGGGCTGGCGGAGCTGAAAGGCGCTCAGGATCGACAGCGCACTCGCAAACCGAGCACATCGAAGGGATACCGTCACCGGGCCTGCAGGATGAGCCGCGCGGTATCGTAATCGGTGACGAGACCGCGCAGCCAGCCCCCGCGCAAGGCCGCCAGGATCGCCGGCACCTTGCGGCGGCCGGCCGCGAAAGCGATCACCGGGCGCATGGCGAGCTTCGCGAGGCGCGGACTGGTGACGCGGTCGGACAAGGGCGAGGCAACGACCTGGCCTTGCGCATCCAGTGGCCAGCCGAGGATCTCACCGACGGCACCGAGGCGGATCAGCTCCAGCAATTCGTCTTCACTGATGAAGCCGTCTTCCAGCAGCGGCGAACCCGGCGCCACGGTGCCGATGCCGATGAAGGCGGCCTCCGCCTGCTCATAGAGTTCCTCAAGGATCTTATGCAGGCGATGCTCGTTCCAGGCATCGCGATCGGCGATGGTCGGTGCCACCACCGGCATCGGCAGCAGATAATGCTTGCCGCCGGTGCGGTCGGCGAGACGCAGGCCGCTGTCATAGCGGTTGAAGGCACCGTCGAGGGCAATGGCGCCCGCCAGCGACAGGATCTTCAGTTGCGGCAAGGGCGTGTCCGCGACCTCATCGACCACCGCCTTGATGGTACGGCCGGAACCGAGCGCCAACACCGAGAGGCCGGGATGCGCCAGATAGCGCTCCAGCACCGCGGCGCCCGTTACGGCAATGGCACGCATCGATGCCGCCTCGCTGCCGCCTTCGGTCGGCGCCACGTCGCATTGCGCCAGCTTGAAGCGCTTGCTGAGTTCTTCCGCTACTTCCATGCAATCATGGGTCGGGCGGCTGATGCGAACCTGCACGAAGCCGCTCTCGGTGGCACTGGCGATCAGGCGTTGCACCGTCGGGCGCGAGACATGCAGGGTCTCGGCGATTTCCTGCTGGGTGTGATTGCCGACGAAATAGAGCCAGGCAACCTTGGCGGCGAGATCGGATTTACGCGCGGACACGGTGAGCAACCTGATTATTTTCAGCCGCATCGGCCGTCATGGGATCCGCCAGATCATGCAACACATCGATGATGCGGCTGTCCTGGCACAAAGCGAGATAGTGCCGGTAGCGTCTTTCATAGATCGGCACCGCTGTCTGATCCGGGTGATAACGCTTGGCCGATTTGGCGCCGAACAATGCGGCGCCGGCATCGTAATCCGGTACCAGGCCGGCCGCGACCGCGCCATGGATGGCGGCACCCGTCGCCGTCGCATTGGAGATGCCGGGCACTTCGATCTCACGGCCCAGCACATCCGCCATCATCTGCATGAGGAGCGCATTGCGCTCGGCAATGCCGCTGGTAAGGATGACCCGCTCCACCGCGGCGCCGCCGTCGGTGAAAGTATCGACGATGCGGCGCGCGCCGAAGCAGAGCGCTTCCATCAGGCTGTGATAGAGATCGACCGCTGTGTGGCGCAGATTCATCCCGACCATCAGTCCGCTCAGCGCGGAATCGCCGAGCGGCACGCGGCAGCCATTCCACCAATCGATGGCGATCGGCCGCATCTCCTCCTTGGGCAATTTGGCGGCCGCCTCGTTATAGGCGGCGAAGCTGGCGGCTTCGTCGGCCCCGCGCGGAAAATTGCGGATGAACCAGGCGAGTACATCGCCGAAAGCCGCCTGGCCGGATTCATAGCACCAGAGGCCGGAAATGGCGCCGTCGAGTACAGCGCCTTCGATACCGGGAATATCCTTGCAGCTCTTGTCGAGCAACATGTAGCAGGCAGAAGTGCCAAGCGCGCCGACGATGACACCAGGCTGCGTCGCCGCCACCGCCGGCATCACCGCATGGGCATCGATCACGGCAACGGCGACAATCGCCGGTCCCTCGATACCGGTCTTCTGGCGCCAGGCCTCGGTGAGGCTGCCGGCCGGCTGGCCGATCGACAAAGGCGGCGACAATTTCTCATTGAGCCCGGGCACTACGCCGGCCGGATAACCTTGGGGTTCCTGGTAATGCACCTTGTAGCCGGCCTGGCATTTGCTGCGCGCCTCGATGCCGGTCAGTTGCCAGACCATCCAGTCGCCGGCCTCGATGAAGCGTTCGGCGCGGTGCCAGATCTCCGGTGCCTCATCGGCGATCTGCCCGGCCTTGGCCAGCACCCATTCGCTCGAGGTGCGGTTGCTGTAATGGCGCAGGAAATCCGGCTTCGCCGCAGTGATACGATCAGCCCAGGATTTCGCCGCATGATGCTTCCACAGCTTCACATAAGCATGCGGTTCATCGGGATAGAGTGTCGACAGCGGCGTACCGTCGACAAGACAGGGCAGCGGCGTCGAGGCGGTGAAATCGAGGCCGATCGAGCGGATCTCCCGCCCCTTGCCGAGCGCCGCCAGCACCATTTCCGCCGCTTCCGCATAGTCCGGCGCCGCCTGCAGCGCCCAGTCGCGCGGCAGCTTGCGACCATTCGGCAAAGCCGCCGTCATAACGCCATGGCGATAGGGATGGACATGGCTGGCGACCGCAGCACCGGTTGCCGCATCGAGGAGAACGCCGCGCGCGGATTCCGTGCCGAAATCGAGACCGATGATATAAGCCGTCATTGCCTCCCCTTACCGTGACGCTCAGCTGGCCGTAAGCCGGATGGTCGTAGACCAGATGTCCGCCACGTTTTTCCTTTGTTTTCGGCGTGCCAGGCGGTCGCCGTTTGATTATCCGGTTTTATATCCCGCGCCCGGTCCGCGAAAGCCGCCGACCATCATCGACGCTGAAACCGCGCCGGGCAAACCTCTCGGCTGACGGCTCAATGTTGCATTTTGTTCACTCTGTTGACAAATGCAACGATCAGTTCTTAATCTTTTGCGTTTTTAAAGCCAGGCCAATCGCCGCCGATCGGACTGGCCCGACCGGGTAGCATCTCCATGAAACCGCGCAACAACGCCTTCGACCTCCTCATCTGCGATTGCGACGGAGTCCTGGTGGATAGCGAAATCGTCGCCGATCGCGTGCTGCTGGAAACGATCAGCAGTCTTTATCCGGGGCGCGGCGCCGAAAAGGTCCTGGCCAATGGCTTCGGCACCCAGACCGAGGTGCTGCTGGGCCGTGTCGCCGATCACCTGGGCGAGGCGCTGCCGGTCAATTTCAGCGAGGAATTGCGCAACAACCTGGACCGGCGCCTGGCCTTGGAAGCCGAACCCATTCGCGGCATCCGCCAGGCCCTGGAAACGACAGGACTGCCGGTGGCCGTCGTTTCCAACAGCCCCGAAAGCCGGGTGCGTAACGCCATCCGCCGCGCCGAGATCGGCCATCTGATCGGCGACCGCATCTATACCGCCGATCACGTCGAACGGCCGAAGCCCGCCCCCGATGTCTATCTGCTGGCCGCGCATAGCTTGATGGTGCCGCCGGAACGCTGCATCGTCGTCGAGGATAGCGGCCCCGGCGTCACCGCCGCCAAGGCCGCCGGCATGTCGGTGATCGGCTTCGTTGGGGCGAGCCATATTCCCGCTGGGCACGATGCCAAGCTGCTCGGCCTTGGCGCCGGCCATATCCTGAACGACATGGCCCTGCTGCCGCAGCTGATCGCCGATCTCGGCCGCCACCGCTCGGCTTCCTGATCCGGCGCGATCCGCTTAGCGCGGCAGATCGGCGAAGCAATCTGCCAGGAATTCCATCACCGCCCGCACCAATGGCGATTTCTGCAGATCGCGATGCACGACCAGCCAGATATCGCGGCTGATCGTCGCCGGCTTTGCCGTGACCCGCACCAATGCCGGGTCGCTGTCGGCGAGGTAGATCGGCAGGGCCGCGATGCCGACCCCTGCTCGCGCGGCAGCGAGCTGGCTCAGCTGGTCATTGGCCTGCAGCACGATCGGCCGATTGCCGGCGACAGCCTTCAGCCAGCGCTGCTGCGGCAAGTCGTCGAAATCCCGGTCGCCGGCAATGAAGCAATATCCGGCGCTGGGGAGGGCCGACAGATAGGCGTTCGTCGCATAGAGCGCGAAGGCCAATGAGCCGAGCTTCCGGGTGATGAGGCCGCTTTCCGTCGGCCGCGACAGGCGAACGGCGAGATCGGCCTCGCGGCGCGACAAGGAGGCCGCCCGCTTTTCGCCGATGAGACGCAAGGTGATACCGGGATGCGCCGCCCGCAGGCGATCGAGGCGCGGCGCGATGCGGGACGCGGCCAAGGCCGGCGGCGCGCTGACCGCGACCTCGCCGTCCAAGCCCTTTTGCAACGAGCGTGCCGCGCGGCCCAGTGCAAAGGCATCATCGTCCATTCGTTCGGCGATGGCCACCACGCGCCGGCCATCGGCGGTCAGTTCATAGGCGCGGGCCCGGCGATCGACCAGCTTCAGCTGCAGGCTGCGCTCCAGGGAAGTAATGCGCCGCGCCACCGTGGCGTGGTCCACCATGAGGCGGCGGGCTGCGGCGGAGAGAGACTTCTCCCGGGCGAAGACCGCAAAATGATGCAGGTCCTCCCAATCGAAAGCATGCAAATCCGACATGTGAAAAATCTCACCATAGCTTTGCAGATATACGCAATTTTGCATAATAACCGCCGCTCATAAAGTCGCCTTCATCTTTCGTATTCCCTCGTTCTCGTACGAATGGCCAAATGGAGGAAAGTCATGGCAGTCGTTATCCACCTGAAAGCGCCCGGCGGCATCGACCAGTTCGAACCAGCGCAAGTCGATATCGGCTCACCAGGTCCCGGCGAAATCCGCCTGGAGCAGCAGGCCATCGGCGTCAATTTCCTCGATATTTACCACCGCCGCGGCGAATATCCCCTGCCCTTGCCGGCGATCCTGGGCGTTGAAGCGGTCGGTCGGGTCACGGCGATCGGCACCGATGTCAGCGATCTCGCGGTCGGCGACCGCGTGGCCTATGGCGGTGCCATCGGCGCCTATGCCAGCGCGCGGCGGCTGCCGGCCTGGCGGGCAGTGAAACTGCCGGCATCGGTCAGCGACGAGGCGGCCGCCGGCGGTTTCCTGAAGGCGCTGACCGTGCAGATGCTGATGCGCCGCGTTTATCGCGTGCAACAAGGCGACTGGATCCTGGTGCAGGGGGCGGCGGGCGGCGTCGGCTCGCTGCTGTGCCAATGGGCAAAGCGCGATGGCGCCACGGTCATCGGCACGGTCGGCAATGCGGCCAAGGTCGACTATGCCCGCGCGCAGGGTGCCGATCATGTCATCGTCGGCCGCGACGCCGATTTCGCCGCCGAGGTCGCCCGCATCACCGATGACCGGCTCGCCCATGCTGCGTATGACGGGATCGGCGGCACCACGCTGCAAAAGACCTTCGCCTGCGTGCGGCCCTTCGGCACGGTGGTCAGCATCGGCCAGGCAGCGGGACCGATTCCGAAGATCGACGTCACGGAAATCGGCCCCAAACGCTCGCTGATCTTCGCCCGCCCCAGCGTCATGGGCTATAGCAGTGAACCGGAAACCTATCGGCCCGCCGCCGCCGAAACCATTGCGGCGCTGGCCGACGGCATTGTCCCGAGCGTCGGCAAGAGCTATCCGCTGGCCGAGGTCGCCCAGGCGCAGGACGACCTGGAGCATGGGCGCAACCAGGGGAGCCTAATCCTGCTTACCTGACACAGCACAGAAAAACTTACCGATCCGATTAGAAAAGCCGAATAGCTGATCCCGTGCGCATCATCTAGAGCACGTCCGTTTTAATCAGGGTCATCTCGCTATGCGTTCGGCAGGCGTCTTATGGCGATAACGGATTAGTTGCCATCAGATGTCGCGTCTGTTTACCTGGGCCAGTTATCGAGGTCCGATATTATCGGCGATTCGCGGAGGGGAACATCAGTACCAGCAAAAATTCAACATCGACCGGCCATGAAGCGAGTGACGCAAGCTGGCTCGATCTTCATTTCGAGTCATCACGGCCGGAATACGAAGACGCACTTACCCAAGTTGGAATGCAACATGGCTGGGACGTGCTCGATGCGGGATGCGGGGGCGGAAGCTTCCTTCCGCTCATCTGCGAGCTGACTGGCTCCAACGGGTCCGTGGCAGCTCTTGATCTTGCGCCTGAGAATATTCAACGCGCCGAGAGCTTGATTAAGGATGTCCTGGATCGGCCGAAGGTGCGCACCCGCGTTGGCAGCATTCTGTCACTTCCTTTCAATCATGCTTCCTTCGATTGCGTATGGTCCGCCAATGTTATGCAATATCTCACGCTGGCGGAATTTCAGCAGGCCACGGATGAGGTAAAGCGCGTATTGAAGCCGGGCGGCATCCTCGCCGTAAAGGACTTCGATTCGACGCTTCTGCAGATACTACCTATGGATCGCGGGGTATTTAGCCGCTTCATGACGGCGCGATTGCAGACGTTCCGCGACAAGGGAGTGCTTGGCACCGATTGTGGCTCTTCGCTTCCCAGACTTTTGCGAGATGCAGGGATGGAGATCGTCTGGCGCAAAGGCTGGCTCGTTGAACGGTGGGCCCCTACTGGCGAGCACACGCGCAATTATGTACGCGACTTAATCTCCTATTTCACGACTGCAGCGCCAAATTACGACCTCCCTGAAAGCGATCAGTATTATTGGAAGGAACTGGCAGCAAATCCAGAGAGCCTGCTTGATCAGCCTGATTTCTGCTACCGCGAATTCTTCGTTCTGACGGTTTGCAGGAACGCGGCAATCTAAGAGCAGTCCACTTTTAATCAGGGTCATTTCCTGCAGCCGCGAAGTAGTTGGCGCATTCGTGGGGCTCGAAGAGGTTGACAATTTCTCCGACAGTGCTCCACAAGGCGTCGACGGAACGCTCGGCCTTTGCTCGCAGGAGCGCCTTGAGTTTTGAGAAGGCGTTTTCGATGGGGTTGAAGTCGGGACTGTAGGGCGGCAGGAAAAGCAGTTGGCAACCAGCACCTTCTATCGCTTGCCTGACACCTTCCGCCTTGTGGGCGGACAGGTTGTCCATAATCACGATATCGCCGGGGACCAGCGTCGGCACCAGAACCTGTTCGACGTAGGCTCGGAACGCCGCTCCGTTCATCGCGCCGTCGAGGACCATCGGTGCCGTCATACCGGAAAGTCTGAGTGCACCGGTGAAGGTTGTGGTTTTCCAATGCCCGTGTGGGATGCTTGAGCGACAACGTTCCCCGCGTGGTGAGCGCCCGCGCAGCCGGGACATCTTCGTGGAAAGACCGGTTTCATCAATGAAGACGAGTCTGGCGGGGTCGAGATCGAGCTGACCTTCGAACCATGCCTGCCGCCGCTTCAGAAGGTCGGCTCGTTCCTGCTCCAGTGCATGAGCGGTCTTTTTTTGAACGTCCAGCCGCGCTTGCGCAGCCAGACGTCGAGCGCGCTGCGACCGATGGAGACGGATTTCTCCTCCAGGCGCAAGACCATCTCGTTGAGGGTGATGTCCTTCGCCTCCTCGATCATTCCGACGATGAAGATCTCGTGCGCATCCAGACGCGAACCGCCTCTGCGACCTTGTTTGACTGGCGTCAATTGACCCTGCCGCGCGCTCGCCATCCAGGCAATCGCTGTCGAAATACCGATCCCGAACTGTGCCGCTGCAGATCGGGCCGACATCCCGCCTGCAGAAGCCGCCAGAACCCGGCTGCGAAGATCGTTGCTCAATGCTCGTGCCATGCTCCCTCCCCGCAAATCATCGTCGCGAGGAAGGAATCATGAAACGCTCAAATAGGGAATCCCAATCCCGATTCCGATTTCAAAGGACGCGCTCTAGACCGGTTCAATCGCCGCCTGGTGAGGCTCAAGAACCGCGCCGTCGCCTCGAAGGCACGCAAAGCTTTTAGCGGCGGCAAGGGACGTTGAGGCAAGCAGGTAGACTCCATGGGCGGCGCCACAACAGCGCATCACCGTCAGGATAACGCAACACTATCGAAAACGGTAGCCGCCCTCAATGCACCGCCGCATACATGATCTTTTCCTCCGTCGCCTCGATCGGGGAAAACTCCTCGACCATGCGGCCCTGGCGGCAGACCAGGATGCGATCGGAGAGCTTCATGATCTCCGGCAGGTAGGAGGAGATGACGATCACGGCGAGGCCGGCATCGGCGAGCTTGTTGATGAGCTGGTGGATCTCGGCGATGGCGCCGACATCGACACCGCGAGTCGGCTCGTCGAAGATGACGATACGCGGCTTCTGGATCAGGCCCTTGCCGATCACCACCTTCTGCTGGTTGCCGCCGGAAAGCTCGACCACGCGGGCATTGTCGTTGATCGCCTTCACGTTGAGGGCGCCGGTCCATTGCTTGGCGATCTCGGCCATCTCCTTGAGGCTGATATAGGGCTTCTTGTTGAGCCCCGCCGCCAGCGCGCCGGCATAAAGGTTCTCGGCGATTGACATGGTTTCGAAGAAGCCCTCGACCTTGCGGTCCTCGGTCACATAGATGATGCCGTCCCTCACCGCCTCGCGCGGCACGTAATAGCGCACCGACTTGCCATCGAGCTCGATATCGCCGCCGCGCAGGAAATCGCGCTTGTAGATGCCGGAGATCACCTTGAAGGTCTCGGTGCGGCCGGAGCCGATCAGGCCGAAGATCCCGGTGATCTGGCCTTCATAGATCGAGAAGGAATTGTTGCGCACGACATTGCTCATGGAAATGTCCTGCACCGACAGCACCTGCCTGCCCGGCC
>Ga0255336_101696_pt1 | contig 14111 bp, 13 predicted proteins | sample MeOH1_35cm_T3_17_FD_189102 | JGI IMG/M metagenome (GOLD analysis project Ga0255336, IMG submission 189102) | Sandy soil microbial communities from University of British Columbia, Vancouver, Canada - MeOH1_35cm_T3_179 | ecosystem: Engineered > Artificial ecosystem > Sand microcosm > Unclassified ...
GTTCGCTCAAGTTGATCGTGAGATGTTCGCGAATGCGCTCGGGCTTTTCGATTCCAAGATAGGTCGAGGTATCGACCGATATTGTTCGGTGAAGAGCTTGCGCGGTGTGTCCTTTTGCCATCCTAGTTTCCCTTCTCTCTGCCTGCGCTCCACAATGCCTGATCGAAATCGGCGAGGATGTCTTCTATATCTTCGATACCGACGGAAACGCGCATCATGTCAGGACTGATGCCAGCGCTACGCTGCTGTGCGGGAGTGAGTTGGGCATGTGTGCTGGTTCCGGGGTGCAGAACGCTGGTGCGCGCATCTCCGATGTGAACCACCAATGCGGCGACTTTCAGGTTTTTTACAAATGTGCGCACTGCCTCAGTATTTCCCTTAATGCCAAAAGTAAGAATGCCGCTCGCGTGATCGCGCAGGAAATACTTCCTGATCCGGCTACGGTTAGGATTACCCTTCAGTCCCGGATATACCACCCAATTGACTTTTGGATGCGTGCTGAGAAATTCGGCGAGCGCCAACGCGTTGCGGCTGTGCCGCTCGATGCGCAGGTGCAATGTCTCCAGTCCGAGATTGAATAGGAATGCATTGAATGGGCTGAGGCAGGCCCCAAAGTCGCGCAGGTATTGTGCGCGAGCTTTGGCCACATAGGCGAAGGCAGGAAACTTTTCGACGTAACGCGTTCCCGCGTAGGTATCATCGGCCTCGGTGAGGTCAGGATATTTTCCATTGGCCCAGTTGTAGTTGCCGCCATCGACCACCACGCCACCGAGACTTGTGGCATGTCCGTCAATGTACTTTGTCGCTGAATGCGTGACGATGTTTGCTCCGAGTTGAAAAGGATTGCACAAGCACGGTGTGGCCAGCGTGTTGTCCACGATGAATGGCACGTCGTTCTCGCGCGCGAGCGATGAGAACTTGTCAAAATCGAGAATACCCAGCCCAGGATTTCCGATGGTCTCAGCCAGGATCAACCTGGTGTTGGGGCGAAACAGCTTTTGCAGATCCCTTTTCGGAGCCTCGGGATCAATGAATGTGGTCTCGACTCCATAACGCTTCAACGTGCGCTGAAGAAGCGTGTACGTTCCGCCATAGATTGTGGACGCCGCGATGACGTGATCACCGGCGCTTGCGATGTTGGTAATCGCCAGCACGTTTGCCGCCTGACCTGATGCCAAGGCAACCGCTGCGGTTCCACGTTCCAGTTCGGTAATCTTTTGCTCAAATGCGGCAACCGTCGGATTGCCCGTCCGCGTGTATTTGTACCCGGCTTCCTGAAGAGAGAAGAGGCGCTCCACCTGCTCAAGATCTTCATACTTGTATGTGGTGGACTGAAATATGGGAAGGATTCTCGGCTCGCCGACCTTGGGCACGTATCCACCTTGAATGCAGATGGTTCCCTTGCCGCAGATCGGAGATTCAGGCGTAACCTTTTTCCTTACTGCTTTTGTGCTCATTAATGCACTTCCTGAGAAAAACAATATTCATGGGCGGTTTCGACCATGGCTTTGACGTTGTCAATCGGCACGCTGGGAGGAATATCGCATCCCGGCATTAACAGAAAACCTGCACTCGCTCCTGCTTTGGAAATCGTTTGCCGGCACGCCTCGGCAACTCCCCCAGGAGTTTCCTTCTGCATGACCTCTACTGGATTCATATTGCCGGCAAATGCGATCTTTCCGTTCAGGATGCGTCGTGCTTCGCTGAGATCTACCTTATAATCCACCGACATGATGTCGGCACCAGATTGTGGAATCAGATCTAAACGATTTGTTGTGTTGCCACAGATATGAACAGTCAGCCAAACGCCACGTTCTTTCACCTTCGCCCCAACACGCTTTAAATAAGGCAGCGAGAACTCAGCGAACTGTTCGCGCGAGATGAGATCGCCGGAAGACGTCGGATCGGCCAGCGAGACGATTGACACTCCAGCTTCGATGAATGGCTCAAGATAGGCAAAGCATAGTTCGGCGGAGAATTCCAGCACTGCGTGGACCGCAGCCTTGTCCTTGTACACCGACCGCATCATCTTCTCGACGCCATACGCCAGTCCTCCAAGCGTGAATGGCGCCCACTGACTGGTGCCAACCGTCGTATGCGCGCCGATCGAACGGGAGAGGATACGGGCAGTCTCTGCCAGCAGTCGAATGCCGGGATCGTCCTTCATGCGAGTTATCAAGGAGTAGTCGATCTGCCTAGCACTCTCAATCAGAGGTGCCATGACATCGGGCGTACCCTTGGCGCGAAATTTGATTGTGCCGCCTGCTCCACGAATTGCAAGGTTGTGATATCCCGAGCCAGGCCACACAATATCGCATTTCACTTGCTCGTTGGTGCTGGCGATGATTTCCGCCAATCGCGCGGGGGATTCGGCTAGCGCGCGCTCCATGGTCAACCCGCCTCGATTCAGCGTCCATGCGCCGCCAGAGAGCAGGGAAACCGGAAGGCGTGGCGTCTCCTGCAACCTAATCAGACTGGCGATTGTCTCCTTGTGTGTCACTTTGTGCGCCTCCTTCCGGCGCAGTTTGCTAGAGTTTGCCTTCTGGGCTCAGCAGCCGTTTGTAGTAAAAGCCCGAGGTGTACAGTGCGGCCGCGGGATTGTGCGCCAACACGCGGTCCTTGGTGACCAGAGTCGTTACGGGGGCCTCGGAGTGCTTCATAAATAGCGAGTCGTGTCCCACACAGAGGCCCACAATTACGTTGAGGTCCGTCTCTTGTTCATTCAGAATCCTGGCCTGGAAGATCGGATTGCAGAGTGATTCATGGCAGCCTTTCATGATCTTCAGATCGTCTGGAATACCGACCTCGGTCTTATCCACCGAGCCAACCTTGCAAAGCACCGCGTATGTTTCCAGATCATGCTTCTCCAATATCTTCACGAACAATCGGGTTTCTTCGATGAGACCAATGCAGGTAGCAATGCCTATTCGACGGGCATCGATGCGATTGGCGAAGGCTATGATCTCTTCGACTCGCGTAAGCTTTCCGTAATAGGTGCCCTCAACTTCGGCAGCAGCACGCGAAATGCGCGCGTCTTCGCCGCCTCCGCGATAACTCTCGACAACCTCGGCAAGGGCGTTGCCGTCAGCGGATTGCGTCAGGCAAAATGGGGGAAAATCCTTGTCCCGCCGGTAACAACTAAGTAGGCCGCAACTGGAACACGTTGGATCAGATTTCTTGGACATATAAACTCCACTCAAAACTGTAATGACTTCACAAACGCTTTTTCGAAAGCTGGATCGTTCGCCAGTTCCAGTATGTTTACCTCTGCCACAATGTCTTTCATCTTTTCCCGCGTGTGCCAATTCAGGAGAAAAGCCTGTGCACCAGACTTCGATGTGTTGCCGACAAACTCCACTCGATCACCGAATCCGCTTGGGAGCAGCCCCAGATGAATCAGGTTCGAAGTGCGCAGATGAAAACCGAATGACCCCGCAATCAAAACGCGATCCACCTGCGAGGCATCCAGATGATTCGCTTTAAGCAGCATGTCGATGCCCGTGCGAATGGCTCCCTTTGCCAACTGCACCTGACGCACATCCTTCTGGGTCAGATAGACAGGCCCGGCGATGCGGAATGCGGGCCTGCCGTCCACCGTCTCCCACTGGTCCCGCCAAGGCTTGTCATGACTCGCTCCGTTATTCAAAAAGCGCCCGTTCTTGTCGAGCCCACCTTGTGAGGCCAACTCGCCAACTACATCGAGCAGTCCGCTGCCGCAGATTCCGACGGGCTCGGCTCCGGCTATGGTTTCGACTCGAACACCGTCATCACCGAGTTGCACCAGTTCCACTGCACCACGACTGGCGCGCATGCCGCAGACAATGTTCATGCCTTCAAAAGCTGGCCCTGCCGCAGTGGATGTCGCAGTTAGCTGCCCATCGACCGAAAGAACAATCTCGCCGTTGGTGCCGATATCTACAAGCAGAGTTGTGCCGGACTGATTTGCGAGATCGGCAGAAAGGATGCCGGAGGTGATGTCTGGTCCGACATAGGCCGACATGATCGGCGGCAGATACACAACACCATGCTCAGAGATTCTCAAGTCGATCTCTCGCGCGGGAACGTGCGTGCCGCCCTGCAAGTTCAGGTGATACGGGAACTTTCCAAGAGATGACGGATCCGTAGCCGTCGCCAGATGCAGCATGGTTGTGTTGCCGCTGAAGATGGCTTCGTAGATTTCCGCGACAGCTATTCCGGCCTTGGCTGCCAGGTAGGCTGCATGGCGGCTCAACTCCTCGATCAGCTCGCCATGCAACTTGCGCAGCCCTTCCGATTTCGAACCAAGCTTGATTCGCGAGAGCACATCCTGCGCATGACGAGCTTGTGGATTGAGGCTCGATGTTAGGCCTAACTCCTGCCCTGTGCAAAGGTCCAGCAGCGTGCTGACGAGAGTGGTCGTTCCTATATCGATTGCCATTCCAAAGAGCCGCCCGGTTGTGTCGCCCGGCTCGGTTGCAATCACGCTATCGCCTGCAAGAACGCGAGTGATTCCCGCCGCGGCATCGAAAGACTTGCGAATCCACGGATCGAGCTCCACCGTAAGCGACTGACCTTCGCTTATGATCCGAAGCCCATCGTTGCTGGTGGATGCCATCTCGACTTGCAGGTCACCCTGAATAACAGCTTGGCAAGCCAGCACCCAGCCCGCCTCGCGCTCGGTCTGCGTCAATCCTTCGTGCTCTTCTCCTCGCGGATGAAGGGCACCCTGATTGATCTTTGCTTTGCACTTACCGCACGTTCCTGCGCCATCGCAGGGAGTCTCCACTCGTATGCCTGCTGCACGCGCAGCGTCGATCAAGCGGGTTCCCGTGGCAACGGGGACGGCAATACCGTGGGGAATGAATTGGACGGTTGCATTCATTCCTTTGTTCCTCCGGTCACGGTGCCGGTCAAAGCGCGAATGCTCTCAAGACGGGTGGACGTGCTCAGTCCGCAGGCGGGGGAGATGATGTTAATGCCGCTTGCAACCAGGTTGCGCGTCACCGCGCTGATCTTTTCAGGAGCACTCCACTGCAACGCATAAGTGCTGAGGTTGCCCATCGTGGTGATCCGCGGAAACTCGTTCTTCAACTCAACCAGATTGACCATGGCATCGGTGCTGAGCGCGTCGCTGTGCAGTTGAGGCAGGCAGTGGCTCACCCGCTTCAGGTCTCCGCAGATGTGCAGAATCAGCGGCGCACCCGAGGCATGCACATCCCTCGCAAGCTGGTTGATATAAGGCACCGCGAACTTCTCAAACATCGCGGGCCCGAGAATCTCGCCTGTTGCGGATGGATCTCCGATGGCGATCACCGATGCGCCCGAGGCCAGCAGGCGCTTGGCGAAGGCAGAAAGCAAACTCGTTACATAGCCAAGAACTCTATGTGCTGCCTCTGGGTCTTTGCGCAGTGCCTTGTAAAACATGAGCGGGTCAACGATGGAAGCTGCGGTGCTGATTGGACCAGTCAGGCTCGCCACTACAGGAATGTCATGGTTTTCCGCCGCTATTTGACGCGCCGCGCGGGCAACCACATTCATGCGCCCCGAGCAAGCCATCGTCTCCACGTCCTGATAAACGACATCTCGTACCGTTGGGAATATCTCTCGCGCAATTTTCGGCTCGCAGGCCAGTGTGCCATGATTGATCTCGCTGCCCAGCAACTCGGCCTCTATCGTCATGCAGAATGGCACACCGATGTTTTCGAATCCTGTAAACGACTGAATATCGCCCGCCAGCGCGGCCATCTTCGCGGAGTCGAAGTGCGCCTCGGGAAGGGTATTCCCGGTACGCTGCATGATCTCTACGATTGCCGAGTTCATCATGCCCCCGGTGCAGATGACCGGCGGACGGTCCACGGGTTCCTTTCGCAAGACACGCAAGAGGCGATCTTTCGGCGTCAAGCTGTCCATGCAGCCTCCAATTCCCGCTTTTGTATCGGCCACCCAAGTTCGCGCACGGAATCGAGCATGGCGTCTATGTTTTCGAAAGGTGTCTCCACCGCCAGGCTGCATCCGGAGGCAACGATCAGCCCCTTGGGATTGTCATGCGCCTTGCCCACGCACTCGCGAACCGCACTGCGAACCGCGTGTGGCGTGCCCTGGAGCATCACCTCCGAAGGAGAGACATTGCCCATCAATCGGGCGCGAGTTCCAACCTTCGCCTTGGCTTCGGCAAGGTCGGCGGCGTTGTCGATGGAAAGACAATCCGCGCCGGTATCGCACATCTGCTCCCAGATGGCGTGCGTCTTGCCGCAAATGTGCAGCGTCACCGCGCGTCCCTGGGTGTGTATGAAGTCGATAAGGCGTTTGAGGTAGGGCTGTCCAAATTCTCGGAACTGTCGAGGACTGATGACCGTGGTTGAACACATGGCATCGGTGAGGCTCGGTGTACAGCCCGTTTCCAGAATGGCTTTGGCGTAGGCGAGCGAGCTTTGTAGTGCAACCTCGCAAAGACGATGTACGGCCTCAGGGTTTCTCAGCATGAGACGAACCAGCGTCCCGGTTCCGATCAGAAACGATGCGGTCGTGAACGGCCCGGTGAGCGCGCCATTTACGGGAACTTCCCTGCCCACTGCATCCTGTGTCCGCGCCATCGCTTCTAGATGATGTGGAAGGTTATCGTCCTTGCGCGGGTCCGCTGGTTCAAGAGAGCCAATCTGTTCGACAGACGTAATCGCCGGTTCTGCAAGATAAGCCGTCTCGTCCTCTGGATAATGGACGCGCGCTCCCATCGCCTCGGCCTGCGTATAGAGGTCTGTGAAGATGCGGATCACGTCATATCCGAAACGGCGGTAGGCGGCAATCTGGGCATCGGCAATCAAGCGGCCATTGCCGCGAAACTGCGAGACCTTTACCCCAATTACACGCGCTGCCGTGTTGCCGACAATCGGCACGCATGGGAGGCGGTCAATAGCTTCACCTTTGCCGAAGGCTGCGAAGCGTTCTAGCGGCGTCATGAGATCGACAGCAGACATCAGGCAGGCACTCCAACCAGTTGCTTTACCAGCTTCACTGCATTGGGCGCGGAGTTGGCATAGCCATCAGCCTGAATCCGCTTGGCAAATGCGGACGAGATCGGGCCTCCGCCGACGATGACCTTGAAGCTCTCGCGAAGGTTGTTCTTGTGCAGCTTCTCAACTACTTCCGCCATCGCATCCATCGTGGTTGTCATCAGTGTAGAGAGCGCGATGATGTCGGCCTTCTCCAATACTGCCGTATCCACAAATTTCTGCGCCGGGATATCGCGGCCAAGATCAATCACATCGAATCCCGAAGCCTCAAGCATGATCTTGACCAGGTTCTTACCAATGTCGTGGGTGTCGCCCTCGACAACGCCGATTACAACCTTGAAGCGCTGCTGATTTGCATCTTCAACCTTCAAATGCGGGCGCAAAATGTCGAGCCCCGCATACATGGCGTCAGAGCACAGTAACAACTCAGGAATGAAATACTCCTCGCTTTCAAACAGATCACCGGCGCGTCCCATGCCGTCCACCAACCCGCGCTCGATGGTAGTGTAGGCATCGAAGCCGCGTTCAACGGCTTCGATGGAGAGCTCGCATGCCCGGTCTTCGTCCATCCCGACCACCGCGTCGGACAATGCCTTATATAAATCCTGTGCGTTCTCTGACATTTCAACCTCCCTTTACTTCAACCAAAACAGAGCGCGCTTCTTAATGCGCTCAAGAATTTCCATGGAAATCCAGACGACAACTCCGGTGTATAGAATTCCGGCAACCATGCGCGGATAGTCGGCGTAATCGGCATAGAGTTGCACGAAGCGCCCCAGACCATTGCTGGCTCCGAATAGTTCCGCCACCGTCAGCATGATGAAAGCGAAGACCATCCCGACTCCGATTCCGGAAAAGATGTGCGGCAGCGTCGCGGGAAAGGCCACCCTCCTCAGGTATTCCAACTTGCGCAGTCCAAGAATGCGGGCGTTGTCACGATAGTGTTGTGGAACTGCGGTCGCGCCGTTGGCCGTGTTTAGAAACACGGGCCAAAAGACGCCGATGAACACCACGAAACCAGCAGCCATACGGAAGGTCGGCAGCAAGGCAATTGCATAGGGAATGTAAATCGTGGGAGGCACCGGTGAGGTGAAGCGCGCAAAAGGAGAGAACATGCGATTCAGCGCCGGAGTGGTGCCCACGAGCAATCCCCACACGACTCCGAACGCGATAGCCAGCGCAAGACTGGGGAGCAGAATTACGAAGGAGTATCCGGTGCCAAGCAGCAGCTCCGGAAGCGATGCCCACAGGGTCTTGACAGTCAGGAGTGGGCTGGGAAACAGGTACTTGCCTGAGAAGTGGATTGCCGAGCTGATAAATTGCCAGACCAGCACAACTCCTACGATAAACAACACGCCTTCGTGGCCATGCAACCGGAGTGCTCGTGGCCAACGCTGCGCCCTTTCTTTGGCCGGGGCGCCTGCAACTTCCGTCAACGCAACGGCAGTGTCGGCTGAGGCGATCGAGGCGTTCGGTTGATTTGCAAATGCCGCCATTAGATCGCCTCCCGCACTGGTACTGACTCTGACTCGATACGCTGCAACACGTCTTCGCGGAAGAGGCCATCAATGCGTTCGCTCAGTTCCACAAAGCCGCGGGATTGGAAGATGTGCCGCGAGCGCGGACGCTCGAAAGGAATTGTGATTTCCTGAATGATCCTGCCCGGCGAAGACCCAAGCATTACCACACGGTCGGCAAGATAGAGAGCTTCTTCGACATCGTGGGTAACGAAAACTATTGTCTTCCTGGTACTGGCCCACACGTCTAGCAGAAGGTCCTGCAGCTTTGCCCGATTCACCGGATCAAGCGCGCCGAAAGGCTCATCCATCAGCAGCACAGGAGACCCCAGAGCCAATGCCCGCGCAATGGCACCGCGCTGCTGCATACCTCCCGAAAGCAAAGATGGGTATTGAGCCGCCGAGTCCTTCAGGCCCACCCGATCGAGGTAATCCGACGCGTGCTTGCGTCGCCAGCTCTCGTCGTGCTGCTGATGCGACTTGGATAACGCAAGCTCGATATTCTGACTTAGCGTGAGCCAGGGGAACAGCGAGTAGTTTTGAAAAACAACTCCACGCTCCAGAGATGGTCCCTGAATCTGCTCCCCGCCGTGAAAGATCGTTCCGGCACCCGGCGAGTCGAGGCCCGCGAGAAGACGCAACAGTGTTGTCTTCCCGCAACCGCTCGGACCGAGAAGTGAGACAAACTCACCCTCCCCGATATGAAGACTTATGTCTGACAACACCGACGCACCCTGATAGGCGAACTTCAACCGCAGCACTTCAATGCCCGAGCTAGATCCGCTGCTTTCTGTCGATGGACTGCTCATCTCTGTTCTCCAATTCGCCTGCTTATAGCTACCGATCACGTTGGGCGAAGACCTGCTCGCGTTGCTGCCAGAACGGATCGTTCGGATTCTCTTTGGCAAGTTCGTCCAGAGCCTGTTTGTAAATTGCTGTCTGCACATGAGGTGCAATGGAATCCTTCGACTCCACAAATCCGCTCTTGTTCATCGTCTCCCAGAAGCGTTGCACTCCTGCCAGGTTGGGGTCTGTTGCCTGGTCAAGATGGCCGCTGTAGTAGGCATGCTCAATCAGTCCGTGGTCGAGTTTGAGATATTTGGCAATGTCATCCACGGTCTTTTGGTGGTTGTCATTGGCGAACTTCTCGGCGCGCAAAATAGCGCGGACGAAGTGTGCCCATACTTCACGCCGTTGCTGCGCGTCTTGCGTGTGGACCGTCAGCCTGCAGCAGGGATGTCCCGGTTGCAGGGAACCGCTTCGGATCACCACCTTCAGCCCCTGCTCTTCCGCACGCAGATCGTGCGGTCCCCAGATAACTCCCGCATCTACCTGACCTGACTTCACGGCTTCCAAAACCGCAGGCGGTGTTTTCAACTCGAAGATCTGGAGGTCCGTCTTCCAGTTGAGCCCGGCGTCACTCAGCGCGCCGCGGAGCACGGCATCGCCAGTGGCGAGGCGAATCGTCGCGACCTTCTTTCCCTTCAGGTTGGAAATGTTCTTGATGACGTTCTCGTTTTCCGGCTTAACGACGATGGCGGCGTCCTCTCCCATAACGCCGCCAATAATCGAGATATCTGCTCCCTTTGCGATATGCACGAGTGGGGCAGTAGTTCCAAATGCGCCCAGATCTAGTTTGTCAGCGCGCAACGCAGCCAAACCGTCGGCCGAGTTGGCGAACTCAGTCAGTTGCACGTTCAAACCTTCATCTTTGAAGAAGCCTTCCTCCTGCGCGATGAAAAACTTTGCGTGACCAGTCACCGGCAGATACCCGACGCGAAGGCTTGCGATTGTCTTTGGCGCAAAAAGCTTGGCTCGGAAGCCGTACACGGCAACAGCGCCGACGATAATTACAAGACCTACAGTGACGTATGCAAGCTTTCTCTTGATTGTTGAAACTCGAGTTGTAGTCATGAAACGCGGCTCCTAATCGGTTCTAACCGGAGTGCACAGGCTTTCCGTAAATGCAAAAAGCCCACGATCTGGAATCGTGGGCTTTGGAAATGGAATGAGTCAGTTATTTAAATAGGAATAGACTCTCTCTTCACACACCCCACAATTGCGCACGCGCACATACACAGACAACAACAAGCGTTGCTGCATACGGCGGAAGCGATGTGGGTTTTCTGAGGCATGCAGGCACTATAGCAGAGTTCTCGTAGCACGCGAAGAAAAAATCTTGTAAATACGCAAGTTCAGTTTCTCTTCGTCGACGAAAGACGTTTAGCACAGATCACTCCGAGAGCTCCGAATTCCGTAACTGTAGCACTCGCCACGTTCCCAAAGACGGCACCACTGACACTGGGTGAGGTTTCATTGGTGTAGTTATGTCCTTGGGCCAGATCGAGGAGCCGAACAATGCCTGGATAGACCGAGGTTGTGTGTTCCACTTCAAATGCCGCTGATGGGGTTCCTTCCGATGCAAACCAGATAACATCAATAAGCGCCACGACATTTCTAAGCTGCTCGCCGAAAGTTTGGAGGTCGTGCAGAAGACGGCAGCGGTCATCCTAGGGGCGCTTCACCCCGAGGAGACTCCCGCCAGCAGTGCCGCCTAAACCCCGAAACCACCTCGCAGCCAACGGAGAAGCCGTGATGAGTCCACAGTCCAAGTGTGTCGTAATGCCAAAACCCAACCACAAACCGAAGGGAGAAACCGCTATGTCCGCAACGGGATTGCGAGAGCTGCCCAAATGAAGCTGAGCAGAAATTCAGAATCTTCGCTCAGCGGGGCATTGTTTTGTCCAATGAGTCTTCTTTGAATTGTGCCTTTCGTCATGTCGGCGATAACCCATGCCGCTTTTTCGGACGAAACACAACATATCTCGCCTCTCTTGGATGCGTCCTCAATCGCCCACGCCAGACGGAGGACCGGCTCGCGCAGCCAGTCGCGATACTGGCTGCGCGTGTAGGATAAAGCTCCAGATTCGGTGTCCATGATGCGGAAGAATTCTTTTCTCGTCTCCGCATTTTCCAGACGAGCCAAAGCAAACGCCTGGATTTTGTCTTTCAGATTCTCTGCCGCATCGATCCGTTCCAGTGTGCTCTTCTTTACAAACTCCATATCCTGATCCAGGACAGCCCTATAAATTTCCTTTTTGGAGCGAAAGTAGAGATACACCGTCCCTTTGGCAATTTCCGCCTCCTGTGCAATCTCGTCGATGATGCTGCGAGTGAATCCTTTCCGCGCAAATACCGATCGCGCGGCATCGATGATCGCGGTGCGGCGGAATTCGGAGACGACTTTTTGTTTGGTCTTCATCATGCTCCACCTTTTGCGCAGGCGATGCCAGCGCTTTTAGGTTCAATATGACTATACAGTATTGTATTATGACTGTGTGGTCATCACTGCAAACATCCAGGTAAGACATCGGAAATCGGCGTTCCGCAAAGCGACCCTGTCCACCGGACATCGCTCCAGGCAGACTCAGCGGAGCGCCGTATGAGCACGGTGGTCAGCGCTCCGCTAGATGTGCATACCGCACAGGTTGAGTGGAAACCATCGTCGAACCCGTGGATGATCACGGTGTCCGTCATGCTCGCAACCTTCATGGTGGTGCTCGACTCCTCGGTCGCAAATGTCGCGTTACCCCATATTGCAGGGAATCTGTCCGCTACCACAGATGAATCGACCTGGGTACTAACGAGCTATCTGGTTTCCAACGCCATCATGCTTCCTGCAACCGGATGGATTGCGCGGCGCATGGGGCGTAAGCGTCTGCTGATGCTTTCCATCGGAGTGTTCACCATTGCCTCCCTGCTCTGCGGAGTAGCCATCACCATGCCGATGCTAATCATGGCCCGGATTCTGCAAGGGGTGGGCGGCGGCGGTATGCAGCCCCTTGCCCAAGCCATCCTGCTGGAAAGCTTTCCGCCCGACCAGCACGGCACGGCGATGGCCGCGTATGGCGTCGGAATTGTGGTGGCCCCGGTAATCGGCCCAACCTTGGGCGGGTGGATTACCGACAGCTACTCCTGGCGCTGGATCTTTTACATCAACCTTCCGGTGGGTGTCTTGGCTCTCCTTATGGTCAAAGCATTTGTCGAAGACCCTCCGTACATACGGCAGGCCTTCCGAGGGACAATCGACTATCTCGGGTTCGGTCTGATGGCCATTTGGCTCGGCACATTGCAGCTGCTGTTGGATAAAGGGCAGGAGGCCGACTGGTTCCAAGCAGACTGGATAAGATGGCTCGCCGTTGCTTCCGTAGCCGCGCTGATTGCTTTTGTCGTCCGGGAGTTTACGCATCGAGAGCCAATCGTGCAGTTGCGTATTCTAGGCGACCGCAACTTCAGCGTGGGGACATTGATTACCTCCCTCTACGGCTTTGTCCTCTATGGCTCCACGGCCCTGCTCCCATTGTTTCTACAGACCTTGATGGGTTACCCGGCGGTGGACAGCGGATTGGCCGTCAGTCCGCGCGGCGTTGGTTCCATGCTCTCCATGGTGGTCGTAGGCATCCTGGTACGGTACATCGACAGCCGCCTGCTGTTAGCGTGTGGCTTCGGTATCCTTGGCTACTCGACCTTCCTGTTGAGCCACGTCAACCTAGACATTTCCATGGCCTCCGTCGCCCTGCCAAATTTAATCAATGGCTTTGCTGGCGGCTTCATCTTTGTTCCTCTCACTACCATGGCTATGGGCAGGCTGCGCAAGGAAGAAGTCGGCAATGCGGTCGGCATCTATAACCTGATGCGCAACATCGGGGGCAGCATTGGTATTGCAACGGTCACCACTCTTCTAGTGCGTGGCTCTCAAGTGCATCAGAACTATCTCGTGACAAGCGTCACTTCCAAGAATCCGCAAATGATCGGGATGCTCCAAGGGTTGCAGGCACAATTATGTATCGCCGGGTTCGACGGCTATACCGCTCACCGAAAGGCCTTGAGGATGCTCTATGGAATCATCCAGCAGCAGGCATCCCTACTCGCTTATGCCGATAACTTCCGATTGTTAGGTTTTCTTTCGCTGCTCTGCATGCCACTTGCAATGATCTTCCGTCACGTGAAAGAGCACTCGCGAGACCGCTCCGATGCTCTTGGGGAATGAACAATATATCTAAGATTCTCCCAGGCTAGTCGAGGCGTAGGAACGAATCGTTCCCCCCGAAGACTGTGCATCCGCTGTTTCTAAGTTTATGATAGACGGAATCAAGGTTGAATCGCCTCAAACTTCCGTTACAATTTCCGTCGGCTTTCCCTTCTGTGTAAATGAGGTTTCTGATATTAGTTCCGTCGTTTAATGTTTAGCTCACGTCTTCTGCACTGTTTAGGATGGACTAGGTAAGCCACCCCGATGCCGACGAGATACAGCAGGATCATGGGATCTGCAAAAATACACATATTCATGATGTCGGTGGTCGGCTGATGACCGCTGCGACGATGAAAATCACGAGGATAGAGTAGCGCAGGTTACGCCACATCCAACCCGAACTGACAATGCCGAAGAGGGCCAGGAAGAAAACCAGAAGTAAGTATCCCCCGGCTCTGCCGCATAAGCGCTAACTTGTTTATTGCAATGGCGAGCTGATTTTGATACCGTCGGTTGCATGACGACCGCCAATGCAGCTAACGAGGATTGGAAACTCCTGCTTTCCTTTTTTCC
>Ga0255336_101697_pt1 | contig 14103 bp, 15 predicted proteins | sample MeOH1_35cm_T3_17_FD_189102 | JGI IMG/M metagenome (GOLD analysis project Ga0255336, IMG submission 189102) | Sandy soil microbial communities from University of British Columbia, Vancouver, Canada - MeOH1_35cm_T3_179 | ecosystem: Engineered > Artificial ecosystem > Sand microcosm > Unclassified ...
GATCGGGGCTACCCCGTTTCAGGGTAGCCATGCTGTGCATGGGAGTTACGGAGAGTTTTTCCCTTTTTGGGAAAATACCTACGGGCCGCTGCAAGCCGCTGGCCGCCCTTCTCCCGCAACGCGGGAAAAGCATGTCGGCGCGACGTCGCGCGAGAGCGTCCGGTTTGTTTTGGATGATCTCGTAGAGCCTCTATGCGCCGCTGGCACCAACGTACCGACGCGAAGCCCGTCCGGAAAGTCGAGGTGATCGTCGGGCTGCTCCGAGCGCTGAACTGATTTCGTCACCGGGCAGATGAAGCGCCAGATGGTTATCCGGCTTTGCCTTACAGTGATGCACGGCAGCAAAACCCATGTAATCAGAGACGGGCTAATGTCTATTGATGACACGTGGAAGCCCAGCTGGGATTGAATCCGGTTTGCTTATCCCGGTTTTCCGTAGCACTGCACCTCAAACCCCGAATACAGGAAGCCGTGCAGTGCCGCCAATTCTGAATTTTGACCCCTCTCTCCGACTGAATTTTAGAGTTGCGCTCGGACAACGCAATCTGCACACATTCGTATCAATCTGCATACATTCGTATTGGTGCTGGCGTTACCTATCGGCAAACGCCGACGAACATGCACCGGCGCGCCGAACTACGCTGAAACTACCGCGGACTCATGAAAACGAGATACGACCACCCATTGGGTGAAACACCACTCAGAGTACCACCACCGCCAATGGGGACGGGGTTCGGCGGAGGGGTCATATCCGGGACGTAGGAACCCGGCAACGCTGTAAATGTCTCCATCGGATTGCTGTTAAACGAAATCTGATAGTCGCCAGACGGCGTCGGGTAGACAAGGACGCTTTGGAAAAGGGGATTGGGTATCAGATCACCTTCGGGGCCTTCGGCTCCTTCGGCAACAAGGAGGTGCTGCGGATTGGAGTAGGTGGCCGGGACGATGTGAGGCGGTCGCGCCGGATGGTGGGGGTCGGCTAGATTGAGCCCCTGAGGAAGGAAGGTAAGGTTCCCTTCGATCAGATAAATCCAACTGGAATGTATCTTTGGACCTAGCCTGCGGGGCACAGGAAAAATCTGCACACCTATTCCGCAATCCGGGTGATCGGGCCTTGCGAAGATAGCGTCGAGCCAGTTCATGTTGCCTCCTTGGCGACGGGTCGCCGAGTGGATATGACCGCTAGCGGGCCGCTAGCGGCTTTTCAAATATAGTTCAATCTGCCAAGCACTTATTTTCGATCTGCCGGTGTCGCGCTATATGGTCGTGACGGGATCATGGAATTGAACGCAAAGCTCAATCGAGCATCGCGGCAATCCATAACCCTGAAAACAGATGACTTTTCAAGCAGGCACCGCACCTCAGAGCGCGGTCAAGTTCAAACCCGGCGCCAGTGGCAATCCGCGCGGTCCTATCAAGTCGCTCACGCCGGCGCGTCGCGCACTGGCTCGCGAGCTCGGCGATAACGCTGCGGAGATCGTCTCGACAACCATTCGCCTGGCGCTCGCCGGTGACGGTGCATGTGCGGCCGCGCTCGTTACGATCATCGCGTCGGGCTTCGAGGCGCCGGCGTCAAACAAGAGCGCTGCGGCTGGTCCTGGTGCGCGCTCGGTGCTGCCGATCGACGTCGACGGAGGTGCTGAATAATGGCTTCAGTCAAGATTCCAGTTGAGGCAACCTTCGATAGTTCGCAGATGGAAACGCAGCTCGCTCAAGTGACCGCGAAGCTTAATCAGCTCGGCCAAACTGCGGCGAAAATGCAGGGCGAATCGTGGTCGCCTATCTCGAAAACGACCCTGTCCGATCTGATGAAAGTGCAGGACGCGTTCGAGAAAATGAAGCGCTCGGCGCCTAATCTCGCGGCGTCCCTGGGCAAGTCGGGACAATCCAAAACCGACTTTCTCGATGTGAACTGGGAGAAAGTATTTTCGAATGCTTTCATCCGCAGTGCGCAGACGGCGGGCGTGTTCCGCAAGATCATGACGGGTGTTGGCGACGGTGGGTTCGTGCGGACGCCGCCGGCCGGTGTTGGTGGCGGTCAATACGGCCGCGAGATCGACCCGCACAATAACAACCGCAGTGGCGCAGGCTCGGGCGGTGGCAATCGCGGCACCGGTGGAGGCAACTCGCCAGGCACGACGTGGGGCTCTGCCGGCCGCAAGATCCTGGGATCTGGTCTGCGCTCAATGGGTGGTGCCGGTAGCGCTGCAGCTGGTGCTATGGATGGCATGGCTGGGGGTATCGCTGGCCCAATGATTCTCGCGAACCTGGTTGCGCAAGGCATTAGCGCTGTGGCTGGCATGGTCAAAGCAAAGATCGGTGACGCGCAGCAGCTCGATATCGGAACCGACACGCTCAAGCGCCAGCTCGGCGACGTGGGCGTGGGCTTCCAGACGCTCAAATCCTCCCTCGAAAACGCATCATGGGGCTTTTCCGCGACGTATCAAGAAACGCAAAAGGTAGCTGAGGCTTTCTCAAAAGCGGCCGGCACGTTCGGGAAGGCTGGCGCCGAACATCTGGCGAGCGAGGTCGAGATATCGGGCGGATTCGCGCGCTCGTTCGGGATCGACCCGGCTCGCAGCGGCCAGTTCTTCGGGATGATGCGGTCCTCCGGAATCACGTCCGATGCGAACGGATCCAAGCGGCTCGCTCTTGAGATTGGCGAAGCAGTGGCTAAATCGGGATCGAGCGCTAAGCTTGACGAAGTGATGGAATCCGTTGCCGGCTTCGTTCAACAGCAGTCGCGTTACAGCATGACGGCGCCGAACGTTGCCGGCTACCTCGGCGCATTCACGGGTATGGCGAACACTGGGCCGGGTACCGATCCGCAAGCTATTGCGTCGATCCTGTCGACCGTCAATGCGGCGATCCAGCACGGCGGCAACGCGGGCGAAGCGTCGCAAAACTTTATGTACCGGGTGTTGGGTAACGGCAAGTCGCCCGTCGAAACGCTGATTCAGGAAGAAGGCGGCATGTTCGGTAGCGAGGCCAGTACCCTCGGTGAAGGCTCTCCGATGTCGAAGTTTCGTGCGGCTTATCACATGAGTCCGCTGAGCCTGGGTGCGAGCTCGGGGCAGACGAATTTCTCGTCGATCATGGCGGGCATGGAAAGGCAGTACGCGAACAATCCGGAGCTGATGCTCGACGCGATGCATCGGACGTTCGGCACGAGCTATAGCCAGTCGGCCACGCTGGCGGCCATGCAGAAAAACAACCCGCAGAGTGTCACGGGTGCGGCGTCGCGGCTGTCCCGCCTCCATCTCGACCTTTCGAAGGTCAACGCGACCGGTATCGAGCGCTTGACGTCGACCGAGGCAAACGGTTCGCTGAACAGCGAGGAGAAGGATCGCCAGTTCAAGGCCACGTACGACAAGAATCAGGAGAAAACGGAAGGGACTGAGATCCGCGACGGCCTGACAGGCGTGCAAAAAGTCATTACCGACATGGCGGAAAAGCTGGTTCCGCTGACTACGACGATCATGAATTCGGTGGTCTATATCGCGGGCGGCGGCAAGAAGTCGCAACGCCAGATCCAGGAAGCGAACAACCAGGCGGAGCACGACGATGCGGTAGGGCAAATCGATGCGGTCGCGGATGAAAAGCGTAAGACTGCGCGCGAGGCCAAGAAGGAATACAACGCCAAGCGCTTCGATCTAGAGAGCACGATCAAAGATCCGCGCAGCACGCCGGGGGATCGCAAGGATGCGGCGGATGAACTGTCTAGGCTGAGGACCGCTGCGGACACGACGGCCGTCGACGCGGACCAAAAGAACGGCCGGATTTTCGAGGATGAGCGGCTTGCCCAGAAGAATCGGCAGACGCAGGGCCGCAGTACTCCGGCCACCAATCCCATGTTTCTCGCGGAGCTCGCGCAGGATGACAAGGATCTCGGTCTGACGGCGGGCACATCGCAAGCGATGATGATGACGGAAAGCAGTGGCGACGCCAGCGCGACCAATGACAATGCGAATGGTACTGTCGATCGCGGCCTTTTCCAGATCAATAGCGATTTGCAAAAGGATCTGACGTCTGAGTTCGTCAAGGATCACGGGCGGACGCCAAATCCGTATGACCCGGAAGACTCGCGCGATCTCAAGAACATGCAGATGAAAAAGCTGCTCAAGAAGTTCGGCGGAGATCAGTCGAAAGCTATCCGCGCATACCACTTGGGCGCTGGCGCAAACCTGGGCAGTGCTGAAGGTGATCGGTATATGCGCCAGATCGATCGCAACACGCCAAGCATTGGCAATACGCCTCTTCCCGACGACGCCGATACGCGCGCTGCGGCGGCTACTAAAGCGGCGGCCGATCGAGCTGCTGCGGCGCCGGCGAATGGCGGATCGAGCGGACCGCAGGAATTTAAGTTCACGTTCCAGCACGTCGACCAGAAGGGCAAGCAGATACCCACGATCAAGACTGTTTTCGATATGCCTAACGCGCGAGCAAACTAATGAACATTCAACTCTATACCCCCGAAATAAAAGTGACCCTGTTCAAGCAGGTGGTACGCGTTCCCTCGAATGCCGACTCGTCGGTGGTCGGCCCCACTAGCGCGACGTCAACGACTGATCTCGTCACGGTTGCGGCGCAGTCGGCTGCGGCTTCTGCTGGCCTGGATGTGAACCTGTTCGGGCAGAAGCCCGTCGCATCGCCGGCTGGCTTTGTCGCGAATCAGGAGATCGACCTGACGCCGTTTCTCGGCGATGGCGGCGGAGTCCGGTTGGCGAAGTCCGTACGCGATCCTGCCGGCGGTTTCCATCTCACGCTGGCGGATCAGCCCCTGCTGCATAACGGCGTCTACGATTCGATATACGCATTTATCGAGCCCCAGGACCTGATCGAAATAAGGCTGCGTCAAAATCTCCCAGGCACGACGGCGATTAACTCGCCTACTCCTCCGGTCTACATGCGCGGCCTGGTTACGAGCGTGGATCGCGACCAGGAGATGGGTTCCGATGGCAAACCGCACCGCACGGTTTTGGTTTCAGGGCAGGATACAGGCAAGCTCTGGCAGATTATCAATTTGATCTACACGGCGGGCTATACGATCGGCTCCGAGATTCTGAGTGGGTTCAAGCTGTTTGAATTATATGGTGCTGGCTACAAGGGTGTGTTGACGGCGCAAGACTTCGTACAGCAGATCGTTACCAAGATCCTGAACCCGTTTTTTGACAGCCTGACGCCTTCGAATTCACCGAACCCTCGGGCGTTCAAGTTCGATATCGGGGCCGTGCCTGGGGTGGTGTCGCTCCAGGGCGCGCAGAATCAGCAAGGTACGCTGTACAAACTGCTCGCTTACTTTTGCGATGTGGGTTTTTTCAATGAACTTTATACCGAGTCCCGTGAAGACGGAGAGTACGTCGTGTTCAGGCCGTCGCCTTACAAGGACATCAATGGCAACATGATTCAGCCAGGCGCGGTGGCGGCTACTCCGATCGACGTGCAGGATGCGGACATTATCGGGCTGCGCACGGGACGAAGTGACACGAATACAGCCAACTATTACTGGACGAGATCGGAGCGCTTCGAATTAGCGTCAGACGTCTATCGCCAGCTCTCGGCAATACAGGGCGCCGGCGCGACTGAAGCGGCCAGCGTGAATCTCACGAGGTACCCCAACAGCGCGGAACAGTACTACGGCCTCAGAGCCATGCTGAACGACACGCAGATGGGCGGCGACGACGTGACGACGATGAGCACGGGTTTGCTGAAAGCGGATCAGGATCTGCGAGACGTGAGCGTTGTGAACTGGGTCAATAACCGGCGGGCAGTCACCGCTGCACAAAATCGCGATGTGGTCATTTTCGAAACCGGTACTGCGCGAATCCGCTGCGATGAGAGGATCCGCGCTGGCTGCTACGTGAATATCTGGCAAGGCACGTTTATGTCGACGTTCTACGTGCCACGCGTCGAGCTCGATTACGTGCCGTATGAAGGGATGTTCATGACGTTGACATTGGAGCGCGGCGACGGCTATATCAAGCGGATGAACGGCGCCCAGGGCATGCAACAAAGTTCGTGGCTGCAAGAAATGGTTCGATAGTCTTTTAATGCTTCACCAGGCCGCCGATGCGTAGATGCGACGGCGGCCTTTTTCATGCTATGAGCTGGCGCGTCGTGAAGTCAAAATAGTCTCTCATTGGCGCACACAAGGCGGTTTTCATGGGCTACCCCTCGATTCGATATGCAGCACTCGAACAGCTCGCATCCGCCGATCTCACGGTGACGGCATTGGCCGAACGCATCGGCGCAATCAGGAACAGCGTCGCCAAGTCGATCGAGAAAGCGCACGAACATGGCATCGTGCATATCGCTGGATACGACAAGCGTTTGCCGATCTATCGGCGCGGTCCTGGCCTGGATAAGCCGCGCCCGCCGGCGGAGGTGCCGGAAGTGGAGGAGGATAAGCCGGCCGCACCGGTGCCATACCAGGGCATCGCATATTTCGAGATGGCCGATCTGCTGCCTGGCGTGAAACACTTCATGTGCACGAAGCTAAAGAGCACGCTCTCTGTCGAGTCGTGCGCCGATCGTTACCAGAAGGCGAACTTGGATGCGCCGGAAAGCGATCGCTATTTCACTTGCCGTAACTGTCCTATCGGTGCGGCGCATAGCGGGCATACGGCGCCGAATACGCATAAATTCCGGGGAATGACGATCTGCGGTCGATGCCATCGCGGCGCTACACGGTTGATCGGTAAGCACCTTTGCATTAGCTGTTATAACCGGTCTCGAGAGATTGCACTTGGACGGAACGCGAAGGGCACCGTGCCCATGAATCTGGCTTCGCTTGAACGGCGCTCGATAACGTACCGCGCCGGCGACGTCGTCAAGACGCGCGTGCTGGATAAAAGCGTCGACATGACTGAGCTGATGGTCGCGGTGTTTCGTGATGAGTCGAACAGCGTCACGTTCGGGTTTCGCGCGCCGGCAGCCATGGATTGGCTGCTCGGCGATGAATTTGATCGATCGATCGGCGATGTGCGTGGCGACATTTCCGTTACGCCTGAACCCGTAACGGAAAACGCGCCCTTAGAGGCTCCGATCGTGCCGGATGAGGCGATAGACGTCGAATGCGACGCGGAGCCCGTGACGGACGGATTGGACGTGGTGCCGGCGGATCCGTATGCGGCGCTTCGTGAAGCAGTTGAGCAGATCGAGCGTGACGCGCCGGTGAATGCGCCTGGTATGTCACGGCGGGCGGCCAAGCGCATGAAGCAGCAACAGCAGCGCCAGATGCGGGTGAGTAACGACACTGCGAATCTGCTCCGGGGCATTGGGGCGTTGCTGCCGGCGCCCGCTTCGCCGGCGGTGCCTGCGCCAGTGCTACGACCTACGCGTCCTCGCTCATAAGCGGCAGTTCGGCACCCGGCTAAGTGGCGTTGCGCCCGTCATTCGTTGGAGGAAAAACAAACGCCCGCCACAATTGCTCGGGCGGGCGCTTCCAACATATGTGACCTTAGTTAAGCGATAGATCAAATAATCGATGCGCACGAATGGTGATGCCAGGGGACCCGGGAACCGGTGCGGGGCCAGAGAATTGAAGGTCGGCTCCAATCACGTTTCCGGTCAGTTGAAGTTCAAATTTGCCGCTCGGTGTATTGAAAACGCTGATTGCGTTCGGAGCATACGCCTTAACCGACAGCGTCACATGCAGACGCTCGTCGGGACCTGTTACATCCCCGGAATAGAGATATTGATCGTCGCCACCGCGCACTTTACTTTGCTCGACGATAACGATGCCCTTAGCGCCCTTCGTTAAAGCACTGAAATCCACCGAATAAAAACCATCAATAGGCATTTGCCGTCCTCAGTGATCTGCAGTCGAATCTGCAGTGCCGAGATGGTACCAAAGGCTGACAGAAACCAGGGGTACCTGTCGGGTTCATTAAAAAGCCCCGCAAGCTTACGCAGCGGGGCTTTTTATTCGCAGGAATCTACTCAAGCAGCATTGCTGGCAAGCGCAACACCACCCCGCATCGATTTTGTTATACGTCTTCCATGCTGATGCGGAACCTGCGATGGTCGACGACAGAATCGCTATTCGTCGTCGCCTGTACATGCCGCGCCCTATCCGTGCCCTGGCGTGCGAGGTCCGGCGCGAGCTCCTGCGTAACGTGCGCCGGCAGGCCCTCTGCCGATATGGTGCAACACACTCTTAATCTGTTGTCTTTATTACGTCAGTACGCTTGCACATTGAGATCGATACGCTCAATGGCGGTTTTGAAGGGGTTGCCGTTCAGCATCCTATTCCGGTCCCCGAACAGCAAACCAAAGTTTTCTTTTAGGCGTTCCGGAAATCCTGCTGATCCGCTCAGACGGGATTCGTGTAAATCCGAGAGAGCTCGGAAGTACATGCCGGGCCAGGATCCTTCCCCGTCTGGCGATTTTTCGATCAACGAGGACAACCATTTTTGGCATTCGCGATGCGTTTCTATGGAGTCGGCATGAATCCCTACGAACGTTGAAGGTTGGGCGATTTTCAGCGCGATTAGATAGGCGATCAGTCCCGTCCAAGAGGTCTCTGCCATCACATACAGCGCGCATGCGCGCTGTATGTCTCGGAGAGAAAGCTGAAACACTACAACCCATGATGCCAAATCTCCCGCGAAGTCAAATGCTGCGTCTTGACGATTGCGATCGAACCCATACCGTTCCAAGACACTCGCGACGAATTGTCGATCCACATGGTTGGGGTGGCTAGTTTGTAACGACTGGTCCCGTGGCAGACGCCACGAAAGGTGAATAAATTTTCCAAGATAGGCCCGCGCATCAGTATCTGATCCGTAGACTCCTTTTATTGCCTTTTCGAGTTGATCTCGATTCATCAAAAGAACAAATATAAGGTTCGGGACGTCAAAATAATGCTTTATTCGCTCGATCAAGCGAACAGCAAACGACGGCCGGCATCGATCCAATTCGTCTACGAAGACAACGACCGGTTTCGACTGTAAGGCCGCAAAATCCGCCAGCGTCTTTCGAAAGTGCTGCAACGACTCTTTTTCGAGTTCGTGGTCTTCAATCTTTCCCTTTACCCACTCCTCAGCAGCATCTGCCGCCTTTCCTTGCGCGGCTTTGGCGGCTTCCAAGAAGTCACCTGTCAGGTCGCTTGATCCAAGAAGCGCTCTGCCGGCCACGTTGATCAGTGCTCTGGTACCTATCGGTAATAGGGCCTTCATAACGCCAGCAGCTCGATCCTTCCACTCATCCTTCTCGCCTTCGCCAACGAGGCCGGATATTTCGGCCGCGATCAATAAAAACGGATCTTCAACGTAATCTTGTTCGAATGCGTCAATAAACGCGACCTTGTGATTCCCGGCGCGGAGCATTGCGGCCCAGTTTTGACCAAACCAACTTTTTCCCTCACCCCAAGGGGCATCGATCGCTAGCACGGCGCCATCTTTGAGTCGGTCAAGGTATGCCGTGAGGCGTTCGGCCATTCGATGACGATTTAGCAGGTCTCCTTTGAACGGAGTTTCAATGACGGTTGTTTCTGGCGGCAACGACAGCGGGCGAATGGGGTTCGGGGAGTTCATTAGGCAGAGCAGTTGTCGTCTACTTCCACTGGACAGCAGGGGTGGTGACTTGGACTAGTCAGGGGGAACATATTGCGTGTCAAATCATATATGGAAAACGGGGTAGATCGGCTATCGGCAGTTAGACGGGATCTTCGACGCAGCAGTGAATAAGGCCCGACCGTGGGAACCTAAGCCGGGCTTTTTCATTTCCGCATGTCCTCGACGCACTCGGCGACTAGCAGTCGAATGCCGGCACGTGCTTCCGCCGGCGTCGGTGCCAACCAGGATAGCGACGGGAATTCAGCGCACAGTCCGACGTGCTCGCCGTCTTCGGCGGACCACGTCACGGTGTATGTATGGCGATCGGTGCTGATCATCGTTTTTTCCCCAGTCCGGGCGCTCCACCCTGGAGAGCCCGGACCATCACGTCCACGTAGTTAGCATCCGGCTCCGGAACGCGAGTAGCTCTGGCGGTCTTTGCGACTCGCTTCGCCGCGACCTTTGATGCGGCCTTCGCGGCGTCCCACCTTTCCGCGCGTGTCATTTGTCGAGTGCTCACTCGTGCACCAGCGCAGGTGCCTTGCGAGGACGCCCGCCACGCTTCCCGTTCTCGCGCGCTGCGGCGATCGCTTCCTTGGTAATTGCCGTCATAGAAACAGATCCGCGTGCACGTGAAAATGCTTGGCGAGGCCCTTAGCGATCTCTTTGCTAATGGGGCGCGTGCCATTGAGGATCTCGGAGATCCGGTTCTGAGGCGCCACGTCTGCGAGATCCCCTTGCTTGAGGTCGTGTTGATCCATCAGGAACCGGAGCACTTCACGCGGCTCGGCTTCGGGGATCTGCACGTGCTCGTCCTCATATGCCTTCGCCTGAGTGGAGATAAGGTCGAGCACCTCGGCGAGCGGGTGTGCTTCGTCGTCGCCAACTTCATCGAGCAGCTCGTCGATCAGCGCCATCGCTTTTGCATAGTCCGCCTCGGTGCGGACGGACGTTACGCCGATCAGTTTCTTAAACGGCGCCCACGCTTGCAGGATGGCTTTCGGTGCGGGGAGACGTTCGGCTGTGTCAATCATTGCTTTCTCCATTTACCGGTGTCGTACTCAGCATGGGTCAAAACGTGCCGTACGTACACCTTGTGGACGTTGTAGTGGATCGCGGCGATCAGTCTATATTTGTTGCCGCCGATATCGAAAACCGTATGCGGCTTCACATAGTCAGCAGCTCCGAATGTCGCTTTCACGTCGTTGAAGTCGGCGAAATCCTTGTTTTGCATGACTCTGAGCCAAGCCTGTAGCGGCGACTTCGCGTCCGGGTGCTTCGTCCAGAAGGCTATCAGCGGTGGCTTCGAAATTATGTGCATGGCCGGCAGTATATCCCAAAATGGGATAATTGCAAAACCATACTCAGCAGGGAGTCCAGACCCGGAAATAGGTGTGCGGCTGGGGGACCACATGGCCCCGGTTCTCAGGGAGTCTTGACGCGCCAGGATACATACAGGTTCCACATTCTTGGGCACACGCCGCATAATCGCGGAATACAGAATCTAGATCTAAAATTCGAGCCGGCCGGCGCGTAGGCTCATTCCCGATCACATTCAACTCCCTCGGATCGTATGCAAAAAATGGCTGAGACAACGTCGCTTGAGAAGATGCCGCGACCCGCAAATCTCTTGCACGGATTAACCAACTGGGCTTTGTTCTCAGCCGGGATCGTAAATCTGGTAGTCGGCACCGTGTCCGCAATCAACGCCCAAACCGCCCTTGCGGCCACTTCGCTCACTGCGGGCTTGGTGCTTTTGTTTGGAGCAACAATCGATCGCTTTGAATCGCTGAAAGGCCTTGGAGTCGAAGCAAAGACGCGGCAACTAGACCAAAAGATTCATCAAGCTGATTTGGCACTAAGCAGGCTCAAGGAGCTAGCGGAGCTCACAGGCGCGTCTCTAGTCGATTTGCATAGCAAGATGGGGCGGTGGGACTCGGCGCCGACGCCGCACGACGCATACGAGTTGGCCCAGAAAGTACGGTCAATTATGGCGGGCCTCGGTTCGGAAGCTACGCAGACGCAGCAAGCGCTAAAACCGTGGGTTGAGACAGCGTGTCGCGATTTGGCTAATGCACTTGTCTCTCCATTTCGCCGCGCGGTCTCTGAAGAGCGACAGAAACTGGAGAACGAGCGCGCGTCGATTCCGCAGCCATTAAATCCGAATGACCCGGTGTTTGCGCGGACCACCGCTGCGATCTTTGAATTAGGGACGCTATACCAGCGAACCAATGACGTCTCGAAGTTCGACGCGAATGACTTCCCTGATCGGTTTTTAAAGATTTTCGACAACGTTCCGGCTACTGTCGCGGCTAGTGCCGCGCATGCGCGAACGGAAGCCACCAAGTTCGCTCCAGGAATGCGTCTTCTCCGAGAGAAGCTGGAACTTGACAATCCGGACGAGTGGTTCTCGATGATCGACGAGCATCGCAATCGCGAACGCCGGGGCGGCTAGTTTGGACAGTGTGGTCCGGTTCGCTTCCCGGCCGTGCAGCACGCGATGAAAGTGGCCCACAACTCTAGCGCCGCGCGCCACAGGCATCGGCGGAAACAAAAGCTAAACCACAGTTGAGAAGTAGGTAGCGGAATATCCCCGGACGTCTAGATCCTCGGCTGCGCGCCACGCGCCCGTGCGCCGGTGGATACGGAGCAAGCGTGTGTTGCCGTGCTTTGCGATCAGCAGCAGGTCGATCGAGTCGTCCTCGTTGTTCTTTCTTGCTAGTCCCGTCCGGTTTTTACCTGCCAAGATCCTCTATTTGACGATTTTCACAAGATGGGTAGAGGTATGGGTAAGATAGTTAGGATTTAAGCGAATGGTTGAATTTAAAGGCTCTGAAGCACGTTTATAGCGGACGTCCACTCCGCCAGCATTCACGAGAAAGGCGAACTCCGGTTCGCCTTTTTTATTTCAGGATGACTCCAGTACCGCACTTTGCTGGACTACGCCACAGCCATATACAGCAAGTTTATCAATGACTTAGGCGAGTTCAACATATGCCGGTGCTTTCTGAAACTTGACCCGGCTTCCCTTCTACTGGCTCCTACGAGGCTCCTGGGAATCGGGTCTTTCCGAGGAGTCATCATGGCTAAGATCAAGCTCACCAAGTCCGCAGTAGATGCGGCACAACCCCAAGCGCAAGCCATCGAGCTGCGCGATACCCTTGTTCCCGGCTTCCTGTGCAAGATTACGCCGGCCGGTCGCAAGGTGTTCATGCTCCAGTACCGAACCAACGCCGGCGAGCGACGCAAGCCGGCCCTGGGCCTGTTCGGCGAGCTGACCGTTGAACAGGCCCGCTCGCTGGCGCAGGAATGGCTGGCCCAGGTGCGCCGGGGCGGCGATCCGGCAGCGGACAAGGCCGAGGCACGCCAGGCACCCACCGTTGAGGAATTGTGCAAGAAGTTCATGGAGGACTACTCCAAGAAGCGCAACAAGCCCAGCACCCGAGTCGGCTATCAAGGCGTCATCGACCGCTGCATCATCCCGCTGCTGGGCCGCAAGAAGGTTCACGACGTGAAGCGGCCGGACGTTGCCGGGCTGATGGAGAAACTTTCATACAAGCAGACCGAGGCGAACAAGGCGTTCAGCATCCTGCGCAAGATGTTCAACATGGCGGAGGTGTGGGGCTATCGGCCAGACGGCACCAATCCTTGCCGCCATGTCCCGATGTTCCCTGCCGGCAAGTCCACCCATCTCATCAGCGACGACGACATGGGCAAGCTGTTCCGGCAGCTCGACAAGATCGAGGTCGAAGGGCTTGAGAACTACGTCATCCCTCTGGCGATTCGCCTGCAATTCGAGTTCGCCGCCCGCCGCTCCGAAATCGTCACGCTCGAATGGGAATGGGTCGATCTGGAGAATCGGCGCGTCGTCTGGCCCGACAGCAAGACCGGCGGCATGTCCAAGCCCATGAGCGAGGAAGCCTACCGGCTGCTTTCGACGGCACCGAGACAGGAAGGCAATCCCTATGTGCTGCCGTCGCCACGCCATCCGGCGCAGCACCTGACCACAGGCGAATATTACGGCGGCTGGTGCCGCGTGCTCAAGGCGGCGGGTGCGACGCACGTGGGGACGCATGGCATCCGCCATCGCTCTGCGACCGACATTGCCAATTCAGGTATCCCGGTCAAGGTCGGCATGGCGCTGACGGCGCACAAGACCGTCGTGATGTTCATGCGCTATGTCCACACCGAGGACGATCCAGTGCGCGAGGCGGCCGAACTGGTGGCGAACCGGCGCAAGGCGATTACCGGCGCCAAGCAGCCTCCTGCGGAGGCGACAGCATGACCAGGCGCCGGTCATCCGTGGCATCGCCCGCAGCGCCGTCGGCGCTGCTGGGCGACATTCGGGTACTGATTGAGGCGGCGCGGCAACGCGCCGCCTCGACGGTGAATAGCGAGCTGACGATGCTCTACTGGCGCATCGGCCAGCGCATCCACACGCAGGTGCGTATTCCACGCGATGGCGGACACGATTCCATGCTGATGGCGGACAGTGTTCCAGCGTGATGGCGGACAGTGTTCCACGCTGAAGGCGGACAGCATTCCA